>LSQX01069021.1_pt2 | contig 10844 bp, 9 predicted proteins | sample 654561 | NCBI WGS metagenome assembly LSQX01 (sample SAMN04489861, study PRJNA283612) | anaerobic digester metagenome | isolation source: 4 biogas reactors fed with cattle manure at either 37C or 55C with and... | place: Denmark: Kongens Lyngby | collected 2014 | reverse complement strand
ACGTTACTGATTATTAGGGACGGCCATTTCTGAGAGAATTTTCCACCACACGGTCCAGAAAGCTGCCGAAGGAGATACCCGCCGATGCGGCAGCTTTCGGCACAAGGCTCGTAGCCGTCATTCCCGGTACCGTGTTCACCTCAAGAACCACTGGAAGTCCGTCATCCCCGAGACGGAGGTCAATTCTGCTGTATGCCCTGCATCCCAGGGCGGCGTGAGCCTCCAGGGATGCGTTTTCAACCCTGCGGCGCACGAACTCCGAAAGAGGTGCCGGCACGATATATTCGCAGGCCCCGGGGGTGTATTTCGACGTATAGTCGTAAAATCCCTTCGCCGGCTGTATTTCGATCACCGGAAGACAGGAGGGGATTCCGTTCTCCTCCTGTACGGTTACCGTGAGTTCCCTTCCCGGAATGAACTCCTCCACCAGGACCCTTGGGTCAAAGCGAAACGCCTCCTCAAGTGCCTCTCCGAGCATGTCCGTCCCTTCCAGGATGGAAACGCCCACGGTGCTTCCCGAACAGCAGGGCTTCACCACGAGCTTTCCACTCTTCCCGAGAATTAAGGGGAGCCTGGAACTCTCCAAGATTTCTTTTGCGGTGGTGCCGCGACAGACTTCAACTCCTTTCGGGACGTCGATCCCCTTCCAGCGGAAGAGGGCTTTGCTCGCAGTCTTGTCCATGGCGAGGGCACACGCGGAATGTCCGGATCCCGAGAAAGGGACGCCCATCATTTCAAGGGCAGCCTGCAGCGTCCCGTCTTCACCCCACCCGCCGTGAAGGGCGATGAACGCGAATCCTCCCCTTCCATCCCCAAAAAGGGAAAAGATATCGTTTTTTCTTTGAATATCCGCGCAGACAACTTCATGGCCCTGCCCCGAGAGCGCTGCTGAAACCGCCGCCCCGCTCCTCAGGGACACCTCCCTTTCAGGACCTTCGCCTCCGCAGAGAACTGTTATTTTCATTTAAGCCAATCCCTTCTGATATGTAAAGATAAAGACGATTTATTATGTCACAAGAACATACGTAATGACATTAAAAAAACGGCAAGTTTTTTCGTCAGGTGTCAGCTTGAACCAGAGGAAAAATACTGAAAATCAGTTACAGAACCCATTCCGGGACTGAAAATTTAACGGATCTTCACCTTTACAGGTGAGCAAGAAACATGGGATGCCTTGCCCCGAGCGGGTTAGGCCTCTTTCTTCAGACTCTTGTACGTGCGCACATGGGCCGAACTCGCAGGTACGGTGTCCGGCAACGTCACGCCCAGCGCGTCCAGCAGCTTCGAACACATTTCGCCCGGCTCCGGAATACGGCGCACTTCCTTCCCTCCGGGGAGCTTCATCTTCAGAACGCACAACGTCTTCAGATGCACGAGCCCCTCTTCCACCGTCACGTTCAGATCTCTCCACGCCCTCTCGAGCTCCCGCCGGACCATGTACGCCAGCATCACCACGAACACGTGCCCCCGGGTGCTCTCCTTCTTCCGCACGTGTATCGGGCGAAGCTCCAGCAGGCTCTTGCAGCTCCGGAACGCTCTCTCCACATGGTACAGGCTCTTGTAGCGGGCGTTGACGGTCTCCTTGTCCGCGGCGCTCTCCGGGAGATCCGTCTTCAGCACGTAACATCCGTCGAGAATCTCCTCCTCGGCAAGCGCCTTCCCGTCGACTGCGAGCTTCACTACGGGCCCCTCGGCCTCCGCCGAAAGCCACGACCCCGTCTTCAGCTTCTCTATTTTTGCGCGGACGCGCTTCAACGCCGTCTCCGTCTTCGCCTTCGGATGCTCCGAAAGGTAGGCGTTCATACGGTCGACCGTCTCCTCGACGCTCTTCCTCTTGCCCGTCCGCATCTCCTCCGTCTCCTCCCGCCTCACAGGGTTCCTGCGGAAGACGTACCGCACGTCTCCGACGCGCACTTCCTTCAGATCGTCGTCGAACAGCCCCAGCTGGAGATGACCTTCGCGAAGCAGCTTCGAGATCTGCGCCTTCGTGATCCCCGTGATGTACGAGAACCCTTCCGACGCAAGGGCTTCCAGAGGATCGCTCTTCAGCATCCCCCTGTCGCCCACGAACGTCACCCGGCCGCAGCCGAAACGCTTCGCCGCCTTCTCTATCTGCGAACCCACCGTCTTCGGATCGCTCGTGTTCCCCTCGAACACCTCCACCGAGACCGGCATCCCCTTCTCGTCGCACAGCAGCCCCACGACGATCTGCATCTTCCCCTTCTTCTTGTCCCGGTTGTATCCCCAGTCGGCGAACTCGTTCTCCACGCCCTCCAGATAACTGCTCGTCACGTCGTACAGAAACAGCGACGGTGCGGACCCGTCCGGATAACGCTCCGAAAACAGCTCCCGCTCCATCCTCGACTGACGCTCCGACAGCCACGCCAGGTTGTCGTACAGATCGTTCTCCGTGAACCCCTTCCGGATGCCCAGCACTCCGGCAAGATCGTGAATCTCTCCCGCCCGGACCGCCGAAAGACGGGATCCCTGCTCCAGAAGACGAACCGCCACCTGCCACAAGGCGAGCTTTCCCTCGTCGTCCGTGCCGAGAACCCTCGCCACACCCAGAAGTCTGCACACTTCAGCCACCGCGAACGCCGCGCCGAAGGATTTATCCTGCTTGAACACCATCGCGTCCAAACAATACCGCTCCCCGGAACCTCTCTCTTTCTTTCCCGGCGCGGCGGAGCCGTCCTTCCTCTTCCCGTCCTTCCGCTCTTCGCTCTTTTTTCTTCTCAATGATTCCAGAGATTCCTCGAGGAGGTCCACAAGAAGAGGATCCCAATCCTTGAGATTGAGAATGTTGCGGGTTCTCGATCTGCCGCTTTCATCGCGGTAGGATTCCCGCAACCAGATGCTCCGGTATGTCTTTCCGCATTTGTTCGTCCAGTCCACTCGCGCTATATACATGCGCTCATTATATCACATGGAATGAACATAAAAATCATTTATAAGGAATGATTAGCATGCGTACAAACGAACATCGAAAATCGCCTCGTTCCTTGCGGCAACTACGATTCCTCGTTTCAGGCGGGTGAAGATCCGATTTAAGGAATAGACACACAGGTCTGAAACCAAAATGCGATAATATGAGAAACTGAATTTCTATATAATTTGAAGTCCCTGTTTCACGTTGGGCAAGAAACAGGGACTTTAAAAAGACATGATAAGGTAAAATCTCATAAAAATAATGCAATCCGGTCCATTTCAGAGCCGGTATAATTGGAAAGAGATATGTGGATGCTCAACATAGCGGATATATTTTATAAATGTTCCTAAAAAGAGCAACTCCGTCATTTTTAAAGTAAAAACATGAACAATATCGTTCCATGTATCCCCCAAATAGCTCCATGTTTGCCGCACTTTTGTTTGTTGAAAATTCCAAAGCCTTTTCCAATAAGAATCATAGGGTTTATTAATATTGCATGCAATAACTGCTAATAGTTTGCACCCTTCTCCAAGTCCATACGAAATTTTTCTTCGTATGCATTAAAAATTCCCTCGTGGTGATTTTTCAAACATTCGAGCGAAAGAGGCAAATCCCTTGACCAAAGGGCTTCAACAAAATCTTCATGTTCCTGTACAACGTCCTGGGGACGCCTTTTTTCATAAAGAGCGTAAATCGCTATACGTATTGACTCATCGGCGATTTTATCCCAGATTTCCATTAGCCTTTTATTGTCCAGAAAACGGATGATGATGGAATGAAACACCATGTCTTCTTTCATGAAGACCACCGGAGTATCCATAGCTTTTTTCATTCTGCTCGCGACAAGGGAAAGCTCTCCGGCAAGATGTCTAGGTTCCCCTTTTTCAAATACTTCTGCAATTGCCGTTGGTTCAATCATCTTTCGCAGAAAAAAGATTTCTTTTACGTCTTCTAATGTCAGCTTCTTTACCATTGCCCTTTTCCGTTCCTCCCAAACGATCCATCCTTCTTGTGAAAGACGCTTTAAGGCTTCACGTACAGGAGTCCGGCTGACGCCTGTTTTCTGGGCAATCACCCTGTCGGAGAGAAAACTGCCGGGGGGAAAACGCAGTTCAAGGATGCCTGCTTTCAATTCATCATAGATCTGGTTGGAAATCACCTGTTTCTGATTATCCCTTTCTGACATTTTATTCCTCTCCAAATGTTTTCTGATCTGAAAACCTCCGTTTCAAATAAACATACCAAGCGCTCTGGGAAGCATGAGTGCAATCTCCGGGAAAAGGATAGTAAGCCCAACGGCTATAAGCAGCGCGAAAGCAAGAGGGATTGATTCCTTTATCATCAATTCAAAGGGAGCCTTGGAAATTCCCTGTGCGACATATAAGTTAACTCCCACTGGAGGTGTAATCATGCCGAGGCACAGATTCATTGTCATCACGACACCAAAAACAATCGGACTGAAGCCGGCTGCCTTCACAATGGGAAGAAAAAGAGGAGTGAATAAAACGACGTTTGATGTCGTATCGATAAACATACCTGTCACAAGAAGAAAAAGCATTATGATCGTCATCAGCACCAAGGGTGAAGAGGATATCCCAATCATCTTTGCGGCAAGCATCTGGGGTATGCCTTCCATTGTAAGAAGACGACCGAAGGTTGTAGCCCCTCCAAGGATAAACATTGATAGACAGGAGAGAAGCCCTGCCTCAACGAATGCTCCGAAGAGGTTCTCAAAAGACAGTTGATGGTAAACAAAATGCCCCGTTAAAAGCGCATATACACATCCGACAACAGCAGCTTCTGTTGGGGTAAAAACTCCTCCATAAATCCCCCCAAGGATTAAAAAAGGCAGAAATAGAGCCCATTTGGCCTTCCAGCATTGCTGCAAAACCCAGCGAATTCCTCCCTGCCTCTCTTTCCCAAGATAACCTCGCTTCTTCGAGATTATGTAATTAAAAAGAATCAGCATTCCTCCCATGAGAACCCCCGGCAGTGCACCTGCAGCAAACAGGGTGACCACAGAAGTCCCTGCTATTACACTGTATATGATCATTGGGATGCTTGGAGGAATAACCGGTCCGATGGTCGCCCCGGCTGCAACCAGAGTTCCTGCATATCCGGCATCATAACCTCTTTTTACCATTGCCGGAATGAGTATGACCCCGAGAGCAGCCACAACAGCCGGACCGGAACCTGATATAGCTGCAAAAATCATGCAAGCAACTATTGTTGAAGCTCCTAATCCGCCGGCTATGTTACCGGTAAGGGCATCCCCGACGTTTATTATCTCCTCAGCAAGCCCTGACCGGGACATCAACGTGCCTACAAGCATGAAAAAGGGTATCGCCATCAGCGGGAAAGAGTCAGCCGTTGTAACCATTGCCTGTGCTAAAAGTTGGATCATTGGTGTCCCAGGGTAGAAAAATATAAAAACAAGGGCACAAGAAGCAGACATCGCGACGGCAACAGGGATTGAGAGGATTAATGTCGTAAAAAGAGAACCCAGAAGAAAAAATACCATACCCTAGTCACCAACCTTTCCTAAAGGCACGGCAGACTGCCGTTTTTCCATAATCATTCTCTGCAGTGTTCTGAAAGACAGACCCAACATACCAAGAACGCCCGCAATATACATCGTCCAGACAGGGAGCCAGGGAATAGACGAAAATACCTGATGAAGTCTAATCTGCATCAATACTGTTTTAAAAATGAGATGAGCCATGTAAACCCCAAACAAGACAACAAAGACATCGGAAAAAAACGAAATTTTAACAGCAAGTGGCCGGGAGAGATTCTGTGGAAGAAAATCTACTTTTAGATGCATGCCTTTTTTTGCCGCTAGACTTACTCCGGTCATAGTAAGCCACACAAATCCAAAGCGGGCAAACTGTTCCGCCCATGAAAAACTGAAGCCGAGAACATATCTGGTAAAAACCTGCAGAGACAAAACAATGAGCATAAGAACCATAAAAATAAAGAGAAGGTACTCCTCCCAACGGTCAAGATGGAACAAGAGCCGGGATTTCATAGACATCACCTTCCTGATTTCTCATAAAACCGGGAGCGGAGAAAATCCGCCCCCGGTAAAACTGATGAAAGTATACTGAAAAACTTTATTTGCAGTATTTGCCTAAAAGTCTACAGGCCGCCCTAATTCATTGTATATACGTTCTACATAGCCATTCATCTGAGGGGCATACTTTTTGTAAAGCGGCTGAAGATTTTTTCTGAAAGCTGCTTTCTCCTCGGCGGAAAGACTGATGATCACATTGCTTCCAGTTTTTTCAATGGTTTCCTTCAATCCTTTATTGATTTCTTCCTGCTTTTCCCGCTGCCAGATTTTAGTTTCCTCTGCCGCCTCCAGGATAACTTTCTGCTGGTCCGGTGTAAGTTTTTCCCAGTTCACTTTCGAAAAAGCAACTGGCAGGGGCCCATAAAGATGGCTGGTTTCGATTATGTACTTCTGGACTGTATGGAATCCGGAATGCACTATATTCTGATAGGGGTTTTCCTGTGCATCAAGAACTCCTTGCTGCAATGATGTGAGCACTTCAGAAAAAGCCATAGGAATAGCGCTTGCTCCCAGAGTATTCCACGCCTCTATATGAAGCGGATTTTCCATAACCCTGATTTTTAACCCCTTCAGATCTTCAGGTTTACGGATTTCCCTGTTAGCTGTTGTTTCCCTGAATCCCTGAGTCCACCAGGAAATGATCTTTATCCCTGATGACTCCATTGCTGCAGCGACGTCCTTTCCTACAGAACCATCAAGAATTTTCTCAGCCTGTTTTCGGTCATCAAAGAGATAAAAGAGGTCAAATACTTTTGTTGCGTCCGTGAAACCACCAAGAGCAGGAAGAGCCGGAAGAGCCATATCAAGAGCACCTGCCTGGAGCGATTCCACCATTTCCCTGTTCTGTCCAACTTGACCATTAGGGAAAACTTTGAGTTTTATCGATCCCTCTGACTTTTTCTCCAGAAGCTCGGCAAACTTCAGCGATCCCAGATGTTCGCCTCCCTCTTCGGTTACGACATGCCCTATGGAAAGTGTCAGCACGTCCTTCGCAAAAGCTGCACCCCCAGCCATCAGTACCACTAAAACCACAAGACACGCCATGAAACGAATACCCGTTTTTTTCACTTCTATTCCCTCCCTTGATATGGTGTGATACGCTTTTGACTCTAAAAAATCCTACAAACCGACTGAAGCATATACTTCCCTGTTGATCAAATTTCGAGGCCGTCCTTCTGAAAAAGTCCGTACAACTTCTTCAGCAGCCTTTATTCGAAGTTCCGGGATAGCTTCCGTGGAATTCCAGGCTGCATGGGGTGTTATCACTATATTTTTTGCTTTCGCAAGCCGTGGCAGTCCTTTCGGGGGTTCTTCGCACAGGACATCGAGAGCTGCACCTGCGATATCCCCATTTTCAAGCGCATCGTAAAGAGCATCCTCATCCACCAGTGGGCCCCGGGATGAATTAATCAGGTAAGAGCCGGGTTTCATCATTCCCAATGTTTTTTTATTAATAATTCCATGCGTATTATTTGTCAGAGGAACATGCAAAGACAAGACATCAACCTCCGAAATAAATTCATCGAAGTCGGTGTATTTTTTGATCCCCTCTTCACAGAAGATTCTTTCGGGGAGGAATGGGTCATATCCCGCCAGCTTCATCCCGAAAGAGGCAGCCCTTCTGCCGGTCCTGATACCAATACCACCGCATCCGAAAAGTCCAAAAACCTTTCCCTGAAGCCTGGGAACAGGATTAGCTATATCCATGTCCCATCCGCCCATTTTGACCTGTTTGTCGAGCATTCCAACTTTGCGTGTGATCTCCAGAAAAAGGGCAATCGTGTGATCTGCGACTTCGTCCTGGCAATAATCCGGGACATTAGCCACCATAATACCTTTTTCAGTCGCTGCTTCCATGTCCACAGTGTTTATGCCTATTCCCATTCTTATCAGCACTTTGCAGTTGCGGAACATCTCCAGATTTTTCCTGTTCATTGGCGTGAAAAGTACCATAAGGGCGTCACAGTCTCTGCCTTCGGCACAAATTTCCTCAGGAGAACCTCCTCCGGAAAGAATGAGTTCCGCATCAATGGAGGATAACACCTGTTTTTCAAGCTCCAGATCAGGCCATGTTTTGTCCGTCATAAATACTGTGTATTTCGGCATTTTTTCCTCCGGATTATTGTTTTCGAGTAAGGGCAAGGGACATTGAAATGTACCCCAAAACAGACCGTTTCAGCAGGTCAATCGATACCCTGTCCCGGGGAGTATGAGCGTATTCCTCCTCACAGGGAGAGTAACCAATGGTCGGTATATTAAGCTCCGTTGCCACCCACGCTCCGTCTGTTCCAAAATCCCAGCAATTAAAAGATGGCTTTTGTCCCACATCTTTAAGCGCTTTAACCACACCCAGGACATGAGGTTCTTCTTCGGGTGTAAGAAAGGCAGGCTTGTACAGTTCCATCGACTCTTTTATTCCAGTGTAGCCAGTGTGGTCATATTTCTGGATTTCAACAAAGGCATCTTCTCCGACCTTCAGTCCAGCAGACCCAAGGATGTTCTCGAGTTCACCCAGGATAGTACGGCGGTTTTCCGAGGGAAGAAAACGCCTGTCAATTCGGATTGTGCAAACATCAGGGACAGTGCTTAACCATCCTGGTGAACATGTAACATTTGTAACAGCAACACTTGATCTTCTCAAAAACGGATGTTCAGGCAATCCATTTCCCAGTTTTTCGATGGCTTCGATCACGGGACGCATTTTGTAGACCGCATTGACCCCTCTCCATGGAGCACTGCTATGTGCGACTTTGCCAAGTGTTCGAATATCTATTTCCACTTTTCCTCTGTGTCCCAAGTATACGTTTAAACCGGTCGCTTCTCCAAGAACCAGCATTCCTATTTTCCCCGGGTAATCGGAAATAACACTATCAACAAGTTTCCGCATCCCCCACATGTCCCCTGGTTCTTCTTCGACAACAGCCGAAACGATTATATCGCCTCCGTGCCGCTTCCCGGCTTTTTTTATTGCAGCAGCAGAATAGACCTGTGATGCAATAGCTCCTTTTGTATCACTCGCGCCGCGGCCATGAATCCATCCATCTGCAACAACCCCCTCAAACGGCGGATATTCCCAGGCACTTATATTTCCCGGATCAACCTGATCCATATGACAGTTGTAAAGGAGGTGCTCCCCATCGCCGGTTCCGGATATTACACCCACAACATTACCTGCCTCATCTCTGTAAACTTTATCGTAATCAAGTTTCTTCATCTCTGAAAGGATTAAGTCAGCAACAGCCCCCTCTTCCCCGGTCACACTCGGCAGCTGAATAAGCCGCTGAGCAAAGGAAATCATATTGCCTGATCCTTCTTCCAAAATCTTCCTGACTTCAGGTTCGATCATAAAAAACACCTCTTCCTATTCAGAGAGCCCTTGATAAAGCTCTGGACGCCTCATTCTAAATACCTGGAGATGATCCCTGATAGACTGGACCTTCCCAGGGTCAATTTCCACGAACACTCCTTCCTCCCCGGAACCGCCTTCGTAAAGCACCTCTCCCCAGGGATCTATCACCATGGAAGAACCTCCAAAAAGTGTTTCCTTCGATGTTCCTACCCTGTTACAGGCAACAACATACATCATGTTTTCTATTGCCCTGGCTCTCAGAAGCGCCTTCCAATGATCTATCCTGATTTGAGGCCATTCGGCAGAAACAAAAAGCACCTTCGCACCCTTTATCGCATACAACCTGAGAAGTTCGCAGAATCTTATGTCATAACAAATGACACATCCTGCGCAAACACCCTCGATTTCAAACAATCCTTCTGAATTCCCTGCCTTGAGATATCGATCCTCGTTCATGAGGGGGATAAGATGCACCTTGTCATATTGGGTGACGAGTCTTCCCGTGGGGTCAATTACCTGTGCCCTGTTGACATTGCCGGCCCCGCTTTTAGCAAGCACCGACCCCCCCGCGAACCAAACACCGTATTCTTTCGCAAGTCCGGCAAGAAAAGCAGCCGCTCCGGATCCCTGAGGGTCTGCCAGACGTTCACCTTCTTCCAGAGCATACCCCACATCCCAGATCTCCGGAAGAACTATCGCTGTTGCAAGGGAGGAGGGGGTGAAATATTGTTCCATCCAATTTCGAACCCTTCTATAGTTTTCTTCCCGCTTTCCCAATGCAATATCAATCTGTGCCAAGCCTATCCGCAACATCAACAGACCTCCTCCGATTATAAAAAAATCTCCGTGCAAATTTTTGCATTGAAGATAAAACCAGAGTTTCAATAGTATTATATTTGGCATACCATTAATCGTCAAGAAATACCATCATGTTAAAAAATATACTCTACATATTTTTAAATTCCCTTTAAATATCCAAAAACTCGTATGTACTAGCAGAAACTGTGACACCCTGAGTTTGAGTTTTGTATTTTTTAATAAATCGCAGGAACGTTTATTGAAAAAAAGAATCAATCTTTTTAACGAACCTAAATCCGTACCTTGAAAAATAAAAAACCTCTCTGGACTGTTCTGAGAACAGTGTTAAGGTAGTGTTTGCGACGACACAACCCTTCACCAGAGAGGTGCGATCATTATGACGGAAAAGGCGAAGAAAATCCACATCGAACTGAAGGGCGGAGAAAGCGGAATAACATCCTTCGCAGGACTCTGGCCGGCAGTGGAGCTCTTCCGGAAGTCAGGGCTTCCCGACGTTATCGACAGCGCCGTAGGAGCCAGATCCTCACGGGGATACCGGGACAGTGACCATATTCTTTCCCTTATCCTTCTCCATCTCTCTGGAGGAAGCGCAGCGGACCACCTCCCCTTCCTGAAGGAGAAACTGTCCTTCGGGAAGCTCGGCATATCCGTCCCCTCGCCGAGCGCCCTGAGAA
>LSQX01275983.1_pt2 | contig 10845 bp, 13 predicted proteins | sample 654561 | NCBI WGS metagenome assembly LSQX01 (sample SAMN04489861, study PRJNA283612) | anaerobic digester metagenome | isolation source: 4 biogas reactors fed with cattle manure at either 37C or 55C with and... | place: Denmark: Kongens Lyngby | collected 2014 | reverse complement strand
GAGGTAACAACAAGTGAATTAGAGAATAAGTTTTATGATCAGGTTTCATTTGCGACGACTGGTTTAACTCATTATTTTAAGAATAAAGATCGACGTTTATGGAATGCTAAATCTAATACTTTTAAAGTGTTTAGTCATATATTGGCTGGTCTATTGATGGCTGTTTTTGTTGGTCTGATTGTTTATAACCGCTTTTTCATTACAAATTATGGACTGTTTGCGGCTGTTATCACTTTCTTTATTGCTGAGTTCTTTGCGATTATTCAAACATTACTGTATAAGGACTACACAATTCAGTCTAAGGGCAAGAAGATTGTTGATATCATCTTATCTCTTGTTACAACGGCTATTTTCGTGGCTATCTATTTTGTCTTAATGCATATCTTTGGTGCGCTTGATTTTAGAGCATTTATTGCGATTGTGTTGTATTTCATTATAGTCATCGCAACGATTAATATGGGACAAAGAACAAAATATGCTCGACAAAAACTGGGTAATATTTTAGGGTTAAGAACCTTTATTGAAGAGGCCGATAAGGAAAGACTAGAACTTTTAGTTCATGATAATCCGACCTACTTCTATGATGTTTTACCATATGCATATGTACTTGGTATTTCAGATGTCTGGAGTAAGAAATTTGAAGGTATTGCGATGCCTGCTCCACAAGGATATACTGGGTCAACGTTCTCACCAATTTATTATACTAATAACCTTAATAACATGATGCATCGGACTGAACGCTCAATGACTTCTGTTCCTGCACCTAAGGGTTCAGGAGGCGGAGGCTTTGGTGGTGGTAGCTTCGGTGGTGGCGGAGGCGGCTTCTCAGGTGGTGGCTTTGGTGGAGGCGGCTCAGGCGGCTGGTAATAAATAATAAACCAATATTTTCTGAAAATTTAAAGGGGCTATGTGATTATAGCCCCTTTTCTTATGGTTGTAATTGGTTGATTTGATAGCCTTGGTTTCTTATTTCATCAATAACATCACCGAGTATTTCAGTATTAGTATCACTTACTGCATGGAGTAGTAAAATACTTCCTGGATGTAAATTATTAATAATAGTGTTGAATGCTTCATTTGGGTCAGGTTGATTATCGGTTAACCAATCTCTGTAGGCAAAGCTCCAAAAGACGGTTGTATACCCTAATTCATCTAGGATGGCGAGTGATTGTTGGGAATATCCTCCTTCTGGAGGTCGATGTAGCTTAACTAGTTGTGGAACTTTTGGTTCTAAGTCTTTAACATCATCGATATATTTTTGTCTACTTTCAGCGATTGTTGGGGCGGCTCGATAATGATTGATTGTATGGTTGGCAACTTGATGGCCTTCATTGATCATTCGCGCAACTAGTGCTGGATTATTATCGACATAGGACCCTGTCACAAAGAAGGTTGATAGTACATTTTTCTGTGCTAGAGTGTCTAGAATTGAACTTGTATTATTGCCATATTCATACCCCTCATCAAAAGTAAGATAGACAACGTTTTCACTGGTTGGTACTTGCCATATAACATTGAACTCACTTATAAGATTGGCAACTTCATTTGAGATTCTAGCTTTTGGTGAATCAGGGATGTACCACCAACTTAAGTCAGTGTTGTCATAGTCATCCACATCCACAATAGGGCCTGGTGGGCCTGGTGGGGCTGGTGGGGCTGGTGGTGTTTCAGGTTCTAAAGTATTGGTACTTATAATTCTTGGTTCTGCTTTTGTTAATTCGTCTGTTTTAACTTCTGTTGATGATTGTAGGACACCTTTTATATAGACTTCCTCAGTTGTGACTCTTTTTCTTCCTAAGACCCCTTCTTCTATAACTTGTTCTTCTTCAAATTCAAGGGTTGGATCTTCTTGGTAAATGACTTCAAGTTCTTTATCTATTATGAGTATAGTGATTCTCTTGATTTCTTTTGTTCCAACTTTCTTTATTTGTGGTTGTCCTTCTGTGATGACTTCCTCTCTTATTAACTCCCTTTCTGTTTCGTTGTTAAAGAAATCTTTTGTTACTAGATACACTTCTTGTACTTCTTTAGGTTCTGCTTCTTGGATGATTTCTTCTTGCGTGACTAAAAGATTATCATCCTCTTGGATTATAACCTGAGTATTATCAAAACTCTTTGTCTCTATAACTTCCTGGCTGCTCGAACAGCTGACTAAGAGAAAAATGGCGAGAATTTTACTAATCTTCTTCATATCTAAATAATAAACTTTTTTTATGAAAAAGAAATAATTTTAATCAAAATAAAGACTGAAACAAATATCAGTCTTTTTTAATTATTGTTATCGTAACTTGTATTCTTTCTGCAAATCGCGCTGGATGTCTCTTTCTTTCTCAGTCTCTCGTTTGTCATAAAGTTTCTTTCCTTTGGCGACTCCAATTTCGACTTTTGCTTTACCATTTTTGATGTATAACCTTAAAGGAACAAGGGTCATTCCTTTTTGGGAGACTTCCTTATCTATTTTTCTTATTTCATGACGATGCAACAATAATTTTCTTGTTCTTGTTTCATCATGATTAAACTGATTCCCTTGCTCGTATATCGCAATGTGCATGCCAATAATAAAGACTTCATTGTTTTTTATTTGGACATATGATTCTTTTAAGTTGACTCTTCCTAGTCGAATACTTTTGATTTCTGTTCCTGTTAAAACAATGCCACATTCATATTTATCGTTGATGAAATAATCATGATGGGCTTTTCTATTGTTGGCTATTACTTTAATTTGTTCACTCAATCTTTATTCACTCTCATTTTCTATTCTTTGTTTTACGACGTTTTCTTCTCTTTTCGTCACCATTTTTATCTTTTCCATTTTTGTCATCTAGAAGTTCAAAATTAATTTCATGTTCAGTTTCATCAACTGATATGATGCGAATTTTTACTTCTTGACCTAAATTAAATGACATTCTATTGCCCTTACCATAGAGTTGCATCTTGGCTTCATCATAATAGTAATAATCGTTCATACTTGATATATGGACAAGCCCTTCGACTGTATTGGGTAATTCAACAAAGAGTCCAAACTTTGTTACGCCTGAAATAATACCTTTAAATTTCTTGCCTACAAACTGTTTCATGTATTGAGCTTTTTTCATTTTTTCGACATCACGTTCAGCTTCTTCAGCATTGCGTTCTTTGTTAGATGTTAGAATGCCTAGTTCGACCATGAGTGACTCATCTTCACTTATATCCATTCTGTCGAAGTGTCCATCTAAGAAATATTTCTTTAAATTACGGTGCACAATTAGGTCTGGATATCGACGTATTGGTGATGTAAAGTGTAAATAATTCTTTAAGCCTAGGCCAAAATGACCTAAATTTTCTGGATGGTATTTCGCTTTGGCCATTGATCTAAGGACTAAATTACTAACAACATGGAAGGTTGGTTCGTTTCTAAAATGGTATAAGACTCGTTGAATGTCAGCTGGATAAATATTTTCTAGCGATCCTTTTAAACGATATCCTAGTATTCTTAGAGTCATTGATAATGATTGCATTCGGGAATGAGGCGGCTTTTCATGGACACGGTAAAGAGTTGGGATATTACCGTTATCAAAGAGACTTGCGGCGGCTTGGTTTGCTGCTACCATAAAGTCTTCAATCATCATTTCTCCACGTCCTCTTTCGCGCTCTTTTATATCCAGTACATTTCCGTTGGCATCCACTAAGAATTCACTTTCAGAGGTTTCAAATTCAATGGCTCCCAAGGCTTCTCGTTGCATCCGTAATAAGTCTGAGACTTCTCTCATGGTTAATAACTTTTCTTTAATATTTTCTTGGATATAAACCATGTCTTTTGGATTTTCAAAGAATCGATTGACTTCACGGTAATCGAGTCGTTGTTTTGATTGTATCACTGATTCAAAGAACTCGTACTCAACGATTGATCCAAATTCGTCTAAATCAATAAAGACTGACATGGCTAGTCGATTGACATGAGGGTTTAGGGAACATATTCCATTACTTAATTCGACTGGCAACATTGGTACGACTCTGTCTACGACATAGACTGATGTTCCGCGTTCTCTGGCTTGAATGTCTATTGGTGAATTTTCTGTGACATAGTGACTGACATCCGCAATATGGACTCCTAATCGATAGCCCTTATCTGTTTTCTCGATACTGATGGCGTCATCTATATCTTTTGTGTCTTCGCCATCAATGGTGAAGATAATTTCATTCGTTAAATCTCGTCGGTTTGGATAATCACTGACACTGATTTCTTGTTTAATGGCTTTGGCTTGTTTTAATTCTTCAGCATCAAAGCCTGGTCGTATATCATATTGGTATAGGATGGTTAGGACATCTACTCCCGGTTCATTATGTAGGCCTAGGATTTCTGCTAGTTCTATTTCTATTGGCTCATATTGAGTGATGATACCAATAACTCTTTGGCCTGATTTTAATTTAAGATTATGTGGGTTTGTGTAAGTGATTGGGCTGGTGTATTTTGAGTCGTATGCTTTGAAGACAAATTCATCTTTATCTTGGTAAAGTGTTCCGACGATATGTGTTTGGCCTCGTCTTAAGATTTCTAGAACTTCGCCTTCACTTCGGCCGTCACTTGATGGGTAGACATGGATAAAGACTTCGTCGTCGTCCATGGCACCGTTGAAATTTTTTGCGTTGATGTAGATTCCGTCATGGTTGTCTATATCGACAAATCCGAAATCTTTACTGGCAATTGATAAAATACCTAGATAAAACTCACCTTTCTTGTGAACAAGCTGGCCTAGGCTGTTTGTTTTAATGATTCCTTTTTGTTTTAGTTCTTCTAATTGTTCTTTAAATTTTTCAACATTTTCTACAGGGAGTTCTCTGATCCAATCCTCTTGTGTCCATTGTTGTTGGTGCTTGATTTGTTTTAGAAACTCAATTATCTCTGGTAACATAATTAGCCCCTTTCTATACTCTTAATTTTATCATAGTTAGCTCATGGATATAAAAAAAGAAGCTTAGATAGCTTCCTCTTAGATTTTTAATTAGTCAATTATAAAAGTCGAGTTAAAATCGCGAGCACAAAGTAGGCAACCCCAACGACCATTGTCACTTGAGATAATACTTTTTCTGGTCCACGTTCTTTTGTTTGAGCAAATAAGTTTGATCCACTACCACCAGTAAAAGCACTACTTAGTCCTTCAGATTTACCGCTTTGTAGTAATGATAGGATAATCATCATAGCGGAAACAATTAATAATAAGATATCTAGAAACATAGTTGTCTCCTTTCAAGTTTTACGCGTTAGAATTATATCATTTTTACACACTTATAGCAAATATTTAGGGTTAACCGATTAATAATGATTATCATTATCAATTGTGCTATAATTCTATTGAACGAAGGAGGACATTTATTATGTCATTTGATTTTACAGATAGAGGTAAGAAGCCAGTTGTTGAGAATATTGATTCTTGGACTCAAGATAATAACAATTACAGGACAACTGTTTGGACAGGTGAGAAGATGCAATTAACTTTAATGAGCATTCAGCCTGGGGATGATATTGGATTAGAGGTTCATCATGGAATTGACCAGTTTTTGAGAATTGAGAGTGGTAAAGGATTATGCCAGATGGGTCCTTCTGAAGATAACTTAGATTTTGAAGTCGAGGTTGAAGATGACTTTGCGATTATGGTACCAGCTGATATGTGGCATAATGTTATCAATATTGGTGATGAACCTTTGAAACTTTATGCTTTATATGCAGGTCCTGATCATTTACCTGGAACTGTTCATGTTACTCATGAAGATGCAATCAATGATCCTAATGAACACTAAAAAAGAGGGCTAATTCTAGCTCTCTTTTCATTTGTTTAATTAGACTGATTCATGCATTGTTCTGGCGATAACTTCATCTTGTTGTTCTTTTGTAAGTTTATTGAAGTTAACGGCATAACCTGAAACACGAATTGTTAGTTGTGGGTATTTTTCTGGATGTTGTTGAGCATCTAGGAGTGTCTTTTTGTCAAAGACGTTCACATTTAAGTGATGACCTCCATTTTCAACGTACCCATCAATGAGTGTAACTAAGTTTTCTACTTTACTAGACATCTGATTACTCCTTTCCTAATGAATCTGGAACAATTGAGAAGGTGTTTGAAATTCCATCTCTAGCATGTTCAAATGGTAATTTACTGACTGATTCAAGTGATGCTAAGGCTCCAGTTTTATCGCGTCCATGCATTGGATTGGCTCCTGGGGCAAATGCGACTCCGGCTTTTCGTCCGTCTGGAGTTGCGCCTGTTTTCTTACCATAGACAACATTTGATGTAATGGTTAGAACTGACATGGTTTGAATTGATTCGCGATATGTTGGTTGTTTACGAATTTTATCCATGAATCTCTTAACTAAATCTACGGCTAATTCATCGACTCGATCATCATTATTTCCGTATTGAGGATATTCTCCTTCAATCTCAAAATCAATGGCTAGACCATCTTCGTAGATTGGTTTAACTTTTGCGTATTTAATAGCAGATAATGAATCGGCAACGACTGATAGTCCTGCGATTCCTGTCGCAAAGAAGCGTCTGACGTCACTATCGTGTAAACTCATTTGAAGTGATTCATATGAATATTTATCGTGCATGTAGTGAATAATATTTAGTGCACTTGTATAAACTCGTGCTAACCAGTCTAGGACTTGATCATATTTAACCATAACCTCATCAAAGTCTAGAACTTCTGATGTGATTGGAGCAAACATTGGAGCAACTTGTGCTTTTGATTTTTCGTCTTTTCCGCCGTTGATTGCGTATAACAATGCTTTAGCAAGGTTTGCGCGTGCACCAAAGAATTGCATATCTTTACCAATCTTAAGTGGTGAGACACAGCATGCGATTCCGTAGTCGTCTCCCATATCGATTCTCATTAAGTCATCGTTTTCATATTGAATTGATGATGTTTCGATTGAAACTTTGGCACAGAATTTCTTGAATTCGTGCGGTAGTTGTGTTGACCATAGAACAGTTAGGTTTGGTTCTGGGGCTGGTCCTAAATTATATAGAGTATGTAGGAATCTGAATGAGTTTTTAGTGACAAGAGGTCTTCCATCTAGTCCGACTCCTCCGATTGATTCAGTGACCCATGTTGGATCTCCGCTGAATAAATCATTATAGTCTGGAGTTCTCATGAATTTAACTAAGCGTAGCTTCATCACGAAGTGGTCGATTAGTTCTTGAGCTTGTGACTCTGTTAGAGTTCCGTTTTTTAGATCTCTTTCGATATAAATATCTAGGAATGTTGAGACACGGCCTAAGCTCATGGCGGCTCCATTTTGTTGTTTAATGGCTCCTAGATATCCAAAGTATGTAAATTGAATGGCTTCTTGTGCATTGTTGGCTGGTTGTGATATATCAATTCCGTATGATGCTGCCATGGTCTTTAAATCTTTTAGAGCGCGAATTTGTTCACTGATTTCTTCGCGGTCACGGATTGTGTCGGCGTCCATGACACCATTTCGCATTCTTAAATCGTGTTGCTTTTCTTCAATTAGTTTATCTATTCCGTATAGTGCTACTCGGCGGTAGTCTCCTATAATTCGTCCGCGTCCATAAGCATCCGGTAGTCCGGTAATAACGCCTGTGCGTCGTGCTGCTTTAATTTCATCTGTGTAAGCATCGAAAACACCTTGGTTATGGGTTTTTCTGTAGTCAGTAAAGATGTGTTTTACTTCTTCGTCTAATTTAAATCCATAAGCCTCAAGTGCTAGTTCTGACATTCTGATGCCTCCAAATGGTTGGAGTGAGCGTTTGAATGGTTTATCTGTTTGGAAGCCTACAATTTTTTCTAAGTCTTGATTTAGGTAACCTGCTGCGTGTGAGCTTACGGTTGAGACTAAGGATGTGTCGGCGTCTAGTACTCCGCCTGCTTCTGTTTCTTGTTTGTTAAGTTCTGTAACTTGTTTCCATAATTGATTTGTTGCTTCTGTTGGGCCTTCTAAGAATTCATCATTTCCTTCATAAAGAGTATAGTTCTGAATGATAAAATCTCTGACGTCAATTTCTTTAACCCATTTTCCTTCGTTGAATCCCTGATACTGTTTCACTTTATCTTCCTTCCTTTAATAAATTTTCTAACCAAACTTCTAATATAAATGCAGGTTGGTACCCTGTTACTTGTCCTAATAATTGATCATTATCTAAGAGAAGTAGGCTGGGTAGTTTTTCGACCTGGTATTTATCGACAATTTCTTGTGCCTCTTCCTGTGTTCTGTAGACGGATAAACTTACTTCTTTGAATTTATCCATGACTGAGAGGACTTCATGTTCTAGACTGATACAGCTGACACAGCTGTCGGTTTGTATTAATGCTATTTTTTTCATTGTTTCACCACGATATCATATGCTTGGGAAATACTTTGTTGTGTTGGTGGTTCTAAGCCTTCGAGTGGATAGGTTAACCCCATTTGTTTGTATTTATTAACACCCATGACATGGTAGGGGAGTATTTCTACTTTTTCTACATTTTCTAAGGTGTCAATAAATTGTCTTAATTCTGTCAGATCCTTAAGGTCATCAGTATATCCTGGAACAAGAACATGTCTGATCCATACTGGATGTTTCTTATCGCTAAGATATCTGGCGAAGTTTAGAATGTTTTCATTCTTAACTTTTGTTAATTCTTCATGTTTATCGGAATTAATATGTTTTAAATCCAATAAGAATAAGTCTGTCACTTCTAATAATCGATCGTATACTTTTTCAGTGAATTGATTGAATAGTGCACCAGAAGTATCAACTGCTGTGTGTATTCCTAATTCTTTTAATTTCGTAAAGACTTCAATCACAAAATCAATTTGTTGGAGGGGTTCACCACCACTGATTGTGATTCCTCCGTTTTTTATATATGATTTGTATTTCATGACTTCTGTTACGATTTGATCACTGGTCATTTCTTTTCCTGCTTCAGCATTCCAAGAGTCTGGATTGTGACAGTATAAGCATCTTAGAGGGCAACCTTGTAGAAACAGCACAAAACGAACACCAGGCCCATCTACTGTTCCAAATGATTCCATTGAGTGTATTCTTCCAATCATCGCGCACCTCCAAGTTACGTACGGCTAACTTATTGTAAGTCACCTATTTGGAATATTCAAGCATTGTTATCTATGGTAGCGTTATCATCTTTTAATAAACACTCAATCATTAAAATAGAGTAGTTTTTTCTACTCTATTTCAATCCTTGTACCTGAAGTTGCTGAGTCTCTATCTTTGGTATTATCCTTTTCAATTCTATGACTTGGTAAAAGAAATCAGGAAGTGAGAATCATAAGTAACCATACAGTAAAGAAAAGGAGCCGCAGCTCCATAGAGAGTTAATTTAACTTTCTATTTCGTTACAACCCCTTCGTATTCAATAATTACTGTTTTACCTGATGCAGCTGATCCTCGATCATTGGTCGTGAGATTTTTTACATCCCGTGGATCCATTACTAAGACGACACTAGTTAAATCAATTTTTCTTGATTGCATAAATTCTAAATCAATCTCTGCTAGTAGGTCTCCAACTTTTACCTTCTGACCTTTCTTGATGTGACTAGTGATTCCAGCACCATTCAAGTTAACAGTTTGAATACCGATGTGAACCATTATGTTTGCTCCATCTTCTTGTTCAATTACCATTGAATGGCCGCCCTTCATCATTATTTTTACGACGCCATCAACTGGTGATACAAACTTTGAATCATATGGTACAATGCCAATCCCATCTCCTGCTAACCTTTGAGAAAAGATTTTGTCACTCACCATCCGTAATGGTATTAGTTTACCATTACAAATTGATACCACTTTCTTGGTCATAGATCCTCATCATCCCATCTGAACTCAAGAATATCTTTTGGATGACAATCTAGTACCTTACACAGTTTGTTTAGTGTGTCAAATCGAATCGATTTAACGGCTCCTGTTTTCAATCTTGAGAGGTTCACTTCTGAGATTCCTACTTCCATCGCAAGCTTTCGAAGTGTCATCTTACGATCGGCCATAACTCGGTCTAGTCTAATTATTATCATATATTCACCCCTTATTTGGTTTAATCATATCATAAAACGATAAACTTATACATATCTTGAGAGGAATTTAATGAGAAATATATGTAAATGTTTAAAGCTTTATAAGTAACTTGATTAACAAACAAGGAGGTTTGTTGTGATCTGGTGTAGATGGCATAAATCACTATTATTATATTGACGTTTTTTGAAGAAACCATTTTCTTTGATTGCGTTTAATGTTATACGTTGTTTTATTAATGTTATATTTGTAATTTTTGTAATTTTTATTGAAAGAGGTGATGAATTGTCCTATCATAAAAGGGCATACATGAAAGGGGAAAAGAAATGAGTTTACACCAAAATGAAGAATATCGCAGTCCTATATTTCATGATTTTGACCAATCTGAAATAGTGATAGTAAAAAGAAATAATAAAAAGGACACTTTCCAGCCAGAGAAAATCGCAGTTGCGATTAAGAAAGGCTTTGATAGTATAACAAATAGCGATTACAGCGCTGCCGATTCCCATTTTGTTTTCTTAAAGGTTATGGAACAAATTGAGGTACAAGTGAAAGAATCTCCACAGATTGCGATCGAGGAAATTCAAGACATCATCGAAAAACAACTTTTAAAACAGGGGTATGATGATGTGTATGAATCATTTTCACAGTATCGATTAAGACGCAATGAAAGTCGTCGTGTGTTTTTCTCGAAGCAACACAAATTCCTTAAGGCGATTGAACAATTAACTATTAAGGATGCAGCTGAGGAAGATTCTAAGCGTGAGAACGCAAACATTAATGGCGATGGTGCTATGGGCATGATGCTTCAATATGGAAGTACTATTGCCAAGGA
>LSQX01064636.1_pt1 | contig 10845 bp, 9 predicted proteins | sample 654561 | NCBI WGS metagenome assembly LSQX01 (sample SAMN04489861, study PRJNA283612) | anaerobic digester metagenome | isolation source: 4 biogas reactors fed with cattle manure at either 37C or 55C with and... | place: Denmark: Kongens Lyngby | collected 2014 | reverse complement strand
AATGCGGGTAGTTTTTTCAAGAATCCTGTCGTTAAAAAAGAGGTTGCTGAAAAGATTCAGTCAGTTTATTCAGATATTCCTGTATATCAGGCAGGCGGGGGACAGGTAAAGATTGCTGCAGGCTGGCTTATTGATAAATCGGGCTGGCGAGGCCGCAGGTCCGGAAATGTGGGTGTATATTCACAACAGGCTCTTGTACTGGTAAACTATGGAGGAGCCACAGGCGAAGAGATCTATAATCTATCGGAGGAGATCACCCGGTCTGTATTTGAGAAGTTTGGTATCAGTCTTGAACGTGAAGTTAATTGCATCTGATCACTGAAATATTTTCTCCTCATCTAAAGCAGCTCTGTATTTTGCTGCATTGCGATTATGTTCAGCCAGTGTTGATGCAAAATTATGGTATCCTGAAAAATCTTCGCGTGCACACATATAGATGTAATTGTGATCTTCGAAGTTAAGTACAGCTTCAATTACCTTAATTTCGGGAAAATTAATTGGCCCCGGGGGTAATCCGGGATATATGTATGTGTTATATGGCGAGTCGATCTGCAGGTGCGAATTCAAAATCCTGTTAAGTTCCGGATTACCGGTTGCAAATTTAACGGTAGGATCGGCCTGTAAAGGGATTCCCCGTTCGAGCCTGTTGAGATACACCCCTGCAACACGTGCCAGTTCATCAGATTTATTGGTCTCTTCCCTCACAATAGAGGCCAGGGTGGCTACTTCAACAGGTGTCATTCCCAGTTTTTGCGCTTTCTCCCTGCGTCCATCATTCCAGAACTTATCATATTCAAACTTCATCCGTTCGGCAAACTCTTCTGCCGTGGTTGTCCAATAGAATTCATATGTATTTGGAATAAACATAGCACTGAAGGTTTGTGGAGTAAACCCAAACTGCTCTATTTTTTCTTCATTGGAAAATAAATTCAGTATTGACAGGGAGTCTGCCTCAATATATCGGCTCACTTTTCCTGCAAGGTCCTCCTTTACGCGAACATTATTAAATGTTACATCCAAAGGGTCCTGTATTCCTGCACGCAATTTATTTACTATTTCGTTAGTATTCATACCGGGACTAAGCAGGTAGCGGCCTGGTTTAATATTATCAGGGTATTTTTTCTTTTTAGATACCCACATAAATGCCTTGTAATTAATTAATACATCGTTTGCCTTTAATGTATCAACGACCTGGGTGAATGTGCTTCCTTCATGCAGTATAATTGTGTGCATGGTTTTGACATTTTCGTTAAAGATGTAGGTGTATAGTTTATAGCTGTATAAAGCAGTAATTATAAAAGCTATTGAAAAGAAAATGATTATGAATTTACCCACCCGCGGGAATGTCATGAGTTTATTTTTATTATTTATTGTCATGGCCTGCCATTCATTGTTAAAATAAATTCGGGCAACAAATATAATATAAATTTCGGTATGAGATATTAAGGCTAATTCTGTGTTTATCTGTTTATTATGTACTATGAATTTATCAAAAATAATATGGATTACAGTGTAGGGGCTTTACTCATGCCTGTCAGAAAAGACAGGATATGGCTATTTATAAATAATTTTATCAGGATTTTAACGGATATTTAAAAATTATTAACGGATGATTTTAATTAAATTCGCCACAAAAAACAACAGTTATGCAAATTGTCAATATAAAAGAAAATATCTTTTTTTTAGGTTATAATGACCGCCGTACACATCTGTTCGAAAATTTATGGCCAATTCCGTTCGGAATTTCATACAATTCCTATCTGATTGTTGATGAAAAGATTGCCCTGATTGATACTGTTGAACGCTCTTTTATTACTGAATTTCTTGACAGTATCGAAGAGAAAACCGGTGGTAGGCCTGTTGACTATCTGGTGATTAATCATATGGAACCCGACCATTCGGGAGCCTTAAAGGCTGTGATAAGTAAATATCCGGAGATCACACTTGTAGGTAATAATAAAACATTTCCCTTAGTGGAAAATTTTTATCCGGATCATAGCAGGCGGCTGACAGTTAAGGATGGTGATACCCTCAGCCTTGGCAAGCACAATCTGCAGTTCCAGACAATACCTATGGTTCACTGGCCTGAAACCATGGTCACTTTTGAGGAGACGAATAAAATACTTTTTTCGGGTGATGCATTCGGAGGTTACGGTACTCTTGACGGAGGCATCTTCGATGACGAGATAAATACAGATTCCATAAAAGAGGAGACGATGCGTTATTTTACTAATATCGTTGGAAAATATTGTCCTCATACTCAAAGGGCTATAAAGAAGTTAGCCCCATTTGAGATTTCTGTAATCGCACCGACTCATGGCCCTGTCTGGCGTACTGATCCCGGCAAAGTCGTTGGCTGGTATGACAAATGGAGTTCTTATGAACCCGAAGCGGGTGTGGTAATTGCGTACGGATCGATGTACGGCCATACGCAGGCAATGGCTGAGGTTATAGCCCGGAGGCTGGCAGAAAGAGGCCTGAAAAATATAAAGGTCTACGATGCATCAAAAACCCACATTTCCTATATTTTAAATGATATTTTTAAATATAAGGGGTTTATAGTCGGAAGTCCCGCATACAATAATTCACTTTTCCCCACTGTGGAGAGTCTGCTTACAGCCGTTGAACATGTTTCTGTCAAAAACCATCTGCTCGGGATATTTGGAAATTATTCATGGAGTGGAGGAGGGGTTAAAAACCTGAAGTTATTTGCAGAGAAGATCAAATGGGAACTGGTTGGTGAAGCAGTTGAGGAAAAGGGAGCACTGAAAGCTGATATAATAGAACAGCTTGTCCTGCTGGCTGATGCAATGGCAGACAGACTGCAGGGTACTGTTATCCCCGGGTGAAAACAGGATTCAGGTCACCTGACAGCCGGGGATTAAAATTATATCCTTCTGCTTCGAAAGCCTGAAGATCTTCGGGATTATCAATGTTATTGTCTATGATGAACCTTGTCATCAATCCCCTTGCTTTTTTTGCATAAAAAGTGATGATCTTATAATTTCCGTTTTTCAAATCCTTAAATACCGGAGTGATTATTATTGCATCGATCTTTTTAGTGTCAATGCTTTTAAAATATTCATGAGATGCCAGGTTTACCAGTATCTTTGAACCTGATTCCTTTATTGCATTGCTGATGCTTTCTGTGACCATTTTTCTCCAGAACTCATAAAGATTTTTAGCTTTATCGTAACCAATTTTTGTTCCCATTTCGAGCCGGTAGGGCTGAATCAGGTCAAGAGGCCTTAACACTCCGTACAACCCCGATAATATTCTGAGTTTTTGTTGTGCCAGAAAGAGTTTTTTTTCTGAAAAAGATGAAGCATCAAGTCCGTCATATACATCACCATTAAAAGCCAGAATTGCCTGTTTGGCATTTTCCGGAGTAAATGGAAGGCTCCATAATCTGAATCTTTCAAAATTCAGTTCGGCCAGCGAAGGAGATATTCCCATCAGTCCGGATATTTTTTCAGGACTTAGTTTTCTGAGCTTTCCTGCCAGTTTTTCAGAATAGTTTAACATCTCAGGGATAGTAAATTTTGAAGTAGTTGGTTTAGTTTCAAAATCCAGTGTTTTAGCCGGAGAGATTACTGCAAGCATATAGAGATCTTTAAATTGTATTATTCAGCCTTTTCATTTTGAATTTTCTATAGAACTCAGAGCCTCCATTAAAGCTCTTCTGTCATTTTCAACAAGTCCTTCTGTTTCAAGAGCCTTTTTATAAAGCTCTGCTGCTTCATTTTTTTTGCCCTCTTTCAGGCAGATGTCAGCAAGCAGGCTGACTGCAAAGAGATAACCGGGATGTTTATCGATCACCTCCCGCAAGATTTTTTTGGCAGGTTCTTTTTGATTATTCTGAAGCTGATAGTAGGCGAGGGTATATGCATATTTCGGGTCATCAGGCACAGCTTCGGCAGCAATGGAAGCATATTTAACAGCTTCTCCCATGTTATTTTGAGAGTAGATAACACTCAGGTTATAGGCGGCAACAGCCTGTTGGGGATTTGTTGCCAGTGCATCGAGGAGCGCTCTTTCAGCTTCCTGCATTCTTCCCTGTTCGGCAAACAGTAATCCCAGGTTTAGGTTTGCAGCCTCATTGCCGGGATCCATTTCCAATACTTTTTTAAGGTTCTCTTCCGCTTTTGCCTGGTTGCCGGTGTATGAATACAAAACACTGCTGTTGATTAGGGGCAATAATGCTTCGGGATATAATCTGGCTGCCGTTTCATAAGAATCAAGCGCCTCATGTGCTTCACCTCTGTTCTGATGGAATATGCCTTTGTTATAATGTGCACTCCAGTCGTCGGGCCGTGTAATCAGGGATTCCATATATTCTTCCGTAGCCTTGTTTTTTATGCCGGTTTCTTCAGGTGTAAACCGGCTGGGATCATATGTTGCCAGTGAGGCTGCTGCTGATATCCTGACAAGCCTGAAGTCATCGGTTGCCCCTTCCAGTAAGGCTTTCCTTGCAACTTCCGAACCTCCTGATGCCAGTGTATTTGCAGCTGCACTCCTTGCCAGGGGTGAACTATTTTCTTTCATGGCCTTAATTATTGTCTCCCACTTTTTCTCATCCGGACAATTTGCCAGTAACCTCAGGAATGAGGTGATTACAACTTCATTAAATTTATCTTTATCAATAATCTGCAACATCTCATCCAGTCTGTTCCAATCGCCCTTGCGCGCCTCTTTTATAAGCTGTGCCCAATAAAGAGTCTCTTCCTGGTAATCTCCGTTCTCTCTTTGCCTGACAATCTGGTCAGCCCATTCGGGAGATTTGTCATCATGGCAAATATTGCATGCATTTGGGGAACCGAATTTAATAGTTGCTGCAGGCATAGGTGGCCTGAATGAGTGGTCACTACGTAAAAAACGGCCTACAAACTCCCTTGTCGGGGCATGGCAGCTGACACACTCTGACCCTGGGGTTCCGGGTTCATGCATTGTATGTTCTTCCAGGATTTCCTTTTTATCGGTATGGCAGGTTGTACAGGCCTGATTTGGATTATCACTGAAGCGGTTGCGGCCACTGGAGGTATGGCAGGTTACACAATTTATATCACTTGATTTCAGACAGGGGTTCATCATCCATCCCGTATGGGTGTAATTTTCTCCGAGGTCGCGGCCATCAGGATAAAAATCAGGGTCTTCGAGGGTAGTTATATTGAAGTTATCAAAGAACCTGTCCCCCGGTATGTAACTTGCAGTTATGGGAGTGACTTTAGCGTGGCACGGGGCACATGATGCATTTTGCTGTTCAGGTGTAAACCGGCTGGTAATAATAATTTTAAGGTCTTCAGGCACTTCTCCTTCTTCTGCTTCCCGGCATACCCTGACATGCTCTGCACTTGGGCCATGGCAAGTTTCACAATTTATGCCGGCCTCCCGCCAGGTTGTTTTATATGTTTCTGTGGCAAGGTCAAAATTTGAGCTCAGCTGACTTACATGGCAGTTATAACATCCTGTATTGAATGTATACATACGGTCTTTCCAGGGTAGTGGCTCATCGTACTGGTCTTCCAGGAAGTGCCGGACTGCAGACTGCGGATAGTTAAACCAGGTTTTTCCATTCATGTCATATGCAAGAGGAATAGTTTGGAGCCTGCCCTTGTCAAGAGGGACAAGAAAGCAGAAAACATTTCTGCCGCCTAACGACCATGACAATTCATATTTATTTATAAGCTTATCATTTTCCGATTCAAGCATAACCATTGCCGAATCTTCATAAGTCACCTGATAAAACTTTCCTTCCAGGGCCATTGGTTCACTGGAAGGAAGATTGTATTCTTTTATGAAATCTTTATTCACAGGCTGCATAGCCTTACCATGAAAGGAAGGAGCCCACAGTTCATAAAATCGTTCGTGGCATTCAATACAGCTTGCTGATCCTGAAAAACCATCCGTATCTGATTTTTTCTCCTGTTTAGGGGTGCAGGAGCCTGCCAGTGCAATTAATAAAATTCCTGTAATCAGTCTACGGTGTCTTACTGCCATCATCTGCTTTTTTATCTTACAAATATTAAGATAATTTTTTTTAAACTGATATAATTTGATTCTAAATTAATCCCGGGAATGGTTAAATGAGTAAGTAACAGAAGAGTAAATTTTTATTACAGTGTTTAAAACAGAAGCCGGGTGGACAAGTCTGTAACGGACATACCATAGCGAATGCTAATGATATAAGTTCAGGATGTTAAAGTCAGGTTTGTAAGTTAAAAAAAAGGGTTAACCCTTTCCGGAGATAACCCTTTAATATCTTTTGAAAAAGATTTTGCTACTTTTTAATTAAGTCGACACTGCGTTTAATAAATTTATCGAGGTCAGCGCCTTTTAACATTCCATTGGCTAGCAGGGCCAGGTCAACCAGCTGTTTGGCAAGTTTATTTTGCTTTCCAAAGCCCTTTAATAACTCTCTTTTTGATTCTTCCAGTTTTGCAAGTTCATTGTTCAATTCATTCAGCTTATCTTTTTCGGCCTCTGTTTTCTCTTCCTCCTTCTTAAGATCTTCTTCTTTTTTGATTTTATCGAGATCTCTCTTTTTTGCTAAAATTCCGGCATTGGCTAATTCAAGTTTAGTGCCGAGTTTTTTATTTTTTGAATCAATAATTTTTTTCACAAGTGGGTGTACATGATTTACAACCAGAGTTAAATTGTCAGGCATATCACCATAAAAATTCATTCCTCCCTGTGACTGGCTCATATCTTTCATTCGTCTCATAAACTCACTGCGTGTAACTACCATAGGAACGCCATCCTCTCCAAGGTCCTGAAAATCAATTATGAATGTGTGATTATTATTTTCAGGACAAACTGCCTGGAAGACTGGTGAGAGCTCCTGCTTTTGTTCCCACGACAGCTCCTCTTTTTCTTTATCATCTTTCTTTATAAGATTTTCAACTACATCTGAATCGACGCGTGTAAATTTTCTCTCCGGATTTTTTTGTTCAATGCGGCTTATGAGATGGGTAGTAAGAACATCATCAAGAATCAGAATATCATATCCTTTATTTTTTGCAGCTTCAACAAATGTGTATTGTTCCTCTGCATTTGTAGTATATAAATAGATCAGATTTTTGTCTTTATCTGTCTGCTCCTCTTTGATCAGTTTTTCATACTCTTCAAAAGTGAAATATTTTCCTTCAGTATTTTTGAAGAGAAAGAAATTCAATGCCCTGTCGTAAAATTTTTCATCGGTAAGCATTCCATATTCGATAAATATTTTCAGGTCATCCCATTTTTTCTCAAACTGCTCTCTGTCAGACGAGAAAATCTCTTTCAGTCTGTCTGACACTTTTTTTGAAATATGGCTGCTGATCTTTTTAACATTAGGGTCACCCTGAAGATACGACCGTGAAACGTTAAGCGGAATATCGGGAGAGTCGAGTACCCCATGTAAGAGAGTCAGGAATTCAGGCACAATCCCCTCAACTGAATCAGTTACAAATACCTGGTTACAAAATAGTTGAATTTTATTTTTCTGTACTTCAAAGTTGTTTTTTATTCTTGGGAAATAAAGAATTCCGGTCAGATTAAACGGATAATCAACATTCAGATGGATATTAAACAGAGGCTCCTCAGCCATCGGGTAAAGTTTCCTGTAGAAATTTTTATAATCTTCATCAGTCAGGTCAGCCGGTTTCTTTGTCCATGCAGGCTCGATGTCATTAATTTGCCTGTCTTTATCAGTATCTACATATTTACCATCTTTCCACTCTTTTTCTTTTCCGAAAATAATTGGTACAGGAAGGAACGTACAATATTTTTCGAGGATTCCGGAAATTTTATTTTCATCAATAAACTCTTCCGAATCCTTATTGATATGCATTATGATGTCTGTACCAATAGTCTCTTTATCAATTTCTTCAATTGTAAAATCAGGGTTCCCCTCACAGCTCCATTTTACAGCTTTTGCATCTTCTTTGTATGACTTTGTAACAATTTCGACTTTTTTAGAAACCATAAAGGAGCTGTAAAAACCAAGTCCGAAGTGCCCGATTATGGCATTTGTTTCATTTTTGTATTTTTCAAGGAAATCATTTGCTCCTGATAAAGCGATCTCGTTTATGTACTTTTCAATTTCCTCCTCTGTCATGCCAATGCCGTTGTCGGAAACAGTAATGGTTTTTGCCTTTTTGTCGAGTTTTACCACTATTTTCAGATCAGAAATATCCCCCTTATATTCACTCTTTGCAGCCAGAGTCTTTAATTTCTGTGTAGCATCCACAGCATTTGAGATAATTTCCCTTAAAAAAATGTCGTGGTCTGAATAGAGGAATTTTTTGATGATAGGGAACAGATTTTCACTGGTCACGCCAATTTTTCCTGTTTGCATATTTTTCGGTTTTTAATGATACTTATTATAATTCTCCGCATATTATTCAAACCCTGTGCCAACAAGTTTTTATGACGAATTGTCACAAACAGTTCTGCAGCCTGTCGTTTAAATTTTAACAGATTCATGTCTGTCGTGGTTAGCTGCTACTGAAAAAATTTTATGAATTATATCTGATTATTTTATAACTTTCCGGTCATGAACAGCCTGGAACAATATTTTGAAAAATTCAGAAAAAACATTGTTGGTATTGACCAGGAATTTGAATCGCCCTACGGGATTAAGAAGATTGTCTATGGTGACTGGATTGCCAGCGGCAGGTTATATAAACCTGTTGAAGACAAGATTACTCATCTGTTCGGGCCCTATGTGGGCAATACTCATTCTGAAACAAGTGAGACAGGATTATTAATGACTTATGCTTACAGGCGTTCGCATGAGATCATTAAAAAGCATGTTAATGCCGGGCCGGATGATGTTATTATTACTGCAGGATTTGGTATGACAGCGGTAATAAATAAATTTCAGCGAATTCTGGGATTAAAATATTGCGGACATGTTTTACATCAGGAATGTCTTGAGAAGCGCAACAAGCCGGTTGTTTTTATAACGCACATGGAACATCATTCCAACCATACCTCATGGTATGAAACAAATGCCGACGTAATAATAATTGAACCTGGTGAAGGACTGACAGTTGATCCCGGAAATCTCAGGATTGCATTAGAAAAATTCAGGGACCGTCAATTTAAGATCGGTTCATTTACAGCATGTTCGAATGTTACCGGGGTCAGGACACCATACAAAATGCTGGCAAGGATAATGCATGAATATGGAGGAGTTTGTTTTATCGATTTTGCCGCTTCTGCACCCTATGATGAAATAGACATGCACCCGGCAGATCCAATGGAAAAGCTGGATGCAGTGATGTTTTCCCCTCACAAATTTTTAGGAGGACCCGGTTCGCCGGGAGTTCTTATTTTTGATGCATCAATGTATAAAAATGAAGTTCCTGATAATCCCGGCGGCGGTACGGTCGACTGGACTAATCCGTGGGGAAGTTATAAATATGTAGATGATATAGAAGCCCGAGAAGACGGGGGAACACCGGGATTTCTTCAGTCTGTCAGGGCAGCATTGGCAATTGAGCTTAAAGAGCAGATGGGCATCAGAGAGATACACAGGCGGGAAGATGAGCTGCTGGAGATAGTTTTTAATGGTTTATATAAAATACCGGGATTGAAGATTATGGCAGATAATGTCCGTGACCGTCTGGGTATTATCTCTTTTTATATCGAAGGTATACATTATAACCTGGTTGTTCAGTTACTGAATGACCTTTATGGTATACAGACCCGTGGAGGATGCGTCTGTGCCGGCACATACGGGCACTTTCTTCTTGAGGTGACATATGAGAAATCATTAGAGATCACTGATATGATCAGTCATGGCGACCTGTCGGAAAAACCCGGATGGATCCGGTGGTCACTGCACCCCACGACAACAAATGAAGAGGTGAAGCTGATGATCACTGCCCTGGAGGATATAGTAAAGAATATTGGTACCTATCAGAAGGATTATATATATGATAACCGGAAGAATATTTTTTGGCACAAAAAGGAGATAAACCGGGAATCAAAAATAACAGAGTGGTTCTCATTAAAATAGCATTGCGGACCTTTTATAAAAGCCTCAGGGACAAGCTTGAACAAGTTAATAATAATGCTTCTGTCCGACAGGTTTTATCAACTAAGTATTTTAAGTCTGAGCCATGCTGCTGGATTGTATGAGCCGGGGTATAATTCAGTACCTAATATTTTGAAAAAAGAGGAGGAGAGTTTTAATTTCAGATACAGAATTATGGTTGCAAAAATATTGGAAAGATTTTGACTATATAAAAACAATTAATACATTTGCATCCACAAAATTCAGGCTGTTTACCGGTACTGTAATTATACAGTAACTATTATTCAAAGGTGAAAATGGTGAGGTGGGTGAGTGGCTGAAACCACCGGTTTGCTAAACCGACGTACGGATAAAACTGTACCGCGGGTTCGAATCCCGCCCTCACCGCTTTCTTTATTAAAAAAGTCATTTCCCTTTTTTTCTGCCTCTTCGCTTTTTCAGTTTATAAACCCCTTTTCTGTATTTATTGGTCTTTGGATTTGTAACCCTCTCAAACTCGCTGTTTTTACTATTAATATCGTAAAGAAGGATTCCGTTGATTCTCTGTTTAAGAACCTCGAAGGTAGGGTCATTTTCATCCGGGAAAAGAGTTCTGCTATTGTTCAGTATGTGACTTGCAATATATTTGACATGCAATCCGTCAGTTTTAGTTTTTTTATCTGATAAAATTTCCCTTATTGAATCTCTGAGCTCCATGATAACTGAATTACTTTTTTGATAAAGGTAAAAATATAATTTATATTGTAAAATTGGTATATCACATATCAACCAGGACAAATTTTTAGTGTTTTTAAATAGTTTTTATGTTATAAGATCAATTCGTA
>LSQX01137075.1_pt1 | contig 10847 bp, 14 predicted proteins | sample 654561 | NCBI WGS metagenome assembly LSQX01 (sample SAMN04489861, study PRJNA283612) | anaerobic digester metagenome | isolation source: 4 biogas reactors fed with cattle manure at either 37C or 55C with and... | place: Denmark: Kongens Lyngby | collected 2014 | reverse complement strand
TTCAATAGCATTAGCTGTTATTGTTACTTTTCCAGACTTGAGTATCTCGCCTAAAAATGATGCAAGGGGCATCTTTTTTGCCCTATGCTAAGGCTTTGTTTCTTTAGCATACACGATATCTAAAACGATTGAGCCATTGAGTGTAGTCTTAAATTTTCCCAAGTCGAGGGTTAAGTTTTCGAAACTTAATTTTAGGTCGGATTCCTTTCCAGCTAGTCTATCCATAATTGCTAGAACTGTTTCAGCCATATTATGTGAAGCTGAGGAAACGGTTTTATCAATTTTTGATTCTGACATTAAAACACCATTATTTATTAAGAAGTTATAACCTAAAAAGGTATTGCTCATCAGATGAACATACACGTTAACGGTTATTTCCACAGGGATAAATATTTTTATGATACAAAAAACTAAACATTATTACATTTAAACAATATTTTAATTCAGGCTTATAGATATAAGAAATTTATAAGAAGTTTAATGTTCAGTTTCCAAACAGCTTGTCTACCATTCTTCTTCTTCCCATTCTTCATCTTCGCCTTCTTCCCATTCATCTTCCTCGAATATCATACTTTTTTCCACCTCCACCATAAACTACTTTATGCAATCCTACTCGCGGATATGTTTAAGCATTTAGATTCGTCACTTGTCGTTAAATCTGGCTGTAATGTCGGGGTTTTGGGTTTTTTTATGTTTGGTTTTTGTACGTTTTTTGTTTTAGAGTCAAGTTTTTTATGGGAAAAACACAGTTTGAAATCTGGATGGATAAGTGGTAGATTTAAGGCATATATTCGTGTTATTGGCTGTTTTTGTAGTCTTTTTTTATTGTGGTAGCTTTGGAGCTATTTTTTTGGATTTAATGCCGTTTACCGCTACTAGCTCCAAGACCCTTAAGCTCCTCAAGGTACTTCGATGGGTGATGCTTTGGTGTTTTATGATCCGGGTTTAAGTGGAGCAACAACTCGGATGGCTGAGAAAGTGACTGTGAACTTAATACAAAGATACACGGTAATTTTAGCGGGCGTAAAAAACTCTGCCGCGACAATACGGCTGGCTACATGGGGACTGTGGCTGGGAGCGCCATCTATACAGGGGCACCCACTAGCTCCATTAAAGAGTTTTTGAGTGGCTTAAATTTAGCCGCTGGGACTAAGATTGGGAGTTTTTGGCAATTAGCAAAGCTTAATCACATCGGACGATGTAGCAATGAGTCGTGATACTGTTTCCGCTTTGCAATCTGGTGGTGTCCTTTCTGATGCTGTGGTTGTAAAGGTTGGAGAAAACGAAGATTTAACCACACGCTCAGCCGAATTAGTAATTTGGCTAGGCGATTAAGAAAAACTACTTTTCGTTTTTTTGTCTCGCGCAAAATAAATAAATCTCGCTATCTAGAAATCTAAGCTTGGGATGATGTGAGGCGACGGCTTCGAGCCTTACGGCTGTGAGAGCTCGTCAATATTCGCTGACCTAAAAACAGGCTTTACAGCATATCTCTTAATTTACGTTTTTAAGTTTTTTAACGTCTGCTTTGATCAAAATAACGCTAAAAGTTTTTATATACGCCGATCTAATCTCAAGTTATCACATTAACTCATGTATCATAAAGCTCCAAACCAGCTTTTACGGAATTCATGAAGAAAGATCTGTGATAGAAGTAGATTCAATCAAATGTCAGTTCAATCATTTAAGGACTTACCATTATCTCAAGAAGTCCTACGAAGTTTAAAAGAGCTCGGGTTTGACGCACTTTTTCCAATTCAAGCTCAAGCAATAATGCCCTTGCTCCAAGGTAAAGATGTTATTGGTCAAGCCCAAACCGGAACGGGAAAAACCGCCGCTTTTGGCGTACCTATGGTGCAGAACTTAGACCGTAACATCCGGGGAGTACAAGGATTAATTATGGTGCCGACACGCGAATTAGCCAACCAAGTTGCCGACAATATAGCTAAATTTGGTAAATATTCAAAAATTAAGGTACTTGCGGTCTATGGTGGCGAATCCATCAATAAACAGGTTCACGCATTAGCCAATGGAGTCCACATCGTCGTTGGCACACCGGGCAGGTTAATCGACCTAATGGAACGCAGAATGTTAAATTTGAGTTCCATAAAATTTGTAGTACTAGATGAAGCTGACCGTATGCTAGACATGGGTTTCATTGAAGATATGGAATTTATCCTCTCTAGAACTCCAAGAGATCGACAAACCGGATTATTTAGCGCAACTATGGATGAAAACGTCATGCGCTTATCCAATAAGTACATGCGTAATCCACAAAAAATCTTTGTAAGCAAAGATGAGATTGCTATTACTCAAATGAGACAATACTATCTCGTTGTTAATCAAGGCGGTAAATTGAATGCGCTATGTGATTTGCTGCAAGATGACCGAGTTGAAAAATGCATTGTTTTCTGCAGGACACGCCATGAAACAAGCCGTTTATCGGATCAGCTTTTTAAACGAGGTATCCGCAGCCAAGTGCTCCATGCAGGTTTCACACAAGCCCAACGTGACCGTTCAATTAACGAGTTCCGCCACGGCAGACGCAACATACTAGTCGCAACTGACGTCGCAGCAAGAGGACTCGACATAGAAGGCATTACTCACATCATTAATTATGATGTACCAAACGATCCCCCAGTTTACTTCCATCGCATCGGCAGAACTGCCCGCAAAGGTGAAGACGGAACTGCAATTACTCTGGTCAGTTATGGTGAAATGTCTAATTTTAATAGCATTAAAGCCATGACAAAAACCCGCATCGAGGAAATCAAACCTCAAAAAGCTCAAGAAGACTCGCCGATCCAGGGCTTCTTCTAATACCTTTTTTAAAGCATCCACACATTGGAACCGTGTATCAATTTTTTTTTAAATAATTATAAAAGGAGAATTCACCGTATGATGGTTTATGAACAAAATCGTTTCAGGTACTGCTCATAGCATTATACATTTTACAAACAGAAGTCTAATTAAAAACCTACTAGTTATCTCATTTTGTGTTTTGTTTTTCTTTGTGCAAGTATTTTTCCCTTATCAATATTATGTTTCAGCTCAGATAGATAATTCAGACTTTCAAGTGGGGATCCATTATGTTTTTGAACAGGATGAAGAAAATCAAATATTCAATGAAGTAGAACGGATTCACAAGTTAGGTTTTAAAGTAATTAGAATAACGATGGAATGTGATCCTAACCCCCTTGATTACAACAACATCCAGAATAGAAGGAACGACATCTTTTTTTCAGCGGTAAATAGTTATGGTTTAGATGTAGCTTTAGTTATTAAAAACCTCGAGAGCACATCTAAGGTTGATTATTATCTTAGTCGCTGGGGAAACTACCTTAGATATATTCAAATCTTTAACGAACCGGAATTGTCCTCAACATGGTCATTAGGAGCTATGTTCACCGACGATGAAGTGACCTCAAAATTCAATATTATGTATGGAATTATCGAATCACATAACCTAGATGTCGAATATTATACTAATTTTGGCATAGGCTATATTCTTCGAAGTAACATTCCAATCGAGTTGGCACCGAAACTGAACTTTGTTGGCTTAGATGTCTTCATGGATGCTTTTTTAGTAACTTCACCGCATTTTATACAGAACCTACAAAAAATAACTAATCGTGACGTAATAATTTCAGAGTTTGGAATGTCAACTACTGACCAACAAGTTAGAAGTGAATTTATTATTAAAGGGCTTGACCTTTTTAAAAACATGGGGCTGCCTGGGTGTTGGCTTGTCTATTGGAACAGCGCCTATGACAGTTACGGCATAAGGAATACAGAAACAGAAACCAAGGTAGGAGAATGGATTGCTGCAAATACTAACAAAATTATTTAACGTATTGCAAGGTTTGCGCCTATGGATGAAACTTTTATTTCAGGGTGTAATCTTAACGGTTCTCTTGATTGCTGTGCAGGTGAGTTTAGAGGGGTCACGTGGAGGTTTTATGGCTTTTTTGCCACCCTTGGGCTTTTTCTTTTTAATGTTTGCAACCTATCTAATACAGCCGATCGTTATTGGTGTAATTAATATTTTTATTATCAATGTCCTTTATAGAACAAGGGGGTGGCAAGTGGGTTTCTGGCTAAATGGTATCTTTCTTTTGTTGGCTTTCTCAACGATTAACCTTATTTTGGAAACTGTGTTAGGTGTGCCATTTGCAGTTGTGGCGGTGCTTGATATAGTGGTATTTGCGTTACCGTTTGGCTGCATAGCCCGTTTTAGTAATGGAGGATGGAATAAACCAATAAATTGAACATAATAACTAGCTTTTAATTGAATAGTTTTACTTCCAAATATTTTTTAGGCTCACCTAAACCTTTATATGATCTAATAGAGATTTAGGCCTATCTAAAATACAAAAGGCGAGATCAATGAAACAAAAATCCACCCAAGACTACCTAAAAACCATTTACAGCTTATCCAAAAACGACAAGTTAGTCAGCACCACAAAAATCAGCCAAAAACTGGACATAACCCCTGCATCTGTCACAGGGATGCTCAAAAAACTCGCCGAAGAAGACTATATTAAATATGAGCCATACAAAGGCAGCACACTTACCCAAAAAGGACTCCGAGAAGCAAAGAAAGTCATACGCAAACATAGGCTCTTAGAAACTTTCCTGGCAGATGTCCTACATATTGGTAAAGAGAAAGTACACAAAGAAGCCTGCAAACTAGAACATGCATTATCAGATGAAGCAGAAGAGTCACTCTGTCGATTCCTCAAACATCCAGACATCTGCAGCGACGATGGTAAGACCATCCCCGCATGTAATCTACCATTTGCCAACTGTGAAGAATGTATAAACTTGCACGCACAAGGCTTAGAAGAAGTTGGAAAACGTAAAGAAAATCTTCTTGCCCTAAGCGAACTCAAACAAGGGCAAACAGGCAAAATACAGTTCATTCGAGGCGGTCACACAATTCTTCAACGCCTCTTAGACATGGGATTGACCCCGGGCACAAAAATCACTCTGTTAAAAACAGCTCCATTCGAAGGACCGATCGAAATCTTTGTTCGAGGTTCTAAATTAGCTCTCGGCAGAGGCATAGCATCCAAAGTCTTCGTTGACCCTGCAACAGAATAATCTTGAGATGATACAATATATTCACAAAAAATAAAGATAAAAAATCAGCTAAAAACGCGAAGCACTTAACAATAGCTCTAGCTGGGAATGCGAATGTTGGAAAAAGTGTAATATTTAACCACCTCACAGGGTCAAACCAGATCATCGGTAATTGGCCAGGTAAAACGGTGGAACGGGCCGAGGGTACATTGAGCTTTGAAGGCTATGAAATCACTGTCATTGATTTACCAGGCATCTATTCATTTTCTACCTTTTCCATGGAAGAAATGGTCTCCAGAGATTATATTGCGTTAGAGAAACCAGATGTTGTATTAAACATCGTTGACGCATCGGTATTAGAACGTAACCTTTTCTTCACCTTGCAGTTGCTAGAGATGAACGCCCCATTAGTTTTGGTTCTGAACCAGTGGGATGTCGCTAAAAGTAAGGGCATAATCATTGACAAAGACAAACTTCAAGAAATGCTGGGTGTACCTGTGGTGTTTGCAACGGCAACTCGTGGCGAAGGCATCTATGAAGCCGCTAAAGAAGCTGTTAAGATTGCTACTAGTAAACCCAAATCTAAGCATTTAAAGTATCGAAAAGTTCTTGAAGAAAAGGTCGAGAAGTTACAGCAGGAAATCGAAAAGCAGAACTTGGGGATACAGTATCCAGCGCGTTGGGTAGCGATTAAGTTACTAGAGGGTGACCGCGAGATCATAAAGATCGTTTCTGAGAAATCACCAGAAACCATTAACGCCTCAAATACCATCGGGGCCGAATTGCAAAAAAGCTGCCAAGAGCCATGCTTCTCAGTCATCGCATCTGAACGTTATGCACTTGCCAGTTCAGTTGCTGCTTCAGCTACACAACAAAACGAGGTATGGAATACATTCTCAGACAAACTCGAATGGTTAACAACACACCGCATACTAGGTTACTTAACTTCAGCGGCAGTAATCTTTGGGTTGCTACTCTGGACATTCTTTGTGGGTAACGAACTCTCGTCACTTGTCACCGATGCATTGGACAGTATCTATACCGTTGATCCAGTGCTTTCCTCAACGCAACCTATCTTAAGCATCATTCTCAATGGCATCTGGGGAGGCATCGCCGCAGGCCTAACGCTTATCATTCCCTTTGTCATCCCTTTTTACCTGCTTCTCGCAGCAATTGAAGATTCAGGCTTACTTACCCGAGTTGCCTTCATGATGGATAGCGCAATGCACAAAATAGGTCTTCACGGTAAAGCGCTCATCCCAATCATCTTAGGTTACGGGTGCAACGTCCCAGCAATCCACAGCTGCAAAATCATGGAAACGCGCCGAGAACGTCTACTTGCAGCATTTGCAATTACATTTGCACCTTGCTCTGCAAGAACTATCATACTATTTGGTATGGTTGGGCTGTTCGTCGGCATCCACTGGGCACTCCTACTCTATATCGTAGATATCATTGTGATCTTTGCTATGGGGCGTATAGCAATGAAAGCGGTACCTGGGAAATCAACTGGGTTAATTATGGAGATGAGTAGTTTCAAATGGCCTTCCTTTAAAGTGGTAACAAAACAGACGTGGGCACGAACTAAATCCATTATTTACGTGGTGTTTCCCATCTATATTGTGGGGAGCGCATTAATCCAAATATTGTATGCACTTGATCTACTAACGCCTATAAGTAACGTAATGACCCCGCTAACTGAGTGGTGGCTTGGATTACCGGCTTTTGCGGGTATACTATTAATCTTGGGTACTGTCCGTAAAGAGCTCATCATGGTAGGTGCAGTAGCAATTCTGGGAACAACTAACCTACTCGTCGGTTTTACCCCAGCGCAGTTGGTGGTAATGGCACTCGTTGCAATGCTCTATATACCATGCATCGCTACTGTAGCTATCTTGGGTAAAGAATTCGGTTGGAAAGCAACCACAGTAATAACTGCTGCAAATATCAGCGTTGCCTTGATAGCGGGCGGTTTGGCATTCCGGTTGCTGTCTCTGTTTGGGATATAAGTCCACTTTTCTTTTTTTGCTCCTTCAAAAATTACATTAGAACATAACTACTGTTGTTAAGGTAGACCAACGCCAGAGTAATAGATATGACTAAAACTACTGACTTTAAAGCTCAGAAGAAGCAACAAAAAATTCAAGCCTATTTGTGGAGTGTAGCCCACCCGTTGAACATGTTAATGTCCCTAAACTGGGGGGCGCCATCTGTAAAGAGTTCCAAACCAGTGATGACAGATTGATTCAGGCGCAGATTCGCTTGATGCAAACTGAAGGTCTGATTAGAATTCGAAGTAATGAGAAATATGGATTAAGCAGCTATGCATTAACTAGTTACGGCTTTGTTTTATGCCATCCACGATTTTATTCAGAGGTAATGTAGAATTTTCTGAATTTCGTAAGGAAATATGTGTTGGTGATAGGATATCGACACCAGCTTTCTTGAAGTCGGTTAATATGTTATCAATGAGTTCGCTTTTTATTTCCACCATTCGATTCGGTTCATTTATGTAAGCGTTAATTTCATAGGTAATGTTGTAGGCTCCAAGGTCGCGTAACAGAACAAAAGGTGGCTTACGTTTCAGCAGAATTCCTTTGGTTCTACGTGCACTCTCAATAAGTAACTGTCGTGCATGGTCTTTATCGAGGTCATAACCTAGAGTTACCTGTACGTATAAAAGAACTTGTTTTAATGCACTTAAATTACGAATTTCTTTTCCCATAACGGTCAAATTAGGAATACTAATAATTTCATCTTTGATAGTTTTTATTCTAGTAAAGAATACACCAATTTCTACAACGTCGCCGGTACTTTCGCCTATTTGAACACGATCACCCACCTTAAACTCGTTTGTTCCATCCAGTATTGCAAAGCCTAATACGTTTCCCAATACGCTAGAAGAAAACAAACCCAAGATAAAAGTTACCATGATAACCAAGCCGTTACCTAGAAGATCAGCTACCCACGTACCAATAAACGAATAAGCCCAAATTAGAATGAGCCCTATAATCGCTATGATGTAAACTAAATAAGTTAGATAGGTAGTCAAGGATTTGTTTGTTTTTGCCATGCGATCTGGGTCGCGTACAATTTTACCAACAGCAGGGGTTACAGACATAATAGTTGCAGGAATGATCATTTTTCTTGATAATGCTAAGAAGAACCAAATGATACCTGAGAATATGATTTTTTGCAAATATTCATAAATCAATGCTTCAGTTGTAGCATCACCGAAAAACGCAAATAAACCTAGTTTGCAGATTACTTCAAGCAGGATGAAGAGAATTATTATTGCACCAATCCTAATAGCCGCCCATCCGATGTATTCACTAATTATGGATGCACGGGTCTGGTGAACTTTCTGCAATGATAGCCCTCGGATGTTAGTGGTCTCGCAAACATTTAAGACTTTTCAGGCATTCAGGCTATAAAGCAAACGATATATCGATAATTTTATTTATACCACCGAGTTAATTGTTTACAGGAGACTTTTGGTCACTTGCTTACCCTAAACAAGACATCTATTCTAATCATAGACGATGACCAAACTATACTTCGAGCGTTTAGAAGGATCTTTCAAAGACGAGGGTACACTGTCACCGTGGCAGCAAAGGGTTCAGAAGCGATTGAGCAAATATGCAGTAAACATTTTGATGTGGCATTAATTGATTTCTGTTTGCCGGATATGGAGGGGTCAGAGCTTTTCTCTTTGATACAGCAGTCTTCAGCAAGTACTGTTAAGGTTATGCTTACGGGTAAGCAATTACCGGATAATTGCTCAGACGGTGCTGATGTCCTTTTAGGAAAACCTATTCAACCTGACAAACTCTTGGATATTATAGAAACTAAACTTAAAAACAGAAATATAGAGTAAGTTCGGAATTTTTTCCCGAGTATTCCGTTAGGTAACATAATTAGGATATTCTTTGAAGTATCAATTAACTAATAGTACTTTCCAGGTTTACTTAGCAGTTCTTTGATTGCAGAAAAATACAAGTTTATTTCGACACCACACCAGTTACAGTGAATAATAACCTCATCCAAAGCTGCAAGCATTCATGTTGATATGTATGATTGAGCAGGCTATCTCAGAACAATTATCCGACGATATTACAGTACCACAATGTGGATATAAAAAGTCGCCGCTTTGATTAAATGCTGAAACAATTATTTTAAGTTGTTATCTGCTTGATTGTTTCCAATTTTTGCGCCTCATCCTCTTTTGCTTGAATCGTATTAAAGAATTATTCAGAATAGCACCAAATTAACACCAAATTATCCATTGATTATCACAAAAAAGCTCAGTTTAGTAATTCATGAATAAATACATGAAGAAACAATCTACCAATAATCGGAATCTTTTATAGGTAAAAACCGTTTTGAAGATTATGTGAAGTTATATGGCAGATTCAATTGAAAAAAGAGTACAATCAGCACTCAATGATATTCGCCCGCAAATTCAAATGGACGGTGGAGATGTAGAACTCGTAGCAATTGAAGGCTCGATTGTTAAAGTCCGACTGTTAGGACACTGTGCAGGTTGTCCAATGTCACAGATGACTCTTAAAAACGGCATTGAAGCACACATTAAGTCAGTAATACCCGAAATCCAAAGCGTCGAAGCGGTGCACTAAACAGCCCATTGCAAAACCAATTTTTTATTTTTTTAACTAACCATTGCTTGAGTGAAATCTATTAATCTTATCAAGAGTTGATTTTTGATATTGATTCTACCTTCATAAACCATTAAAATCTATCAAAACAAATAATGTAAATAGGTTAAAGAGGGAATGCACTGATGGCTCGCCCATTACACAATGCATAGCCACACAACTCTCAACCCTTGATTTATCAACCGCTATAGTAAGTCTATCAGAAATAGTAACGTAGCAACTCTAATGATATGCGACCGGTGGGTCGTAATAATATTTAATTGTAAAGTTCTCCCTTCCTTTAAGAAAAAGAGAGAGAAAAATGAGGGACCGGAGTACTATAGTTATCTGTCTACTATTGATGATAGCTTTTGTTCTACTATTGTATGGAATAAACGTCGGTGTGAACATAGGTGCGGAATGGTACAACGAAAAAGCTACACATGAGTGGCACATGAATAACTATTTTGTTATAGATGGTAAATATGCTTACAGTATATTTGGACTAACGACCTTAGCATTCGGTGGATTATGCACTGGGTTGGCCCTGTCTGTCTTTTGGACTCATAGAAAAACAATAAAGCAGGCGATTTTACACACTATTCCTTTCTTCGCGGGAATTATCCTATCAGGATTAGGATTCAATACACTCAATTTCATGTTAGGTAGTTTTTATTGGACCAATATGCAATATCCTCCGCCTGTAATTGTGCCGATTTTTGGTAGTGTAGATGTTTGGAATTTTTACTTTTTCTTGTTCGTCATTCCTTTATGGACAGGAGGACTTTTTTTCGGGGTAGCATTAGCGCATTATCTGTTTATCTATAGGCAGTATCAAGCAGGATCAATATATGCAGCTGAGAAAAAATTAGATCCCATGATACACATGAAAAAAGAGTATATTGCTGAATCAGCGGTTCTAAGCAGAAACTGGAATGATCAAAACATAAAAACTAATCAACCATCTAATTAGCCATTCCCATTGAAGCCATTTAGTGTGGTTTATTTTTCGTTTTTTGTTAACGACAATCTAATAAGCACAAATGTACTAACGAATATAGGGATACTGGAATTTGAAAGTTCTTTTCATTGAGCCACCTTAAGACATAT
>LSQX01223794.1_pt2 | contig 10848 bp, 10 predicted proteins | sample 654561 | NCBI WGS metagenome assembly LSQX01 (sample SAMN04489861, study PRJNA283612) | anaerobic digester metagenome | isolation source: 4 biogas reactors fed with cattle manure at either 37C or 55C with and... | place: Denmark: Kongens Lyngby | collected 2014 | reverse complement strand
AACTGTCAAACATCGGGCAGTTTACCATCAACGGAAGCGCCGAGTTCATGGACGGTGCCGAGCTCTCAAACAGCGGGACCGTCACAGTAAACAACCAACTGCTTTTTGCGAATGGTGCTAAAATTGCTAACAGCAGCGGTACAGTGGCCGGTGGCGAGAACGGCAGAATTTTGCTGGACAGCCCATCCAATGCACCCCCCGAAGATCCCCGCGTGTCGGTCACAGATCTCATATTTTATCAAAACTCAGACAAGCCTACCGATGATTATGACGGGGAGTTTAAGTGCGAATCAGGCAAATGGATACGTACGGCGTATATCGTCACGGTCACGGTAGAGAACCCTGAATATGGCGGAGTTACAAATGTTGGATCAAATACAGTATTTGGTCTTAAAGACCTTGTTTTAACAATCACGCCCAACAGTGGGTATATGGTATCTGAAGTTCCGGTCATATTGGATGAAGGGATGCCGGAGAACTGGTCATGGAATCTCATAAACGCCGGCAGCGGAGCTTTTGAGTTCCCGCTGGAAAACATTCAGAGCGACTTCTCAATTACTGTTGTGTTTGTACAAGCGGATATCGCCGGCCTGCTGCAGAACAGTTTTGCCATTCTGGAGGAGAACTCTAATGACGCAGGCAGCATAGCTGCCGCGCTTGCCGAAGAGTTCGCTTGTTACGGTTACACCATAAATACCGGCGATATAAGCGTTTCGGGCATTTCCGTTGACGGACTCATCGATGCCGGTTATGGTACCTTTGATTTTACAGTTAGCGGCTCAGAACCGGAAACTGGGTATATCGTACCCCAGGCTACCGACATACTATTCAAACTGGATGGAATCCACGATGAAACCCCTGTCAATGAGATATGTATTGCACATTTATCCGACTGGGTTGCCGGCGAATTCGGTGTACCGGCAATGGACAGCGGCACAATGAATATCTTCGGCGCAGGAGGCGTCATCGCCATGCCCTTCAGCACAGCCGTGGATTCTGCCTTCGGTGATTACAATGCAGTTGAAAAACCGTTTTATTTCGTTGAGTACCATATTGTCAGTTCGCATGTGAATTGGTTTGGTTTTAAGGTCATCCAGGACGATGCGCTCTGCGTTAAGGTTTCCCCCGGCTCAAAAGAAGGTGAGCAGAAGACACTCCAATGGGAAGTGGGCAAGTATGCGGTTTTGAATGATGGCGCTTACAGCTCCAATATCTTTTTCGGAAACGATAGTTTTACTCTGTCGCTCCCAAAGGCGGGTATTGGCGGTGCGGTTGAATTAACGGTGGCAGCCGCTTCATCCCCCGGATACGCTGTTGAAGATAAAGGAGACGGCACATACGCAGTCGAGTTTTTCTCAGATTATTATGATTCCATAGCACTGGACCTGACTTTCGACGAAACAGAACAACGGACGCTTAACATCAACAGGGTCGGCGTTGAAATTGGCGATTATCGCTCAAACGGTGAACAAAATGTCTTCCATGGTACACAAAGTAGCACTTCGATCGATTACAGCGAACATGATTATCAAATTTTCGCCACCTATTGCATCCCTGACGGCGGTTTTTTGCCTCCTTATGGACTGTCCGTGATATTCACCTGGGCAGATGGCAGTACGACGTTGAGAACCATAACCGATCCATGCAAAAACCCTCATCCGATGGCGATGGAGCTCTATACCGCCAATGGTGTCTTTCATTATGATAATCATGCAGACTGCTGCGACTATCTGCTTTATGCGGGGACTGAAGCAGAGGCACCGGTGAAGATTAACGTCACAGTGTTGAAAGGTGATCCCACAGCGGCCAGCTTCGGCGGAGTATTCTTTGGCTCAGGCGCGGGCATCACCTGGGAACCGGCAGGATAAGGAGGAAGCGAAATGAAACACATAAAAAAACTAACATCTCTTTTGCTGGCGCTGATTCTGTCCGGAAGCCTCTTTTGTACCGGAGCAGCGGCTGGCAGTATTGACATCACGGCAGTTGAAGCGAGCTATTCCGCCGGAACAGTTTACATCACAGGCACGACACAGCCTGATATTCTTGCCGTTGCCGTGCAGGTTTACGCGGATGAAACGCCGCTCCGGCTGGAGACAGCCGGGGTTACGGACGGAGCTTTTGCGACGGCGATAGCGATAACGCTCACCCCAGGTACATATACCGTAAGAGCGGCAAACTATGAAGGGGGTGAGTATCTGGAGGCAGTCTTCACGGTAACAACACCGCCCTCTGATGGAGCTGTGACGCAAGGTTCATCTGCCTATACTGCTGAGGTTTCCGACGGGAGCAGCCTAACAGTCAATCTGGATATGGATACAAACAACGCCTCAGTTGCTCTTGACACGATTACCGGAGGTCTTGCCGACGGAGACACGATCATTGTCACACTGCCTGCTATTCCCGGAGCAGACGCCTACACCGGAAGTCTGCCTTTATCTGCCCTGTCAGGCACATCGACAGGCTCGCTGACAATGAATACCGGTATAGGCAGCATCACGGTACCGGGGAATATGCTTTCCGGCACGGGGCTGACAGGCAGAAGCGCTGAGATAACCATCTGTACGGGTGATAAAGAGGAGCTGCCCGACGATATCAAAGAAGCCATCGGGGACAAGCCATTAATCCGGATTACATTATCCGTCGATAGCATTTTAACCGACTGGAACAATCCCGACGCGCCGGTAACAATCTCAGTACCCTATACGCCGTCTGAAGAGGAGCTTTTAAACCCCGAAAGCATTGTCATTTGGTACGTAGACGGCAGCGGAAATGTTGTCACCGTTCCCAATGGCCACTACGATGCAGTGACGGGAACAGTTGTCTTCAGCACCATCCATTTCAGTGATTATGCGGTGGCCTTTTATCCGGTGAACTTCAATGACGTGGCGGCCGAAGCTTGGTATTATAAGCCGGTTCGCTTTATTGCGGCAAGAAATATCACGGAAGGTACGGGCGGCGGTAATTTCAGTCCCGAAGCAAAGCTGACACGCGGCGAGTTCATTGTACTGATGATGCGGGCATACGGGCTTGAACCCGACATAAGTCCTGTAGACAACTTCTCCGACGCCGGAAACACCTATTATACCGGCTATCTCTCGGCAGCGAAAAGGCTTGGGATTACAGCGGGTGTCGGCAACAATATGTATGCGCCGGATAATCAGATTACCCGCCAGGAAGTGTTTACCCTTTTATATAATGCGCTGAAGGGCATCGATCAAGTCCCACAAGGAGACAGCGGAAAAACGGTTCTGGATTTCTCCGATACCGCGCTGATCAGCACTTGGGCGCAGGAGGCAATGGCGATCTTTGTTGAAACCGGCACCGTCGGCGGCAGTGATGGCAAGCTCAATCCGACAGGCACGAGTACCCGCGCGGAAATGGCACAGGTACTGTATAACCTGATGGGGAAGTTATCATAACCACGGTAACCCCAATAGCAGAAAACCAGTCACATGATCATGACTGGTTTTCTGCTTTGCTGCGTTCGGGGAGCAAACGGTTTAAGGGCGATTAAGCGCCCAGATGACCATAATACCGGTTGTTAAATTAGTTGAAGACCGGAATAATTTTCAGATGCCGATTGTCATTTGCAACCGCCTGGAATTCTCTGACCTGTTTTCAATCACATCAAAACGCAAGGCCTTGATAAATTTGTTCATATACCGTATCTTGTCGCTTTGCAGCTGTTTTTCTGTGCCTGTGAACCGGCAAACATCGAATATGCTGTTAACCAGCTCATCCACATCGAAGGCAGCCCAGACGCCGTTTTCGTTAAACTGGTCGATATATTCCTGAAGCGATGCTTTGAACGCCATTTCTTTAAACTCCTCAATATTACCCTTGCCAAAGTCATCCAATGAACAGTAGTAGATACCATCGTCGGATAATGCCTCTTTGAGTGCATCACCGCATTTTGAGTATTCCATCAGGACGAGGAAATTTGCATCGGGCAGAGCCTTGACAAGACCCCAAAAATCCGAGTCGGAGGAGGCCAGAATAAAGGACTCGGTTCTGTGCATGTAATACTCCTTGCATACGCCTGCTGTCAATGAGATATCAACAAGACTTTTATGTTTTGCCACCCTGTTGATTCGGTAATGCTCGACGGGGACACGGATAAACTTGCTGATAAGCGTCCATGCGCCGGTCGTGTTTTCATCGTCATATAAAATCACTTTCGATAGCTTTTCAATGGTTTGCGGGCGCAGGTTCCTTAATGCGGAAAATAGATTGTAGACATCACAGTTTTCACAGTCAACGACCAATGCTGTTTGGCTGCTTTCTTCAATAAATTGATGAATGTTTATTTTTATTAACTTACCGGCATCGCGTACCCGGCTGTATTCATTAAAGCTTTGACCATGTGCTTCATACAACAGGATAAGAAACTTCTCATCGTTTAGCAGGATGTTTCCGTTGTCTTCCATAACGGCCAGAGGCCAATTGATATAAGACTGGTATGGATAATTATTGTTGTTGTCCCAGAATTTCTTTATTGCTTTTCTAAGCGTATCGTTTTTAGCGTTCTTTGATAAAGGGGCATAGCATCCGGGCATTAAAAACAAGTCCTTTATAAAGCTCCATGAAGCCCAACCGGGAAAAAGGGATTCGCATTTTTCAATATTGTCAAGAATTAGTTTATTTATTGATATAATATAGTTGTTTATTGTCGTATTCGCTTTTATCACTTCTATCCCGTTCGTCCGCAGCCATTTTAAATCATCATTATTAAACAGAGCGGGCATATTGTCGATATTTATAAGGCTATTCAGGTTATTTTCAACTGTCCTATATTCTTTTAGCATTATCGTCCGTATAGAGCATAATATCCGTATTGCCCGCGCTGCTTTATTTTCGTTCAGCTTATGTATAAAACCGGGGCAATCAGCGAGGTATAGGTTTTCAAGCCGATCTGTTTTGATGCCGAGCAGATAGGCCACTGCCGACACAATGTTTTTGGTTTTATCTCTGTTAAATGCGCCCGGCGGTCTGATTTCTTCTTTAATTGCCAAATTATCCAAAGCTGTTGCTTCTGATTTCAATTTCACATCCTCCTTAATATTCCAATGATTTTACTCCGGCCATGTGCGTGCCGGAGCACCCACGGCCTTATAAATATACTCCGACAGCCACAATTTATTTTACCCTAAAGGATAGGCGCTTTCAACTTATGTAAAAAGGTATTGCCGGTTCACCGAACAAAAGGTCATTCATAAACTGATTGTTGAAATGCGATATTAGGCGTGTTAAAATTAAGCGAGCGAATGTTGAGAACCTTAGTCTTGCAGCATTAATATCGATATTCCGGCAGTAAGATATGATAACCGGGAAAGCCGTCGTATAGAATGGAGAATGGTATGAAAAAGCTTTATGAAGGAAAAACGAAGAATGTATACGCGCTGGATAACGGGAACTATCTGCTCAAGTTTAAGGATGATTGCACCGGTAAAGATGGGATTTTTGATCCCGGCGAAAACACTGTCGGATTGACAATCGAGGGAATTGGCAAAGCGAATCTGCAGACATCCATACGCTACTTTGAAATGTTAAAAAAAGCGGGAATAGAAACGCATTATGTAAATGCAGACATCGAAAACGCAGTAATGGAGGTCAAACCTGCAAAAGTATTGGGACAGGGGATTGAGGTCATTTGCCGTTTGAAGGCGACAGGAAGCTTTGTCCGCCGCTACGGCACATATATAAAAGACGGCGCTGATCTGCCCGGCGGTTATGTGGAGGTCACGATAAAGGACGATGAACGGGGAGACCCTCTGATTACAAGTGAAGCTCTGGAGGCGCTTGGGATTATGGATAAGGCGCTTTTTGACAGCATGAAAGGGCAGACACTTCGCATAACGAAAATAGTCGCCGATGATTTAAAATCTATGGGGCTGGAGCTTTGGGATATTAAGTTTGAGTTTGGGTATAACAATGGTGAGATTATTCTGATAGATGAAATTGCCAGCGGAAATATGCGGGTATATAAAGACGGGACCATACTCCAACCCACTGAACTGACAAGAATTATTTTATCGGCATAAACAAAACGCCTGTATAATCCTGAAACAGCCGGTAATATATGTATCATATGAATATAAAACGCTTGAGGATGACTGTCGATCTTCAGGCGTTTCTATCATACGGGGTTACGAACAGTATGAGTATTATTCTGTAAGCCCGGGCTTTAGCGACGGCGCTTTAACTGTAACGGTAACCTCAGCCTTAATCACATAGTCCATTGGCGATGTGATTAAGGCGCTCGTTGCTTTTGCGATACCGGCCTCAATAACAAATAGCTGCGCCGCCCGGATAAATACGCACCAATATCGTAGACGGAAAAACAGAACTAGTATTATTATGACAGCATTGCATAACAATGGCAAATTGTTTATACTGATACCGTTAAGGTTTGTGCACTCTTGCGAAGTCGGCGAATCTAAACCTGAATTTTATTTAAAAAATAAACTCATGGGAGAGATTATTGGGTGAAACGAATATTCGTGTCGCTTTTACTTCTGTCATTGTTTTCCGGGTGCACCGGCAAGAAAGCCGACGAACAGCCGGAGATCATCAAAACAAACGCCATATATTACGCGTCGGTTTGTGACGAAAAAATAGACCCGGTGAATTGCTATGTGCGCTCCGGCGAAGATGGCCGGATATTCGACCTAACGGATGGTGTGAAGGTTATTGGTATTAACGGAGATGAGCATGTTATTGACACCACTAAGGGTATGCCGTTGGGGTTGGCATTTGACAAAAACGGCGCTGCGCGGATCCTCATATATGAAAATACCGGTCTGAGCGTGTACACATTGGATCCGGAGCGAAAAGAGCTCACGGAAAAACTGTTGCTGGCAACAACAGACGGGAAGGATAGGATTATCTCAGCCTGTGTTTTTGACGGCGGCGGAGAATATGACCTGTATATTACAGACGGTATCTATCTTTATGGCGTGAAAGGCCTTAACACATATATCATACTTGAATGGCTGGAGCTGGGTATAGCACCCCAGAACATACAGGCTCTGGAAGCGCGGGAGGGCGGAAGTTTTATCTTAAACGCCGGCGAGCTTTCTTACCTGCTGACAACCGAGCCTCCCGAAGAACGGACGGAAAAAACCACCCTCAAGCTTGCGACATTCAAGCCTGGCCAGTTTCTTGCGACAATGGTCGCGGAATTCAACCGCAGCAATACCGAATATACGATTGAAATCGTCAACTATGGGTGGGATGGAAACTTACCGGAGCAAGACGGATACCTCAACGATACCAAACTGACTAAGTTTATGGTGGATATCATTTCGGGAAAAGCGCCGGATATCATTGACACCTCAACGATACCCATGTTAAGGTTTGCGGCCAAAGGGTTATTTGAGGACCTGTACCCCTACCTTGACAAAGACCCCGAGCTCAAACGTGAGGATATTTATCCCGGGATCCTTCGGTCGCTGGAATATAACGGGCATTTATATGAAACCGTCGATACATTCGGCATCTGCACGCTGATTGGCGCGCAGGATATCGTCGGTACACAGCCTGGCTGGACATGGGAGGAAATGGCCGCCATTAATGCCTTGGAGACAGGTATTTTTGCCCGTACGCCGGAATACGGTCTCTCTCCCGAGGAGCTTCTTCAGGTCTTTTGCACCGTATATTTTAATGACTTTATCGATTGGGCGTCCGGTGAATGCGATTTTACCGACCCCAAATTTATTGAAATGCTCGAAATATGCGCCGCTCAACCTTCCGGCAATGGGCCAAACGACAAAGCAGAGCTCTTCTTCAGGGTGGTACACCTCCCGTTTTTTGCGGTTCGGGAGTACGAAATGTATGAAAACAGTATCGGTGAATTTACGATGAAAGGTTTTCCGGATATCGGTTGTCTGATTGAGCCGCAGGATAACATACAACTGTCGATTTGTGCGGTATCTGAGCATAAGGACGCGGCATGGTGCTTTGTACGCACGCCGTTTACCTATGAGTGGCAAACAGACCTACACGACGGCCAGGAGCGCGGCGAAAACGATCCGCCTGTTATTTCGTTTCTTCACAGCAGGCCAGATGTGATGAAACTGGTCCTTGGATGGAGAGAGTACCTGACCGGGCTGAACCCCGAACTAAACTGGGAGGTGGAAAAGCCGATATGGGAAGCGATTCTGGCTTTAATCGACAGATGTAACGGGGCGTACCGCATCGATCCCGCACTGTATAACATCATCATTCAAGAAGCAAAAGCGTTTTTTGCCGGCGACAAGACTGCGGCACAGACAGCGGAACTGATCCAAGGCAAAGCACTTATTCTCGTTAATGAGCAGAGATGAGGTCACTATTGTGCAAGCTTTCCCGTTTATAAGCGTCGCGGTTATCAGGCTCGCCATGATTTATGACAGACATCATCTAAGTTAAAATGCAAAAACATCATTAGCGGCGGAATGGGGGTTAAAATGCGGGACTTTACATTAGAAGAGCTCAGCGAGGCGCATCGCGCTTTGACGTCTGCGCTCCACAAGTGTGAGAAGATTAATGCCGCAAAACTGGGCAAGTCACAACAGACCCTTCTTGTGCGGCGAATTGCCGCCCTAAAGGTTGCGCTGACGCTGATTGAGAAAGAACAAAGCAAAAAAGATGATTGTGTTTTATCACAGGATGAAGTATAATTTTCCCAGATGATTTGAAAGGAGATGCTATTTGATGGCGGTAATGTATGAGGCGGCTTTGATTTGAACCAAATAGCAGGCATATAAGCTTGAGGGGTATAAGCACCCCGGCTTTGATATGCCAAAAAGCAACCTATCGAAAAAACTGTCCGATATCCGCAGTGACAGCCTCGGAAGGCTGCTTGGCTGCGGGTTTTTTGCGCTCATTTTTGCATTGTTCAGCGAAAATAAAATAATGGCTTTTTTTATCGAAGATGATTATCTGCTTCCGGCACAGGATATTTTTCATAGAATCTTGGCTGAGTATAGTGTAAAGACTGCATTTGTCGCTGCATGTGATGAGTTGTTTTTATTGCTCTGCCTCGATTTTCATAAAAAGGTTGAATTGCAGGCGTATATTTTCGGGGTAAATACGGATGTGTCCTCTAAGATACCTGAAAATGAAAACGCTGATTTTTCTGAAATTGATCCCGTAGACCTGATCAAAATCAACAGGCATGCCGAGGACTTTTTTGCGGATATAACACCGGAATAATTGAAAGCAAAAGAGAGAATGATTTATCGAATGTCTGACGGCGGTAATACGCTTGGTTACGGTGTTGTTGTTCAGTATCTGGCAAATCCCCGGTACTGGGGCTGCGGGATGGTTGTCCTCCCGGAGCATAGAAGAAAAGGTGTCGGCGGAAGGATTTTGTCTCATCTTCGCGATATCTGCCGGGAAAACGGCAAGATACCGCACCCCGGTTGCTGGTACCACAATCATCTCAGCAAAAAAACAGTCGAGGGTATCGGGTGTTATTCAAAAACCCGGTTATTGAATATACAGTTTTAAAGGCTCCGTGTACCGGGTATTCGATATGCTGAATGCAGACAGAAATGTGTGATCTTTTTTACGCGGACAATTGCTTGCGGCTATACTGCAGCTGAAATTCGTGATATAATGCCTATCATAAATACAAGAAAGGGAGCTATTATATGGAGAACTTGAAAGGGAAAACCGCATTTATAACCGGCAGCGCCAGCGGAATTGGGTTGGGGATAGCTAAAGCTTGCGCAAAAGCGGGAATGAACGTTGTCATTGCCGATATGCGTCAGAGCGCACTTGACGAGGCGCTCTCGATTTTTAAAAAGAGCAACTGGCCGGCGATTGCTATTCGCCTCAACGTTACCGACCGGGAAGCTTACAAAGAAGCTGCCGATAAAGCTGAAGAAGCATTCGGCAATATACATGTGCTGGTCAATAACGCCGGAATCGGCTGTACAGGCGGTCCGCTGTGGGAAGTATCGCACAAGGATACCGATCTTGCCCTCAGCGTCAATCTGACCGGTGTTCTAAACGGTATACAGGAAATTTTACCGCGTATCATTAAGCATGGAGAAGGCGGACATATAGTCAGTACCGCTTCAAAGGCTGCTCTTCTCCCCGTTCCCGGGTGCGGACTTTATAATGTCACAAAAGCGGCGGTTGTCGGTATTATGGAATCGCTGGCCATGGATCTTGTAGGCACGAACATCGGCGCAAGCGCATTTTGCCCCGGCGGATATATTACAAACCTCGGCTTGTCTTCTTCCGAGGTTACGGCTGAACTGACAGGCGAAAAGCCGACCCCGCCTCCGATCCCCGCACAAAATGAAGACGAGCCTATGCCCTCCATGGCGGAATGGAACGAGCTTCTCCGCTCACCGGACGATGCGGGCGAGCGCGTTGTGCGCGGCATACAGCGAAACGACCTTTACATACTCACGCATGCCGAGTTCAAGGACGGCGTTAAGTCACGCACAGATGCGATAATCAGAGCGTTTCCCGATGAGGTACCGAACAAGCGATACGGAGAAGTATTCCCGTTTCTCACCTATAATGCGATATTCGATAAGCAAACACAGGTCCCGGCATTAGAGAAGTAAAAATACTTTACACAAAAAAGCAACACGAAATAAAGCATTAGTCCAGAAGACATGCTTCCCGGCTGTATTTCACCGGGGGGCATGTTCGGCTTAACGCTGTTTTATATGTAATATCTGTATGCTAAAAAAGAGTGGAATTAACCGGTATATATGTGTTACAATACGAGAAAATCAGCATTCTTTTTGCCTAATCAAAACGCTCCGTGTGATGTGGGCGTAAACCGGAGAAAAGTGCGGAAAATTTTCGCGCATTAATGCGCCGCCGCTTCGCGGCAGAATGGAG
>LSQX01390203.1_pt1 | contig 10849 bp, 10 predicted proteins | sample 654561 | NCBI WGS metagenome assembly LSQX01 (sample SAMN04489861, study PRJNA283612) | anaerobic digester metagenome | isolation source: 4 biogas reactors fed with cattle manure at either 37C or 55C with and... | place: Denmark: Kongens Lyngby | collected 2014 | reverse complement strand
CTTTCATTTAAGTTTACAGTACGATTATTTTAAAGCGGAGGAATTATTATGGGACCGATACTTGCAGCAATTTTTGTATTAGCCTTAGCACTAATCGCCTTGGTAATAACCAACATCAGGATTGTTCCGCAATCCAAGGCCTATGTCATTGAAAGGCTTGGCACCTACCACACAACCTGGCAAACCGGCCTTCATGTTAAAATACCTTTTATTGAGAAGATTTCACGCATTGTTTCCCTCAAAGAACAGGTTGCCGACTTCCCCCCGCAACCCGTTATAACCCGTGACAATGTAACAATGCAGATTGACTCGGTTGTTTTTTACCAAATAACCGACCCCAAGCTCTACACTTATGGTGTTGAAAGGCCCCTAACGGCAATTGAGAGCTTGAGCGCAACGACCCTGCGTAACATCATTGGCGAGCTTGAACTTGACCACACCTTAACATCTCGCGATACCATAAACTCTAAAATCAGGGTTATCTTGGATAAAGCCACAGACCCTTGGGGTATAAAAGTAAACCGTGTTGAATTGAAAAACATAATGCCTCCGGCTGAGATTCAAGATGCTATGGAAAAGCAAATGAAGGCCGAACGCCAAAGGCGTGAAGCTATTTTGCGCGCGGAAGGTGAAAAGGCCAGTAAGGTTTTGGTTGCCGAAGGTGAAAAGTTAAGTAAAATTTTGGCTGCCGAAGGTGAAAAAGAATCTGCGATTTTACAGGCCGAAGCCGCTAAAGAGCGCAAGATTAAAGAGGCCGAAGGTGATGCCGAAGCCATTTTGAAGGTGCAAAAGGCCAATGCCAGCGCCATAGAACTGATTAACCAAGCCAAACCAAGTGACGCCTATCTCAAAATTAAAAGTTATGAAGCTTTTGAGAAGGCCGCTAACGGGCAGGCAACTAAAATTATTATCCCCAGTGAAATTCAGTCACTGTCGGGATTGGCGGCGGGTATAAAGGAATCACTTAAGAACTGATTGAGGGAGTTTTTTAATGCACTTTTCCGAACTTCTCTTTCTCGCTGTGGCACTTTCAATGGACGCTTTGGCAGTATCTGTTTGTAAAGGTATGGCTCAAAAACAAAATTCTTTTAAGAACATGGTCCTGGCAGGGACTTTCTTCGGCGGATTTCAAGCACTGATGCCCCTGCTGGGCTATCTTTTAGCTTTTGGTTTCAAAGAACATATTATCGCAATTGACCATTGGATTGCTTTTGGCCTCCTTTTAGCTTTGGGTTTAAAAATGATCCATGATTCTCGTAAAGGCGAATGCGCCTTGGAAGAAAAACCTTTTGACTTCAAAGTCATGTTACTCATGGCTGTGGCAACCAGCATTGACGCGCTTGCGGTTGGTGTAACCTTCGCTTTTTTAGATGTAAACATTTTTCTTGCCGCAAGCCTTATAGGGCTTGTAACTTTCATAATTTCTGCTTTGGGTGTCGGCCTTGGTTACTTATTCGGTAACAAGCTAAACTCAAAGGCTGAACTTTTAGGCGGTTTGATTTTGATTGTAATGGGCTCAAAAATTTTATTTGAACACTTAAGAGCCGAAACCATTTTATAAACTAAAGCTCAAATCAGCCCCCGGCCGTATAAGGCCCGGGGGCTGATTTTGTTTTTGCTTTTATTTGTCTTTTAAATCGATAGTAATTTTTTCGATCTCATATTTGGCCCTGGTCGCAATTTCTTGCAAGCGGATAGAATCCATAATTGTTGTAACAAAAGAATAGGCAACACCGCTGCGTTGAGCCCTGCCCGTTCGGCCTATCCTGTGAACATAGTGCTCATTTTCGTCCGGCACATCGCAATTAAAGACAACATCAACATCGTCTATATCCAGGCCGCGCGCCGCAACATCGGTCGCTACCAAAACTCTTATACGCCCCCTGCGAAATGCAGCCAAAACTTTTTCGCGTTGGCTTTGCCTTATGTCACCGTGAATACAATCGGCAGATTCCCCTCTGTACTTTAACATTTTTGTAACCCTGTCAACCTTGTTTTTGGTGTTACAAAAAACTATTGCCCGTTCAAAATTTTCATCTTTCATTATTTTCATAATAGCCCTGGGCTTTTGCAATTCTGTCAATTCAATGCTGTACTGCGAAATGTCGGGCTTGCTTTCAACTTCGGGCGCCACCAATATTTCAACCGCATCGCGTTGATATTTCCAACCTACGGTCATTACATCTGTTGAAAGTGTGGCTGACAAAAGTGCTAAATTAACACGGTTGTAGGTGCGGTCCAGGATTCGTGTTACATCCTTAAAAAAGCCCATATCCAACATTCTGTCTGCTTCGTCCAAAACAACGGTATTAACATTTTTAAGGCTTAAAGACCTTCTGCTCAAGTGATCAAGCAAGCGACCGGGGGTCGCTACTACAATTTGAGGTTTTTTCTTCAGGGCTTGAAATTGACGGCCTATTTGTTGGCCGCCGTAAAGACAGACTGTTTTTATTTTAGGTAAATACTTACACAAGTCTATGATATCTGCATTTATTTGAAGCGCCAATTCGCGTGTCGGTGCCAATATCAAGGCTTGAATATTTTTGTCGCTTGGGTCAACTTGTTCAATTATGGGTATGCCAAAGGCATAGGTTTTGCCGGTGCCCGTCGGTGCTTTTGCTATTAGGTCACGCCAGTCAAGCAAGGGCGGAATCGCAAGGATCTGAATTTCCGTTGGTTGAGTAAAGCCCTTGTCCCCAATGGCTTGTAAAACTTCATCTGATATTCCAAATTGTTCGAAGGCATTTTCTGCCATAAATACACTCACTTTCCTCTATTAAAAACTCTTATTTTAATTAGCACTGTTAATTAACTGTTTTAATTATTCGTTTTTTGCCAAGGCTTGGCAAATTAATGCGTTCTTTTGTGCTTGAATGCTTTCTTTGGTATCAATTACAGGCTTATAGCCTTTTTGCGAAAAGTATTTTAAGGGGTCACTTACATAGTTTTCATGGGGCTCAATAATTTCAACATCGTGAAGGGCTTTTGTGTCGGAATACATGGTTACCCTCTTGTTTTGCGGGTCGGCAATTATTTGGCCATTTGTACCGTGAAAGATGAACTTCATTTCACCGTGATGGGGGTATTGGTCGGGTGTGAACCAAGATTCAAGTATGAAAACAGTGGTGCCTTCTTCAAGCAAAAGCATGGCGGACCCGACATCGTCAAAGTCAGTATAATCCTTAAACCTCAAGTTTGAAGCATTGGCAGCCAGAACTGATTTGACCTCACTTTGGGCTACCCAGCAAGCAATATCAATATCATGCACCCCAATATCATTTAAAATACCTCCATATTTTTCGCTGTCAAACATCCAGCCGGGCCTATTTTCGGGCTTTAGCCTGTGCGGTCTCATATTTATAATGTTGGCCAGGCGTCCGATTTCCCCGGCTTGAATCAATTTTCTTGCCGTTACCAAAACAGGGTTGTATCTTTCGGTCAACATAAGATAAAGCTTAACACTCTTATTTCTTTCAAGGGCTCTTTCGATTTTTTCTAAATCTTCAAGCGTGGTGGCAAGGGGTTTGTCTGCAATAATATTTAAGCCTTTGTCTATTGCTTTTGCTATAATTGCTGCTCTTTCGTTATTAATTGCAGCAGTCAAAAAGGTGTTGGCCCCCGATTCTTCCAAGAGGGAATCTAAGCTTTCATACAGGGGGGCAGCGAATTGTTTTGAGGCTTCAAGAGCCTTTTCTCGGTCTTCATCATAAAAACCGACAAGCTCAACGCCACCAAACTTTAAAGCATCTTCCAAAAAGCTCAAACCGTGCGCATGGGCAAGGCCCGCCATAGCTATTTTAATTTTCATCTGATCCTCTCCTCAATCAAAGCATTTTCATCACAACAAAAAACTAAATTTTAAAAAGCGTCCTTATCAAAATCATGTAGCAAGCCGTTCCCCCAAGAACACTTAAGATTGTACTGTTTTTCCAAAGATGCAAAATCACAATAAGGCCCATGCTTATAAGCTCCGGCAGGCCAAATGGATAGGTAAACAAGTTAAGCGACCTCAGGCAATAAACAACTAAAACCGCAATAACGGCAAGCGGCAGAACGCGGCCTATATATAAAATCTTTTGCGATATTTCACCCCTGGAGCCAAAAACGAGAAAGGGTAAAGCCCTGGTTGCCAAGGTTATAAGGGCAATTATACTTAAAACAGCGACGGTATGGATGTGATTCATCAGACCTTGCCCTCCCCTGTTTTCTCAATGTTTTTCTTAAAAACCTCCAACAAGAAAACGGCCAAGGTCAGTGAGGGAAGCAGGAATTTTTCAGGCCCCAAAAGCAACAAAAACAACAAGGCCGAAAGCGCCCCTATTAAGGCCGGAATACGGGCTTGTTTTTCCTTGAGCCCATTGATGAGCAGGACAAGGAAAAGGGCTGTCATTGAAAACTCTATACCCCTTGCATCAAAAGGTATCAAGGGACCCAAAAGCCCCCCTAAGGTGCAACCCACAACCCAATATATGTGGCAAAAGATGGCTATCAGAAAGGAGGCCTTCTTTTTGTCAATTTCTTCCGGGTACTCGGTAGCAGTGAGAATAGAAAAAGTTTCATCGGTTAGAGAAAAAACCATATAGGGATATTTTTTTCCCATGCTTTTAAAGTGTTCAACTAAACCCAAACCGTAAAATATGTGCCTGGAATTTATCAGCAGGGTCATTAAGGCAACTGTTAACAATGAAGCACCCGAAGCTAAAAGCGAAACCATAACAAACTGCATGGAACCCGCATAGATAAAGACACCGGCCAAAAAGCTCCAAACAAAATTGTAGCCGGCTTCATTCATCAAAACACCAAAGGCTATGCCCAAAAAAATAAAACCGAAGGATATGGGGGCAGTTTTTTCTAAAGCAAATTTAAAGTTTTTCTTTTGCATTAACGCGAAACCAACCTTATGTATTTCTTGACCTTAGCTTACAATCATTCTTGAAATCTATAGAATAAAACATCAAAATTATATAACAAAGCGAGCCCCACCGCAAGTAATAAGGGAAGTTCTGAATCTTTTGATTTTTTTCCGGAAAACGCTTGCTTTATTAAATTTTGTGTTATATAATAATCAGGCGCTTAAAGAGGCGCCAAACATTGCGGGGTAGAGCAGTATGGTAGCTCGTCGGGCTCATAACCCGGAGGTCACAGGTTCAAATCCTGTCCCCGCGACCATAACCGTCAGGGCAAAAGCCTTGGCGGTTTTTTGTTTGACCTCTTCTTCTTTTAATCCTATAATATCCATATTGTTAAATAAAATATATTGGAGACTTCTATGCAAGCTACAAAACAAGACAACCCCCTGGGAACAGAAAAAATTTCAAGGCTAATTTTAAAATTTTCAGTGCCTGCAATTGTTGGAATGTTGGTTAACGCCCTTTACAACATTGTGGACAGAATATATATAGGCAACAGCCCCGATTTGGGCCAAAACGGTTTGGGCGGGATAACGGTAGTTTTCCCCTTGATGCTTATTTCTTTGGCTATAGGCGTTTTGTTTGGTTCGGGCGGTGCTACGGCTTTTTCTATTAAGCTTGGGCAAAAAGATACCGAAGGTGCCGAAAAAGTTTTAGGCAATGCCTTCTTAATGTTGGTGCTCTCAAGTGCTACTTTTATGGTTTTGGGCAAAATGTTTTTAGAGCGAATCTTATGTTTTTTAGGTGCGAGCGATGTAATTTTACCCTTTGCGTCCGAATACATGAATTGGATTTTGGTCGGTTCCGTCTTTGCTACCACCAGTTTGGGGTTAAATAACTTTATGCGGGCCGACGGCAACCCCCGTTTAGCCATGATGACCATGTTTTTGGGTGCCGGCACCAATATAGTTCTTGACCCCATATTTATCTATGGCTTAAAGATGGGGATGGCCGGTGCTGCAATTGCAACCATAATTTCACAATTTTTCTCTTTCATCTGGGTTATTACTTATTTCACCGGCAAAAAAAGCAACAGGAGCTTAAGGCTTAAAAACCTTAAACTCGATTTTTCTATTTTGAAAAATATTGTAACCTTGGGCATGCCGCCCTTTGCCCTGCAACTGGTTGGCAGCTTGCTAAACTCTATCCTTAACAAGAGCCTTCTGCGCTATGGTGGTGACATAGCCATATCCGGGATGGGAATAATTAACAGCTTGCAGACACTTATGATTATGCCCATAATCGGCTTAAACCAGGGCTTGCAACCCATTGTCAGCTTTAACTTTGGGGCCCGAAATTTTGAAAGGGTCAAGAAGGCCGCCCTAATCGGCATGGCAGCAGCCACGGCAATCACAAGCAGCGGCTTTTTGCTTGTTCGCTTTTTCCCCAATCTCTTGATTTCAATGTTCAACCGAACACCGGAATTGGTTGAATTCACCAAGCCGGCCCTGCTGGCCTGGATGCTCTGCATGCCCATAATAGGCTTTCAAATTATAGGTTCAAACTTTTTTCAAGCCATTGCCAGACCCACCGCAGCCATGTTTTTGACCCTGACCCGTCAATTGATTTTCTTGATTCCGGCCATCATAATTTTACCGCGTATTTGGGGCATTAAGGGCCTCTGGTATGCCGCCCCCCTGGCAGATGCTTTGGCTGCGGTTCTTACAGCTACCTGGTTTTACTTTGGAGTAAAGGGCTTGGAAAGGCATGCCGATAAAGTAAACGCCAAACAAGGCAAAATAGTTACGGACATTGACGGCATTGGGTGATACTCATGCCGTTTTTTAATAATGAAAGGAGTTAAAAAATGACTTATGACTTTACCGCATTGACGCTGCAAGCCGAGGGTGAAGTTTGCAAAAAAGCTGCCGATCTTTTTGCAGAAGAAATTTTTATAAGAACCGGTGTTCGCCCACAGATTGAAGAAAAATCCGACTCCCCCGCCCTGATTTTTGCCCTTTGCGATGAAGATGTTTTACCCAACAAAGATTCCTATTTATTAAAGCTTGAAGGAAAGCAATTGACCGTATCCGCCCTTGGCCTGCGTGGGCTGATTTTCGGTTTTTCTTATTTTCTCAGAAAAACCGTTTATGAAAACAAAAAGATTACACTGATTAAGGACATAAGCGATGAATATATCCCTTCGATGAAAATCCGCGGCCATCAGTTGGGCTATCGGACCACGCCCAACATGTATGATGCTTGGTCCTTTGATGAGTATTATCGTTATTACCGCGATATGATGTTTTTCGGGGCCAATACCTGTGAACAAATGCCGACTATCGGCCCGGAACAAAAGCGCAATTGGCTGATGAAGCATGATATTGACGAACTGCTTGTTGAAGTTTCCCGCTTGGCAGATGAGTTGGACATGGATTNNGTTTCTATCTGGTACCCCAATGATGACGATGAAAGCATGGAGGCGGCCCTTGAAAGGCGGAAAAAGCTTTTTGAAAGGGTTCCCCGCTTGGATGCCGTCTTCCCACCCGGCGGTGACCCCGGTGAATATGATGCCGATGAATTTTTAGAGCGTTGTGTGTAAATATCCAAGGTTTTAAAGGCTGTTCATCCCGAGGCCGAGATGTGGCCTTCTGCCCAAAAACCACGGGCTATCCCAGGTTGGGGCGAAACTTTTATTGAATATATCAGTAACTTGCCGCCGGAAATTGACGGTGTAATCACCGGCCCCAATCGCGCATTTGACTTAGACGACCTTAGAAGAAAACTGCCTATGCAGTACCCTATCAGGTTTTACCCCGATATCACCCACAATGTAAGGTGTGAACACCCCGTCCACTTTAATCATAATGACTGGCACCACGCTTACGCCTCCACCTTAGGGCGGGAAAGTATCAACCCCAGGCCGATTGAATACAGGTTGCTCCACCGCCTTACCAGGCACCATGTTATCGGCAGTGTCAGCTATTCCGAAGGCATTAATGATGATATTAACAAGATGGTCTGGAGCGATATGGACTTTTTCCCGGATGTTTCACTCACCGACACCTTGCAAGACTATGCCAGGGTTTTCATGCCCGGCCTTGATGCCCAAAAGGTAGCCAACGGCATATTCGGTTTAGAGTTAAACTGGTACGGTGACCCCGCCGAAAACCCCCATGTTGAAAGCACACTGAATATCTGGCTGGATTTACTGGAAGACAAGCCGGAAATGATGGAAAACTGGCGCTTCGTTTCCTGCCTTTTCAAGGCCAAGTGTGACGCCCTGGTCAGGCGCAGAAGAATATTTGAGTTGGCTCTTTTAGATGCTGCTTATGCCAAGCTCAAAAAAGGCCAAGTGGATGCTGCCAAGCTCATCTTGGAAACTGACTTTGATGAAGATTATAAGAAGCTGCGTGCCGATATTTTTGCCCACGGTGACCTGCTCTTCCACCAAATCGGCCTGCAATTAGATGTTGAAAATTACGGGGCCGACTCCCCCGACCGTGGCGCCGTTCTGGACACAATTGACCAACCCATAAGCGACAGGCCTTGGTTATTAAACAAGATAAAAGAAGCCCAAGCATTAGGCTCCCAAGAGCAAGCAGCCTTCCTTGACCGTGTGCTCAACCGTTACAAGGTGGCCAAGGATGAATATTATTTTTCCGTTGCCAAGCACGGTTTGGATGTTTTGGGTCTGCCTCAGGTGGGTGAATATTACATTGACTTCCAAGGTGACCGCACCAAGGTCAATAAGGGCAATATGCCCATGGGCATGCTCAAGCTTTATGACCATTACACCTTCAGGTGCAAGTTGGCAGGATTTACACCCGGCCAAGATTATAAGTTAAAGGTAACCTTCTCATCCAAGAGATTCCCCCTTTTAAAGCATCATACAGTTGAGGCTAACGGTGTAACTATTTATGAAGGCCCGCAATTCGGCGGCGAAAAAGACCCGGACTTTGACAGGGAAATGCTCTGCCCCGGCTTTGAAAGCGTTACCTATGACTTACCGGCAGATGTTTTTGAAAACGGATGCTTGGAGCTTATCCTCAGTGAACCCACCGCCGGTGTTAAACTCAGTGAGTTTTGGATTTTGAAGGCTTAGCCTCTACTTGCAAAAGGCTTTGATAAAGTTTATAATTCTAATTGGCAAGTATAAACAAATTGACAAAGGAGCTTTATTATGAAAAAAGTGTTATTTTACGGTATGACAGGCGAAAAAATGTGCTTCCAACATATTTTGCTCAATGCACTGGACCTTAAGGCCGACGGTGCAGAAGTTAAGGTTATTTTTGAAGGTGCTTCTTGCACACTTGTCCCGGTATTTGAAAAAGAGAATAATCCCCTCTATAGGAAGGCCAAGGAAGCCGGCCTGATCGTGGGTGCTTGCTTGGCTTGCTCCAAGACCTTGGGCGTTTTGGAAGAGATTGAAGAAATCGGCATGGAATTGCTCAAGGATATGAATGGGCATGCCGGTGTCAAAGATTACCTCAATGACGGTTACACGGTTATAAGCATGTAGGTTGATTTAAGAAATTTTTAAGGCTGTCGCATCGATTGGTGCGGCAGTTTTTTCTATTAAGCACTTAACTTGTGTAATGTGCTAATTTAAGAGTGTTTTTTTCGTTAATGTTTAACAATCCATTTTTATGATTATTTTCTTAAAACAATATATAATATAGTCGTACATTAAATATCAAATAAGAGGATAGTCAATCTACGATTAATGAAATGGAGGTTAGCAGTGTAGTGTATAGTATAAAAAATAAAAAGGCTTCAAGAATTGAGTTTGTCACTTTTGCAGAGCTAAATATGTTAGAAAGCGACATTGAGGAAATCTTAAGAAACAGTATTGAAATGATATGCGACGAAGAGGAGTCAATGCTAATCGTCGGGAAGCAAGTTAGAAACAAAAAAGGTGGTAGAAGCGACTTAACTGCCATAGACAGTAATGGCAATATTGTACTTATTGAGATCAAAAGAGATAAAAGTGACATTGTAAACCGTAGTGAAGCTTTTGAATTCCAAGCCATTAGGTATGCGGCCAGCTATGCTACAATAAAAGATATAGAGAGCCTAGTTGAAAAAGTTTATGCACCTTACATAGAAAAATATAAGGATGAGTTTGAGCTGGGCGAACTAACATCACATGAACTTGGTATTAGGAAGCTAACTGAATTCCTTGAAGAAAATAATGCAAGCAATAGTTTTAATAAAATGCAGAGGATTATTTTGGTATCGTCAGAATTTGATGACCAAACTTTGTCTGCAGTGACCTGGCTAAATAGTAATAATGTTGATATTAGCTGTTATAAGTTAAATCCTTACAAGCTCGGTGATGAAATTTTCTTTAAAATTGATAAAATACTACCCACGCCAAACCATAGTGAATTTTATGTTGATCTTATGGATTCCCCTGTTACTCACTACACAGATAAAACAAAGAAAAGAACGAACAGAGTCCTGCCTAGAATTGATAATATGCTAGAGTGGGGTGTCGTAAAGGAAGGAGATATCATTCTTCCTAAGGGTAGGGACGGTAGGGCAGAATTATTAGCAAATGGTTATGTGAATGTTGAAGGTAAGGAAATGTCTTTACAAGCATGGCTTAAGGATGTTTATGGTTGGTCCAGCGTTGAGACATATGCTCTTTCAGTCCATCAAGAAACGGGTAAAACTTTGTCTCAACTCCGAGAAGAGTATATGAACAAAAAAAAAGAATCTCATGATGAACTTTAAATTTCATTAAGAGTAGACAATTGAAAGGATTCGCTCTATGTTTTGTCTTAGTTGTGGAAAAGAATTACCTCAAGATGCTCAATTCTGCTTAAGTTGTGGGAAACCAGTAGGCACAGAAATTAAAGATACGATTAACAACAATTTAAGTTTTGCAAGACCCCATAGTATTAGGTTAGTCCATGCAAAGTGTACTAGTTGTGGTGCAACCTTAGAGGTTGATCCAAATAAAAGTGCTGCCATATGCTCTTTTTGTAACGATG
>LSQX01343381.1_pt2 | contig 10849 bp, 9 predicted proteins | sample 654561 | NCBI WGS metagenome assembly LSQX01 (sample SAMN04489861, study PRJNA283612) | anaerobic digester metagenome | isolation source: 4 biogas reactors fed with cattle manure at either 37C or 55C with and... | place: Denmark: Kongens Lyngby | collected 2014 | reverse complement strand
GCTGCGACTACATCCCCTTCAACCCGGACATGTCCGTTTCGCATATGGGGAAATGGTTTTTCGACAGCGCGGCGGAGATCAAGGCGGGGCCGGGCCGTTTGCTGCTCCACGCCCAGCGGGATGATTCGGGGATCGCGGTCCTCTACAACCAGGCCGATCTCTTCGCAGCGAGACTCCTCAACGCCATGCCGCACGACACGCCTCTTCCCGATTGGCAGAGGAATCTGATTGGCGTCATGCATGCGCTCGAAGACGCCGGATACCAGTACACCTTCGTCGCTGCCGCGGAAATCGAGGCGGATCCGGCCTGCCTGGAAGAGTACCGGGCGCTGGTCCTTCCGCTCGCGACCTGCCTGTCCGACAACCTGGTGCAGTCCATTCGCGCCTTTGCACAGCGAGGCGGGGTGGTCATCGCAGACGGCCGCAGCGCGCTGCTTACGGGCAACGGCGAAATTCGGGAGCTGCGGCCGTTGGACGAGCTATTTGGCGTGCAATCTCCGGCGGGTCTGGAAGCCTTCAAGGCGCCCCTGGAGACCGGCACTTTTGAACTGATCGGCGAGCCGCTGGAAGCAAGCGTGCTGGAGCCAGGCATCACGCCGGCGGATGGTCGGGCAGAGGCAACCGGAAAAGCGCCCTGCTTCATCATCCATGCCGTTGGCGACGGGCATGCCGTGCTGCTCAATGTGCCCTTCACGACCGCCACGGCCCTGCGGGCCGAGGGGCGCGAACGCACGCTGCTGGACCCATTAACGCGCTATCTGGCGCTGGCGGGAGTCAATCCTTCCGCACAATTGGCCGTCGAGGGGCAGCCGGCCCGTTGAATCGAACAGATCCTCTTCGAGGACGGCGCGCTGCGCTACCTGGCCCTGCAGCAAGACATCCTGGTTCGCAACCTCGAGCCACAGGAATTCATCGTGACCATTGACGCGCCGGCGTATGTCTACGATGTGCGGGCGGGACGCTCCGTATCGAATACGCCGACCGCGAACTGGAAGACAACCATCTCACGGGGAAATCCGCGTCTTTTTGCGCTCATGCCGTATGCGGTGGCCGGTCTCGAAGTTGACGTTGCGCCGGAATGCGCTCTTGGAGGCACGCTTGAAATAGCCGCAGCCGTAACAGCGGAAGGCGCTCAAGCTCAGTTTCACGTGGTGCGTGTGGACGTTTTCGCACCTGAAAGCGAACGCCCGCACCGCCAATACAGCCAGAACCTCGCCTGTGCGGACGGCCAGGGGAAGGGGACCATCCCGTTTGCGCTCAACGATCCTGCGGGGGCCTGGCGCCTGGTCTTCCGTGACGTCGCCACCGGCACGTCCGCGGAGGCCGTGGTGCATCTGGCCGCCCGGTGACGGCGGCCGGGGTCATCCCGTCTTGCGGCAGAGGTAGCTCAGCGTAAGGAGCGGGCCCGGCCCGGCGGACTCGATGCGGAACCCTGCCCGCTCGAGGAGACCCTCCATGATCCACGATTGCGTGCTGAATTCGCGGTTGACGTGGCCCACCCACGGAGCACGAAACGCCGGCGGAAACGATGCCAGCGCCTCGTCGAATGCCTGCTCGTACTCGCCGGGGTCAAACCCGAAGACCACGTCCTTGAACCAGAACATGCCGCCGGGTTTCAGGGCCGCCGCGATGCGCCGCAGCGCAATGGCCTTCCAGAAATCCGGAATGTGGTGCATGGCAAGCTGCGAGACCACCGCGTCGACCGGCTCGCCTTCGTGCACGTAGGTCAGGAACCCCGCGTGATGGATGGCAATGTTCCCGATGCCTTCCCGCGCCGCGCGCCGGCGCGCATGGTCAACCATCGCCCGGGACACGTCGCACGCGTACACCTGCCGGCAGTGCGCCGCGGCCCGCAGGGCGAACCACCCCGTGCCCATGCCCACTTCGAGAAGCGTGTGCCCGGGGGCAAGACCAATCGCCGCCATGATCTCCCCGGCCTCCACGTCAAAATCGCGGAGTTCGCTCATCCGCGCCTCGTATTGCGCCACCTCTTCCGGGTCTCCGTAATCGGTGCCGGTGTAGGTAAACTCGTCGTACTGCCAGGTGGCTCGGCCGGTCATCGGCAAGACTCCTTTAAACAGGCTCGTTGTGCCCGAACACGGTGTTGTGTACCCCGCCGGTATGCACACGTCTGCATTCCCCCGGGCGCGGAACGGCGGCGCCCCAGGAATTATACACACAATGCCGGTCTCAACCGGGGGAGCGACAACCCCGCATGCTTCTTCCCTCCGAACGCGGAAATACACCCCCGCGCCCCGGATGGTGCATCGAACCGGCCCCGAACATCCTCCCTGTGTGGGGCCGGCGCCCTCGCCGGCCATGCTCTTCAGCGTCAACCCGTGAACACAGGGCGCACGGTTCGTTGCCCTGACAGGACATAAAACCGCTATACTGACGGTTGGTACAGAATCGGTCGCGAATCAGGGAGAAGAGCGATGCCGTCAAAACCCCACTTCCTGCGAAAAGCCGCGGTCGCCGCCGGCCTGTTTTCCATCCTTCTGTCGGTTGGGGTCCATGCCGAACCGGCCCCCGAAGTGGCTGCGGTCATGGACCGCGTCGTCGAACGCATGTACCAGACCCTGACCCTCGACGAACTGGCCGCGCTCGACAATGAATCCGTCTGGACGTTCATCACCCCGGAAGAGCGCGCGGTTCTTGCCACCAAATACTGGACCTTCGAGGTGAATGTCCCCGTGGTGGTGTCGGTCATGCGGCACAACGAACAGGCCGCGGCGCCGTTCTGGCTGGTCGAGGCGGGCTTTCAGAAGACCCCGCTCACCGTCCGCAACGAGCACAACACCTATGAGGTCTGGCAGAAACGCTTCGACGCGGGCCCCGTCGAACTCGGCATCAACGGCTTCGACAAGCACCGCCCGCACTACTTCGTCGCCGTAGGCCCCCAGCGCACGGGCACGCCCCTCCGGGTGACCCGCCTCATGCCCGCCGGGTATTCCAAGGGCCTCATGTGCACCGGCGCGCTGACCTACCACGACTGGACCGAACTCGTCCTGGAAGACGTGCCCGCCGAGCTCACCGGCCACGTCCTTCTCACGACGGTGCGGGGGCGGGCCCGCGAAGCCCACCTCATCGGCGCGTTTCGCCAGACGCCGTATCCGGCTTCCGGCCGGCCCGATCACCTGGCGCTGACTTGGAGCGCCGACCCCGCCACCACACAGACCATCCAGTGGCGGACAAACGCGGCCGTCGAGAGCGGCGTCGTCCAGTACAGGCTCCGCCACGCCCCGGACGGCGCCCCCTGGCAATCGGTCAACGCCGAACGGGCGGTCATCAAGGACCGGTTGCTCGCCAACGACCCCGTCTGTCACCGGTTCACCACCACGTTGACCGGCCTCCAACCCGGAACCGCCTATGTTTACCGCGCCGGCAACCCCGCCGCCGATACCTGGTCGGATGAAGCGGAGTTCATTACTGCGCCGGCGTCCCCGTCGGCGTTCACGTTTGTCTTCATGGGAGACACGCACCGATCGCCGCAATGGGGCGAGATGCTTGGCACGGCCTTTACCCGCCATCCCGAGACCGCCTTCTACCTGCTGGGCGGCGATCTGGTGGGCACGGGACTCTACCGCGACGACTGGGACCAGTTCTTTGCGGTTTCGACCAGCGTGTTCCGGCAGCGGCCCGTCATGCCGTGCCTCGGAAACCACGACGATCAGGATGGGCTCGGCGCGGGGATGTACCTCGAACTGTTTGGCCTGCCCCGGAACGCCCCTGACGGGATCGAACCGGAACGGATGTACAGTTTCGAATACGGCAACGCCCTGTTTCTCATTCTCGATATCGCCGCTCCCCTGGAAACCCAGGCCGCCTGGATGGAAGCGCGCCTCGCAGACTCCTCCGCCACATGGAAATTCGCGATGGTCCATTTCCCGCCGTACGCGCCTTCCGAGGACTACCCGCGCATGCGCGCCGTCTGGGGGCCCGTCTTCGACACGTACCACGTCGACATGGTGTTCAGCGGGCACGTGCACCATTACCTGCGCAGCAAACCCATGCGCGACGGAAAACCCGCCGCGTCCCCCGCGGAAGGCACCATCTACCTGGTTTCGGTCGGCATCCCCTCGCGCGACTGGAGCGGCGGCGGGCCCGAATACGCCGACGTGATCTTCAGCGGGCCCGCGCTCTATCAAACCCTGCGCATCGATGGAAACACCCTCGAACTGCGCGCCTTCAGCGCCGACGGCCAGGAACGCGACCGCCTCACCATCGCAAAATGAACCCGGCAGCCGGAGAACCGCCTATCGCAGGTACTGCTCCACGTTGTCCCGCGTGACAAGCTGGAACGGAATGTAGACCTCCGCTTCGACAGGCTTGCCGGACACGATATCGCAGGCGGTCTGGACGGCCGTGCTCCCCTGCTTGCGGGCGTCCTGAAACACCGTCGCATCGAGGCGGCCGGCCCGGACCGCTTCCAGCGCGTCCGCGATGGCGTCGACACTCGTGACCACCACCTGGTCCTTGATTCCGGCCTGTTCGAGCGCCAGAAGGGCGCCCATGCCCATCTCGTCGTTCTGCGCGAAGACCGCGTCGATCTGATCCCCGTACGATTGGATCCAGTTTTCCATCAGGGTCACGGCTTTTGCGCGGTCCCATTCCGCGGTCTGTACGGCCAGCAGTTTGAGCTGGGGATACCGGGCAAGCACCTCCTGCGCGCCGCGCTCCCGGTCAATCTGGGCGGTCTGTCCCATAAACCCCTGCATCATCACCACGTTGCCCGTGCCGTTCAGGCGCTCCGCGATGTATTTCATGGCGATCTGGGCGGATTCCTCGTCGCGCGAGCCCACAAACGCCGTGGGCGTGGAACGGGTCCGGGAATTGACATTGACGATCGGGACGCCCGCGGCGACGGCCTTGTCGATGGCCGGCGAGCTGGCCTCGTGTTCGCACGGGTTCAGAATGATGGCGTCTACCCCCTGAAGCAGGAAATTCTCGATCTGCTGCACCTGCCGTTCCGCGCTGCGGTTCCCGTCATTCACGATCAGGCGCACGCCGAGTCTCTCTGCCTCCTCCCGCATCGCCTCCTCCAACAACACGATGAATTCGTTGGACAAGTTAAGGAGCGACACGCCCACAACGATCTCGCCGTCCGCCGCATCCGGCCGGTCCCCGCCGGGCGCTGTGCCGCTTCCCCCGCACCCGCCCGTCCCGGACGCTAATGCCAGGATTGTCGCTATGGTTGCAGCGTTTCGCACGATTCCCTTCATCGCTCTTCCCTTGTAGCGCCTCTTATGGGCGGATTCATTTCGAGTCGCGCCGGTCCAGCATCACCGCGCCAACGATGATCAGTCCCTTCACGACCTGTTGATAGTAGGAGGGGACGTTCAGCATGTCCAGTCCGCTGCTGATCACGCCCATCAGCAGCGCTCCGAGTATGGTGCCCCCGACCCCGCCGACCCCGCCCGCCAGGCTGGTGCCGCCGATCACCACCGACGCGATGGCGTCGAGTTCATACATCATCCCCGCATTGGGCTGGCCGGTAGTGCTGCGCGCAGCCTGTACGATCCCCGCCAGACCCGCCAGGGCGCCGCACACACTATACGCCAGCGTCTTGGCCGCGTGAACGTTGATGCCCGACGCATACGCCGCGGTTTCGTTCCCTCCCGTCGCGTACAGGTGCCGGCCCGCCCGCGTGTTCCTCAGAAACACCGCCGACACCGCCGCCACAACACCGAGAAGGATCACCGGAATCGGTATCCCCAGAATATTGCCGCTTCCGATCGCATTGAATTCAGGACGCAACTGCGACACGGGGCGGCCGCCGCTGATGATGTAGGCCAGCCCCCGCGCCGCGGTCATCATGCCCAGTGTCGCAATGAACGGGGCCACCCGCCCCCTGGTCACTACGAGGCCGTTAACCGTTCCACACAGCGCGCCGGTGAGCAGACCCATGCCCAGGGGCAGCGCCAGCGGGTACGCGCCGGGGTGGGCGAACGTCGCCGCCACCACCCCCGTCAGGGCCACCACCGAACCCAGAGACAGATCCACGCCCCCGGTCAGCAGCACGTAGGTGACCCCCACCGCCAGGATGCCGTTGATCGCGACCTGGCGGAGCAGTGTCAAGACATAGTCAATCGACATCGCCTGGGGTTTGGCCACCGCCAGAATCGCGGAAACGGCCACGAGCGCGAGCACCAGGCCAAAGCGCCGCCACGCCCCCCGGCCCGGGCCCTTGCTCCGCGACTCATGCTGTGTACGGCTCTCGTCGGTGTCCATCCTGCCTGCATTCTGTCCGGCCCGCCGCTCAACTCGTGCAGCCAGCGCCGCCGGGGTGTTCGGAATCGGCTTCACACCTTAGCAGAAATCGCCGGGGCCCATCCACATACAGCGCGTCGGGTCCGGTGTTCGCCCGGGACTTGCCCGGAAACGCATCGGAGCCGGGAGACGGCCGTTGAACGTGCCCTGATCGCCGCCCCGGGCCGGAACGTCCTCCCGTGACCCGCGCGTCCGCCAATGGTAACCGATGGCGCAGCCGGCGCGCCTCGCTCCGGCGCGGGTCTTTCCCCGCGCCGTTTTTCTGGCGCTTCCGACTCCAAATCAGGGTACTTGGTTCGGTAGATTTCATTTTATTCATTGAATTCGGCACTGACTGCCGTCCAAGGCTGCAACCTGTGATTCCATCAAGGTATAAGACGTGTCAAAAGGGCGAAAACGTCTTTTTCACTGCGTATTCATCATTGCATTTGGATATTCGGGTATGCTACCATAAAACCTGTCTTTTGGGGGCAGGTAACCCGATGTCCTTCGTGGGAAAGCGCAGGGCAGGGCAGAAGTTTTCCTTTTCGTGAGTTCGCTGCGGAGTTCGCCGCAGGTGTGGGATTTGCTATCCTTTTTGGTAGAATATAGAATACTTGTCCGTAACGCGTAAAGCGGTCTGCTGCCTCGGTGCAGCGGCAAACCTTGGTTAAACGGTCACGATGAAACAATCATTCAGCACGTCAGAGGTTGCAAAATACTGTCACGTTACGCCGGATACCATCCGCAAATGGGCGGAGGCCGGCCGGATTCACGTGTTCAAGACGCCGGGCGGTCACCGCCGCATCCGGCACGAAGATCTCATTCTGTTTCTGCGCGACAACAAGATCCCCATTCACGCCGACCTGCGCGAGGCCGGCACCAAGATTCTGGTTGCCGATGCGGAAAAATCGGTCGTGTCCGTCATCCAGCGCTTCCTCGAACGGTCCCAGAACTCGTTTCAGGTAGCCGTCGCCACCGACGGCTTCGAGGCGGGACAGCAAATCGCCGTGTTCCGGCCGGATGTGCTGTTCATGGACCTGCACATGCCGGGATTCAGCGGCGGCAACATCTGCGGCCGCATCAAGGGCAACTCCGATTACGCGAGCACCCAGATCATCGCGATGGTCAATTCGGAAGATCCGGATATGGTGGAGGCCGCCCTCGAGAATGGCGCGGCCCTGTGCCTCAGAAAACCGTTCACGCCCGACGACCTGCGCCGTGCGCTGGCACGCGTGGGCGTCGAGGTCAACTGATTCCCGCCTGCCGGGACGCACAACGTCCCCGAGACCGAAGATTCGCCCAAGAGCCGCTTGCCGGCTCTTTCTTTTTGCCCACACGCATGCGTGAACGAAGAAGAGGCACCCGGGGTCTCCGGATGCCTCTCGCTTGGTTGCTCTTCGCGCCGTCTAGATGTCGTAGTACAGGTAAAACTCGTACGGGTGCGGGCGCAGCGCCACCTGTTCGGCCTCGTGTTTCCGTTTGTAGCTCAGCCAGGTTTCCACGACGTCCCGGGTAAACACGTCGCCCTTGAGCAGGAACTCGTGGTCCGCTTCGAGCCGCTTCAGGGCCTCTTCCAGGCTGCCGGGGGTCTGCGGCACCAGGGCCTTCTCTTCCGGCGGCAGGTCGTAGAGGTCCTTGTCAAGCGGTTCGCCGGGGTCGATCTTGTTCTGGATGCCGTCAAGACCGGCCATGAGCATCGCCGTAAAGGCGAGGTAGGGATTGCACGACGGGTCGGGGACGCGGAATTCGACCCGTTTGGCTTTGGGGCTGGCCGAATACATGGGGATGCGGATACAGGCGCTGCGGTTCCGGCTGGAATACGCGAGGTTGACCGGCGCTTCGTATCCCGGCACCAGGCGCTTGTACGAGTTGGTGGTGGGATTGGTGATGGCCACCAGCGCCGGGGCGTGTTTCAGCAGACCGCCGATGTACCACAACGCCTCCTGGCTCAGGCCCGCGTATTTGTTGCCCGCAAACAGCGGTTTTCCGTCTTTCCAGAGGCTCATGTGCGTGTGCATGCCTGACCCGTTGTCGCTGAACAGCGGTTTCGGCATGAACGTCACGGTCTTGCCGGCGGCCCGGGCCGTGTTTTTGACGATGTATTTGTACATGGTCATCTTGTCGGCCATGGCGGCGAGGGTGTCGAAGCGCAGGTCGATCTCCGCCTGCCCGGCCGTGGCCACCTCGTGGTGATGGCACTCGGCCTCCAGGCCGCACGCCAGCATCGTCGCCACCATCTGGCTGCGCAGGTTCGCCTGGGAGTCCGCGGGCGGGACCGGGAAATACCCTTCCTTGTGGCGCAGTTTGTAGCCCAGGTTCGGCATTTCGTCCTGCCCGCTGTTCCAGATGCCCTCCGAGCTGTCGACTTCGTAGAAGGCCATGTGGGCGTTCTGGTCGAAGCGGACGCTGTCGAAGATGAAGAACTCGGCTTCCGGGCCGATGAAGGCCGTATCCGCGATGCCGGTCGAGATCATGTAGGCCTCGGCCTTCTGTGCAATGCAGCGCGGGCACCGCGAATACCGCTCCTTCGTGATCGGATCCAGGATGTTGCAGTACAGGATGAGCGACGGGATGTCCGCGAAGGGATCCAGGTTGGCCGTGGTGGGATCCGGCATCACCAGCATGTCGCTCTCGTTGATCGATTGCCACCCGCGAATGCTCGAACCGTCGAAGCCCAACCCTTCCTCGAACGTCTCCTCGCTCAACTCGGCCGCGGGAATGTGGAAGTGTTGCATCAGGCCCGGGAAATCCATGAACCGCATGTCGATGAACTGCACATTCTCCTTTTTGACCAGCTCGATAACATCCTTGGGACTGTAATCTTTAATCATCGTGTCCTCCGTGCGTACTCCAGCGAGACTCCCTCAACCCCTTGGATGCAAACGGTTGATGGGCTACGTCCCGGGCTCGCAGAGGACGTCCGCGTCTGCAACCAAACTATCCAATCGCTATTTCACCGGTTTCGCCCGTGCGAATCCGGATAGCTTCTTCGATGTGCGACACAAAAATCTTGCCGTCGCCTATCCGGCCGGTCGACGCCGCCTTCACGATCGCGTCGACCACGGCTTCCAGCTTGTCGTCGCTGATGACAATCTCGAGTTTGACCTTGGGCAGGAACTCCACGACATATTCCGCGCCGCGGTACAGCTCCTTGTGCCCTTTCTGCCGGCCAAACCCTTTGACCTCCGAGACCGTCAAGCCCTGAATGCCAATGCCCGAGAGGGCCTCTTTCACCTCCTCGAGTTTGAAGGGCTTGATGATGGCTTCAACTTTCTTCACGAGCATCTCCTTTCCATGGTGCCTGGGGACTGTGTTCCGCTCACCCGATGTGACCTATACGGAGATAGGGTAGCGTACCCAGACCCGAAAAGGAAGCGGCGCTCTCGACCGCGATACGACTGCCCCGTAAAGCAAGCGATGTGCCACTTCCTGAATCTGCGCCGTTTCAGGCACATTTCGGGCCGTTTTACCCCGTTTTTTCTGTCTCCTGTGTGGCCGGATGCGGTTCCCGTCTGCGAAGAAAACGACGCAAGTGTCTGACCGCGAACCCGGAACCGACGAAAATGTAGGAATCCGCGGCCGGCTTACTGTCTCCCGCCGAGATGCACCCGCGGCCGGGCGATGCGTACCCGGTCCCCGGGCCCGAGGTCGAGGTAGGCGAAGGATTCGCCGACCGTCAGGACGGCGCTGTCCTCGACGTCGATTCGCAACGGCGTGCCGGGCACGGTGGCCGTCACGCGCGTTTCGCCGCCGTTGGCGCCCACGATGCGTTTCCCGTCGAAAAAGCGCGTGGAATGCCCCTTCTTCACGGTGCGGGTGTATTCATGGGTGATTTCGCTGTGGATGGTCTTCTCGCCGGGTATTGCGCTCACGCGGCCGGCGCCCAGGGCGAGCGTGCTGGCGCGCAGGAAGAGCCGCGCGCCCTCCGCCCCCGCGACGTGGTAGGCGCTGGTGCGCGTCCACGCGGGGTTGGAGAAGACGGCCACACAGCCCTGCAGCCCCTCCGGAACTTCCGCATCGAGCACCACCGACCGTTCCGCCAGGTCCGCGCCCGTCACCGTCGCCTCGAATGCGCCGGGACCGTCGTGGAGGAGTCTTCCGCCGGCTTCCAGGTGGCTGGCCCCGAGCGTTTCCACGAGCGTCAGTGCCCGGCCTTTCCCTTCGAGGTGGAGCATGTCGCCCCGGAAAACCACGTTTCCGCAGGCGGTTTCGAAGCTGCCGCCGCACAGAGCCACTACATCGACAAACCCGTCGGCGCGAACGATCTCGACGGCGTGCTCCCCCAGGCGCTTCACGGAGTGCAGTCGCGGCGCCGCGGCGTCCGGGCTGCCGGGCTCGTAGACCGTGACAAACGTGCTCTCGAGGGGCGTTCCATCTTCGGATCGGCGCCGGGCAATCACGTAGCTCGATAGCGGCATGTGCGGATAGAGTCCAGGCGCGGAGGCGAAGATGGCCTGCGCCGGATCCCCGGCCACATGCATGCGGAGGGTGGTTGGGACCTCGCCGTCGATGGTCCAGGCGCCGCCCCAGAGCCCCGCGGGCGTGCCGGTCCGCACATCGAAGAAGAAGCCATACCCGGTTCCCGGCGGCGGATTCC
>LSQX01318127.1_pt1 | contig 10851 bp, 12 predicted proteins | sample 654561 | NCBI WGS metagenome assembly LSQX01 (sample SAMN04489861, study PRJNA283612) | anaerobic digester metagenome | isolation source: 4 biogas reactors fed with cattle manure at either 37C or 55C with and... | place: Denmark: Kongens Lyngby | collected 2014 | reverse complement strand
CGACCTCAAAAAGAAGGATTAGATTACTTCCCTCTCGATGTGGATATGGATCAGGACGACAAAATAGCCCTTATTGAAGCAAGATACGGATTAGTAGGCTTTGGAGTAGTGATCAGGCTGTTCATGAAGATTTATAAAAACAGTTACTTTTATGAATGGACAGAGAAAGAACAGTTACTATTTGCAAGGCGGGTTAATGTAGACATTAACGTAATTAATGAAATCATAAACGATTGCTTAAAATGGGGCATCTTTGATGAATCCATATATGAAAAGCATAAAGTATTGACTTCACGCGGTATACAAAGGCGATATTTGAAGGCAGCAGACAGAAGACAAAGAGTTCAAATTAACTCAACATACTTGCTTTTAGATGATGAGGAAGTTAATGCATACAAGAACTTAGTTATTGTCAACAATAATGACCATTCAAGTAATGATAATGTGAACATTAATCCCCAAAGTAAAGTAAAGAAAAGTAAAGTAAAGAACACTAAAGTAGAGAATACAGTAATTACTTCGACTGACGCTGATTATAGCCCAGAACCAAATGATATTCAATCAGGCGAGAGCCTAACGGTTGAAGGGGTAAAAGTGGCCGGAACGGCAGCAGGAAAAGAAACCTGTGAACAGCCCTCCAAGACCCTGATTGAAAAAAGGTTTGACGAATTCTGGGCGGCTTATCCAAAGAAGGTAGGCAAGAAAGCAGCATGGGCGGCCTGGACTAAGATTAAGCCTGATGCAGAGCTTCATAACAAAATTTTAACGGCCATCGGCAAAGCAAAATTAACAGATCAATGGCAAAGGGAAAATGGCAGATTTATACCAAACCCAACAACATGGCTGAACCAGGGAAGATGGGATGATGAGTACGAGGACGGATCGACGAATGGAATCAATAGCAAGCATTTTGACGGGCATAACCAGCAACCAGCGCCCAGCTCGCCGGGATCTGAAAGTAAGAGAGATGCACTTAGAAACTTCAAGAGAGCAGAAGATATTGATTTTTACTCACGATCAATAAATAAGGGGAAATAAGACAATGGTTGTTAACAAGCAAAAATAAAAACGAGAGCATTTAGAACAGCTCCCGCTCCGTTTAGCCAAATATTAGCATATTTTTTTAATATTTTATCACGGAGAGGGGGAAGTTTCAAGTGACAAATGAAGAGTTGGCAACCATGGCTGCCCAGGGAGATATTGAAAGCTTGAATAAATTATATTTTGCGGTAAGACCTCTACTTTACAAGCTGATAGAACACTATTTCCCCCTTTGCAAAAAAAGTTTAGTTGAACCAGAAGATTTGTTGCAGTGTGGCTATTTTGTTGTTATTGAAGCGGTGAAATATTTTACACCTGAAAAAGGCTTAAAGTTTACCTCTTATTTGGGATATTGCGTGCAAAATGTTTGTCTTGAGGAATTAGGGTTCAGAAAAAAACAGGTAGAAACTATTTCACTTGAGACACCATTGTCAGATGATGAATCGTTAACTTTGGGAGATACGATAGAGGATCCTACTGCAGATACATACAGCTATTGTGAACTAAATGATATGCAAATAATAGTCAGACAAGAAATAGAAAGGCTTCCTTCCCGGGAGCAGTGTGTGATATATGGCATTTTCTATTATGAAAAGACAATAGAGACACTTGCCCAGGAGTTAGGATGGGAACGCGGATCAGTTATTTCAGCGAGAGATGCTGCTTTTAACCAATTACGACGCTCAAAGGCTATAAGAGAATTAAGAAAGGCCTATAACTGGAACAATAAACAGCCAAGCTACCTTGATCCGGAAAAATTAATAGTTCTATTGGGGGATAGCGGGCTTGAACCTATATAAGAAAAAGGAGGGGGATCATGGAGGTTAATGTCCAAGAATTCATTGAGCTTGAAGATTGTTCAATACTGGCTATAAAGAATCGTTATAAAGCTGTCAGGCGAGCTTTGAATCGATTTAAATATAAAAAATCAAGCCCCGAAGAGAGGGAAATCCTTGTGGAGGCAATGCAGAAATATAAGAGCTTAGCCATAAGAGAAGAAAAGGCCAGAATTTACAATGTGTTGTTATATTACTATTTTTCAAGTAGTCCTTTGACAGATAAACAATTGATGAAATTATTTAACATTGACCGAAGGACCGTATATAAGGACATAGACAGGGGCGTAAAGGACCTGACGGTAATTTTATATGGTATCGGCGGGATAGAGTTGCTCCCTGAAGAGGAAAGTCCGGCTTTTATAAAAGCTAAACTCCAGGAGGCAATTACAAAAAAATTAAATGAAGAATTTGGAAGGGGGTGAAAATAATGTTTTATCCTACTGCAGAGTTTAGAAATGAGGAAAGAGCTAAGTACATCGAAAAGCAAAAACAACGCCGGGAGCTACAGCGGCAGCAAGAGGAAAGGATAGCTGCAGCAAGAAAGACGGCTGAAAAGGCACCACATGAGACGGCCATGGACAAGCTGAAAGAAACCAAAAAGCTGGTTAATAGTATTCAGATAGGCAGTCCTATGAACGAAGAATACATAACCGCTGCACTAAAGCGAATATGCGACATTTTGGACTTTTGCTTGACTGAAATCAGGCCAGAAAACAGCTCGGAGGAATAGTCCGGGAAGCTATAATCAGAAAGGAGGGATAACGTGAAAAGCGGAAAGTCAAAGGGGAAAGGCTTTATAAGTGCATTAGCCGGCAGTTGCCTTTTCTGTGTCAGAGCTCCTCCCTCCTAACGATCAATCAAATAAAAAATACTGCAGAAAGGAGGAAAGAGAATGGCTGAGACTTATAGGATAGAGATACCGATAAACATCAAGGATAACACAGAGCCCGGAGTGTCCCAGGCCAAAAATAAGCTGAATGCCTTTGATAAAGCAAGTCAAAGGACCCAGGAACGGCTGGAGCAGATGAATAAAACAAAATACCAGATCGTTCTTGACGCGCTGGATAGGGCGTCAAGCATTGTCGGTAAAGTTTCATCAAAAGCACGCAGCATAGCGGGTAAGACGTTCAGCTTTACGATGAAAGTAATCGACCTGGCCACGGCACCATTAAGAAGCCTATGGAACTTTGCGACTTCCATCCAGGGAGCTATACTCGGTGCGACCGGCGCTTTTGCCGGCATTTATAAACCGATGGATATAGCCGCGGATTTTGAGCAGACACAGATAGCGTTTGAAACCATGCTGAAAAGCGCCGAGAAGGCCCAGCAGTTCCTGAAGGAAGCGTCAGAGTTTGCGAATAAAACACCGTTCGAATTTCCGGAACTGATCAACAGCAGCAAACTCTTAATGGCCTTCGGATTTGAAGCGGATAAGGTGCTGGATATGCTGAAAACCATAGGCGATACGGCCAGCGGCCTGGGAGCCGGTTCTGAAGGAATAGACAGAATCACCAGGGCCCTCGGCCAGATGCAGGCCAAAGGGCGAGCGCAGACAGAAGAACTCTTGCAGCTCCAGGAGCTCGGCGTGCCAGCTAACCAGATCCTGCAGGAAGAGCTCGGCCTCACCGGAGAGCAGATAGCGAACATCGGTAAAGAGAGCATAGAAGCGGCAAAAGTTATCGATGCATTGTTACGAGGCATGGATAAGCGCTTCGGCGGAATGATGGACAACCAATCCAGGACGGCCAAAGGTATGATCTCAACCCTTAAAGACACTCTCCAAAACTCACTCTTGAGGCCATGGGGACAAGGCTTGTGGGAAGGCGTAAAGCCAGGACTTGAAAAGATCACCACCTGGATAGACGAGAACCAGGATATCATCGCTCAATGGGGAGAGGCCTGGAAGAAAGCCGGAGCAAATATCTCCAAATGGGTAATGGCCAGAGTGGACGCCTTGAGAAACAGCATACAGCGCATGGTCAACTCCAAGGAATGGAAAGACGCTAAGAACTTCGGAGAAAAGCTGAAGATTGCCTGGGATAAAATCATAGCGCAGCCGTTCAACGAATGGTGGAATTCAACCGGTAAGGCCTGGCTTGCAGACAAAGCCGGTAAAATCGGCGAAGGAATAGGAACTGCACTCTCTGCAGGATTGCTGGCCATACTCGGAATTGACGCCAGGGGCGCCGTAGAGGACGGGACCAGCATAGGAGCTTCATTCGCTGAAGGTTTTACACGTGGATTTGACGGCAAGAAGGTAGGCGAGGCAATCCTGAACGCCATAAAGGGCGTATTCAAAGACGCAGGAACGCTGCTTCCAGGAGGAGAGAAACCAAGTAGTACATCCTGGCTGTCGGCCGGCGCAATAGCATTGGCCCTTCAAAAGCTCGGAATTTTCAAGCTGATTGGGAAAGGCGGTAAAGGTTTGATTAATCTCCTCGGAAAAGGGAGCAAAGATGGAGTACCGGCAGCAACAGGATCTCTTGTCCCTGACAGCTTCATAACTTCCACTATGGCCGTCACGGCCTCCGTAGTTTACATCAATGGCCCAACGATTGGAGGAGGCGGAAGCGGGGGCAAAATCATAAACAACATTCCAAGCTTACCTGGAGGAGGACCCGCGACAATACCGAAGCTTCCTGGAGGAGGAATGCCTCTTGCTTTACCGGGCGCCGCGGGAGCGGCAGGAAATGCTATAAATACTGTGAAGCTTGCTAATGGCACATACGTAGCGTCCGGAGGCGCATTAACAACAGGCCTGGCCAAGTTAGGAGTAGCACTCGGAAGCGGAGCAACAACTGCCGGTGGAGCTGCAGCTGCAGGCGCCGCAGGGATAGCCGGAATTATAGGCGGGATCCTCGGACTTGGTAGCGCAGGCATTGATGTTTATCAGGGAATAAAAGCAAGCAAAGCAGGCAATAACAAAGTTGCTAAAGATGAGTATGTAACCGCAGGAACCAAAGCAGGTATGGTCGGAACAGGCGCTTTAATAGGTACTGCAATCATGCCTGGACTTGGAACTTTAATCGGTGCAGGAATAGGCGGCGCAGCGGCGCTTTTAACCGGAGATAAAGCCGGCAAAGCCCTATCAGACGCAACAGACAAAGACGGAGCTTTATCAAAGTTCTGGGAAAATACCAAGACATGGGCAAGTAACACATGGGACTCCATCAAGACCGGAGCTTCAAACGCCGTATCCTGGATCAGTCACAAGTGGAGCGGGTTCAGTGAATGGTTCGAAACTTCGATATGGACCCCGACAAAGGACGTTGGTATTTCAGCAATTAACATCGCAGCAGGAGCATGGAGCGAGGCAAGAGATTGGATCGGAGACAAATGGAGTGATTTCTCCGGGTGGTTTGACGAATCGATATGGAACCCGGTAAGCAATGCAGCTCAAGCAGCCGGCCAATGGGTAAGCGACCGCTGGAACGATGCGAGAACATGGATAGGCGAGCGCTGGTCCGACTTTTCAACATGGTTTGAAGAGTCAATATGGACACCGGTCAAAACAGGAGCCCAGGCGGCAGGCCAGTGGGTAAGCGAAAGATGGAGCGAGGCCAAGACCTGGGTAAGCGAGACATGGGGAGCTGTTTCAGGTTGGTTTGATGAATCGGTCTGGCAGCCGGTGAAAAGCGCAGCGCAGACAGCAGGAGCATGGCTGGGAGAACAGTTCACAGCAGCAAAGAATGCCATAAGCGAAGCCTGGTCCGGAGTGTCGGGATGGTTTGAACAGAAAGTCTGGGAACCCATCAAGACCGGAGCAACCAAGGCCTGGGAATGGGTAGGCGAAAAACTCGGCGGCATCGGCGAGTGGATCGGCGACAAGTGGCAGAGCTTCAAAGACTGGCTCGGAGGCCTGGGTCAGAAAGGTTCAAAGGAAACCGGCCTGACAACCAGCAAAGGCAAAGGCAGTATCCTTGAGCATGCATACGGCGGCATTATAACAAAACCGCACATGGGCATAGTGGCCGAGGATGGAGCTGAAGGAATTATCCCGTTAAGCCCAAGCAAGAGACAAAGAGGCCTCGACTTATGGCAGCGGACCGGTGAACTCCTTGGCGTCAGGGCCTACGAAGACGGCAGAATAGTAGGCGAGGAACCGGACGAAATCCCGGTAGCGCCTGCAACCGGAAAACCCGGCCAGAACATAACCATAAAGGTGGAAGTCAAAGCAGAGCCTAAATTCACGATTGAAGGCGGCGGAGACAACACCGATGAAAACAAAGTGGTGGCCATACTGAAGGCTTATATCCGCGAAATGACTGACGACATCGGAGACGAGCTGGCAGAAAGACTGGCCCGCATTTTTGCAAATATGCCGGTGAAAGGAGTGGCTGAAGCTTAGAGGGCGCTGTAAACGAAATAGTGGAGGAAATAACTTATCAAGCTAAATCAAGGGCATTCCGTGCGGCTAACGAGCTCCGGAATTCAGCTTTAATTGTCCTTCGAGGAAAGCGCTCCGGCCGTGTTTATAAACGGCCATTTTCAAAAAGCAAATACACTGCTTCAGCACCAGGAGAACCGCCTGCAATGCGAACCGGAAACCTGAGTATGAGTTGGAGACCGCAATCTACATCCGAGCGAATAGGCAATACTGTAACAATAAAACCGGCAATTACTACTGAAGTAAAGTATGCTCCATATCTCGAAGAGGGAACCGATAGAATGGCTCCAAGACCATTTAAGGATCCTATTATTGAGAAAGCAATGCCTCGCATTAGCCAGATTTTCAAAGAACCGTATTAGGTTAGCCTTAAAAGCAGAAGGGCGGAATAAAATCCGCTCTTTTGCTTTTTTTTGGACAGACATGTCCATATCGAAAATGCAGGCGAGAAACGGCCAGATTTGGCTTGTACGGAGCGAATTTAAAGCAGGTAAGGTAAATACCCATGCTGGCGTTAAAATTCAAAATAAAGGGGAAATACGTGCCGGATTTAGGGTGATATATGATAAAACAATATAAAAAGAGCCCGGCAGTGCCGAGCTCAAATGTTCACCAACTTCCCGGAAGGATCTGCACGCTGATCTTATCTGCACAATAGAGTCTGGAGTAACCAGTTAATCGACATCCTTTACCTCAATATTGAAATATACCGTTCCGGTATAGGTTCCGGAGCTCACACTTGCATATTGAGTCAATGGCCTGAACTCCAAGAAGCCTCCATATGATGGCGTTGTACTGCCAGCTGAGAACTTAGCTGCTACCGCATCTCTATCTAAACCGTCCAAATAAGAGCCGTTAGTTTTTGCGCTGTCCGAGTAAGTCAATATTCTGCAGGTAATGAACTCCTCAGTGGCTTTGCCCTTGTCTTTATAGATTTTAAAATAACCACCGCTAGGAGTTGACTTTTCGTAGTCGAATGTAATTACAAGCTCCTTGCCAGCTGGAATTGTGTTTTTTGAGAGCGTTATCTTTACCAGATCCAAACTATCATTCGTCACACTTGCCGGAATGTTTACTATGTAGGTTGTAGTATCAGGCGGCGGATCTGGAGCTGTGTATTCATATGTCACGGTCATACTTGCGGATGTTACATCTTCAGCGTAGGCCGTTACTGACAACGACAGCATAGCCACGATTAAAACAAAAGCAATAAAGATTTTTTTCATTTTACCACCTCCAAGGTGAATTTTGTATTCGCGCCATTCATAGGCGAGTCATCCAATTCAGAAAAGCATGAGTATTTCATAACAGCGCCTTCATAGGTTCCAGCCTTCAGCGGCTGCGATAATTTGATAACGTCGGTTTTTTGACCCGCCTTGATCGGACTGGATTTGAAGATCTCGGTACCGTCTGGCAGAGCTATGGTAATTACAAAATAACAAGGGTTACCCTCCGGGTTGTAGAGCTCAACATCCTGCAAAAGCTCTCCGGCCTTCATGACCAGCTGTGCATATCCAGGAATGGCTATTGTATCAGGAGTTCCAATCGGAGCATCGTCCTCTGGAGCGACTGAAGATCCTTCGGTGCTGGCTGTTGATGAATTTTTTCCGAGTAACATGGCTCCAATAATAACACAGCTAAGAACCGCAACGATTGAAAAAAGAGTTATAGTAGCCATGATTATTAAATTGTTTTTCATACGAAAGAAGCCCCCTTTTTCTATTGTGCAAAAATAATATTAATGCACTCGTTTGGACAAGAAAATGCAAACTGGGTGGGTTTATTTTTTCCTCCATCTCCGGATTGTTGAGTTGTCTGCTGGGCAAGAATCGGTTTTGCCAGAAAGGACATCCTGAATTACCCTGGCTTCATAATGCTTTTTAGGAGCCATAAAATCCGGAAGCTCAAGATGCAGTTTTTTGCAGCCTGAACACTTTAGTCGGCGCAATCGGTACCAGCAGATCTGGCCGGCACTATCAATGACATGGCGAGCTCTTGTATCATATCCGGAGAGCAGCTGGCCGCAGTCAGGGCAAAATGGAGCGTTTTTATTCCGGATCTTATAAACCTTGCGGGCCTCGTCATATTCCACGGTGTAATTAATAGCAATGATCAGGATAACCACCTCCTTATCCGCTGAACGTTATTAAATACGCCAACGTGTTTGGAGCTGGTCCTGAATGTTACCCACCTGGTATGCCTTAATAGTAGGAGTTAATTGCATTAATATGAGCTCAAATTAAAGCAAGGAGAGAAACCCATGGAATATGGAACGATACTCGCAACAAAAGGTGTAGCTGATGAAATGAAGGAAAACCCTGCATTTGACCAAGAAGTCATAGCAGCCTTTAACCGATACCGGAAAAATGACTGGGGAGACCTTTGTCAAGAGGATAAAGATCTGAATGATATGGCAGCCAGGACAGGCGAGCGGATACTGGCCGCATATGAGACCAGCAAGGGAAAGATCTGGATTATTACCGAATGGGATAGATCTGCGACAACAATCCTCTTCCCAAGTGAATATTGACGGCCATGGCCCTTCCATGTCATACAATAGAACTATGACATCAAAGCTGCACCAGAAACACAAAGAGAGCCTCCAGGACTTTATCCCGGTAGAGGCTCTCTTTTTCATATAAAAGCGGAATGGCTTAAATATTACCACTGGGTATATTTTGAGCGGAATCTTAACAGACAGATATCGCTCTTATTTTATTTTAGGATAGATGAGGAAAAGGGATATTCAATAACCTCATAATTTCCTTTTCAGACTCAAGAACGCGTTCGGCAATAAAGTCCATAAAAGGTTGATCATCTTCATGAGCCCGCTCCAGTAAGCTAATATACTCATGTCGCAAGACCGGCGGAATTATGGCCAGCATATAACCGTCTTGAATAAGCGCCGTATTCATCAGCAACCGAGCAACTCTCCCATTTCCATCTATGAAAGGATGAATAAATACGAACCGCTTATGCAGCTGGGCGGCAAATTGGACCGGATGGTATTTGTTACGCGCGGAGCATGCCCACTGGAATAAGTTTTTCATTTCCTCTTCTATCCGTTCTACTGGGCATACTTCATATTTTGAGCCGGTTATAAAGACTGGGCGACTGCGGTATTTTCCCGCTTCCTCGGCATCAATACCTGTATAGAACATCCGGTGCATTGTAAGGGCGTCTTCCTCGGTTATTTGGTAACTATTAAGCAATGTAAACATGAAGTCATAAGCCTTTGCATGCCCCAGAGCTTCGAAGGTATCTCGAAGAGGCTTCCCTCCGACAGTCAGTCCGTCTTCCAGGAGGATCTTTGTTTCACTTAGAGTGAGGGTGTTCCCTTCAAGGGCATTGCTGGACCATGTAAGGCCTATCCGGTAGTAGTTTTTAATTTCATGAAGCAAATGACCTTCAAAAGGACGCTTTTCATCAATGGCCAGTTTGTAGCGGTCGATTTTTTCATATAAAGTCATTGATTATCACCGTCCTCCGAAATTACTTTCTGGGTGGTAATAATGCCGCTTGTTACCTCGCTGCCGTTTTCAGCACCACACCAGGGACAATTTATGCTTTCTCGTTCTTTCCCGCCGGGATATCCTGCATTTGATATAGTCACGGAGAAGCGTTTACCACAGGCTATGCACTTGTATATCTCATTATTGGACATTTTGGCAACCTCCTTTTTTAGTATGTGACCTTCTCGCCAGATGGCAGTATAAAAGAGCCCTCGTATTTGCATCCGGCAGCTTCGGCTATCTTTTTTAGTTCATCGACAGTAAAAGTTTCACGCTTCATCTTTTGATTAAAGGCCTGTGGACTTCTGCCGGATAACCTTCCGAGTTCAGAAACACTTATACCAAGCTTAACACATAGAATTTTTAACTGTTCCGAAACGGACATATAACCACTCCTTTCGATATTCTCATTATAAACGAATTTATTTAATAAATCAACGATATTATTTCTCTTTTATTGAGAAACGTTAAATTAGTCATTGACACTATAAACAATATCGTTTATATTATAAACAGAAACAATTAAAGGGAGTGATTACATGAGTACAAACGAATTAGTAAGCAAGGTTAGAGAGCTTAAAGAACTTCAGGCAATGGCAGAAGAGCTTCAGGCAGAAATAAATAGTATTCAGGATGCGATTAAAGCTGAGATGAGCGCCAGAGGAGTAGATGAAATGGTGGTTGATGTTTTCAAGATCCGTTGGAAGGTTGTAAAAAGCAGCCGCTTTGATACAGCAGCGTTTAAGACGACACATGCAGAACTTTATAAGCAATACTTGAAGGAAATAGAATCCCGCCGCTTCACAGTGGCATAAGAAAAGCCCCTTACATCAGCACCCGACTAAAAGCTTTGATGTAAAGAGCTTCACACAGACCAACCGGAGCGGTCTTGTACTAACATTGTACCAGATCCACTCCCATAGTACAATTTATAACTAACTTAAAGTCAGTACCGGAAGCCAGCAGGCAAAAGAAAACCGGATCAACAGACAACCCAACCACAAATGGCACCTGGCGGTGCCATGCCCGCAGAGCCTGCCGCCTCCACGCGGCGCGGGTGGATAATCAACCA
>LSQX01259888.1_pt1 | contig 10851 bp, 8 predicted proteins | sample 654561 | NCBI WGS metagenome assembly LSQX01 (sample SAMN04489861, study PRJNA283612) | anaerobic digester metagenome | isolation source: 4 biogas reactors fed with cattle manure at either 37C or 55C with and... | place: Denmark: Kongens Lyngby | collected 2014 | reverse complement strand
GGAGGATATTCCCCTTACGGAAATTACGGATACGGAGGATATTCACCCTACGGATACGGTTATGGAGGCTATGATCCTTACGGGTACGGAGGGTATCCTCAGTATCAATATAACTATGGCGCAGAAGATGATGACGAAGCCAATGACCAGATCTGGGAAACCACGGCCATAGCAATGGGATATGGATACAGGTTGTCATTCCCTGATGACTACTTTACAGTTTACCATGAACTGTCCCTTGAACATTACCTTCTTCGAAACATGACCAGCTTCTATTTTCTTGCTGATGAAAACGGTCAGGTCAACGGAACATTCAATAACTTCAGCGTGAAAACGGCATTCGGAAGAAATTCAATTGACAACCCATTGTATTCACGCAGTGGTTCACAGTTCTCGCTGACCTTAAAAGCAACTCCTCCGTTTTCATTGATGCCAGGACAGAATACTTCCTCAGCAGACCTAACCAATAAAGAGAAATACAAATGGATAGAATATCATAAATGGTTATTTAAAGGACAGGTATTCAATCCACTGTCAAAAAATTTGAACCTTGTTTTGCGTACGTCGGCAGAGCTGGGATTCCTTGGTTATTACGATGCTAACCGCCAGTCTCCCTTCGAAGGATTCATTGTCGGTGGTTCAGGAATGTCAGGTTTTAACATGTACGGTACAGATTATGTCGCCCTCAGGGGATATCGGGATTTCAGCCTAAGTCCTAACACCAGCACAGGTTCAAAAATGTATTCAAAATTCACAATGGAATTGCGATACCCTATAACCTTAAAACCGAGTGCAACAATTTTTGCACTTACATTTTTAGAAGGTGGAAATGCTGATGTGAATTTCCAAAATTACAATCCTTTCAAATTATACAGATCGGCTGGTGTGGGTGTCCGAATATTCCTTCCGATGTTTGGATTAATGGGGATTGACTGGGGGTATGGATTTGATGAAGTGCCCGGTTCATCTGACGCAAACGGCGGCAACTTCCATTTTGTAATAGGCCAGCAATTTTGATAAATGTAAATTTGGCACAAAATATGTGTAAGAGTTAAAAATGGATAAAAAGGCAGGAGTAAAATTTTCGCAACAGCCGAATTTTCAGAAAGGCCAAATCCAGTGTTACAATTGAAAATTAACAATTATAATGATATGAAAAAATTATTAATGACTCTCTCTGCAATCCTTCTGATGGGGGGAATTGCTTTTGCCCAGAAGTTTGCTTTTATCGATTCGGATTATATTCTCGAAAATATCCCCGCTTTTACGGCAGCTCAGGAGCAGCTCAATAAATTATCGGCACAATACCAGAAAGAGCTGGAGTCAATGCATTCAGAAATAGAACAAATGTACAGCGATTTTCAGGCTGAAAGTGTTTTATTATCTGAGGACATGAAACGTAAACGGGAAGATGTAATAATTTCTAAAGAGAAAGATTACAAGCAATTACAACGCAAGTACTTCGGTCCTGAAGGAGATCTCTTCAAAAAAAGACAGGCTCTGGTAAAACCCATCCAGGAAGATATTTTTAATGCTGTGCAGGAAATTTCCAATGAAGGAAGTTACGCTGTAATCCTTGACAAAGCCGGAGGTACAACCCTCTTTTTTACAAATCCAAGGTACGATTTGAGTGATCAGGTACTCCAAAAACTGGGATATAAATAATTAATAATTATATTTGCTACAAAAATTTTAACATTACTTTGATTATGAGAAATTTAATAAAACTTTTTGCTCTTCTTTTCTTAGCTGGCATATTTTCATCGGCAGAAGCCCAAAACCAAAAATTCGGGCATATTGATTTACAGGCACTGGTACAGTTAATGCCTGAAAGAGCAAGCGCAGAATCCACATTCAATAATTTTCAGACTGAACTGGAAGAGGTTCTGGGAGAGATGCAAACTAATTATCAACAAAAGCTGAAAGAGCTTGAAGAGTTGGGAGAAGAGGCTTCTGAAGTTAAAAGGAATGCAAAAATCACTGAACTTCAAGATATTCAGCAAAGAATGCAGAATTATCAAATGACAGCTAACCAGCAGCTTCAGCAAAAACAGGCTGAACTTTTACAACCGGTTTTTGATAAAGCTGAAAATGCAATTCAGGAAGTAGCAAAAGATCAGGGACTGCTTTATGTTTTTGATACGGGCACGAGAGTGGTGCTCTACAAATCTAATCAGAGCGTAGACCTACTTCCACTGGTCAAACAGAAGCTGGGACTGCAATAATTGTAATTACAAGATAAAAAAGCCATTCTTCAGAAGAGGAATGGCTTTTTTTATGATTGATAAATTTTATTTTTGTTTTGAATCAAGCTATATTTATTGGCCCGGTTTGATAAAACAAAATTTAACTTATGAAATTGCAAAATAAAATTACAAAAAATGACAATCCCTTAAATTCCTACCTGTTCGAGATAGCATGGGAAGTATGCAACCAGGTAGGGGGAATATACACTGTAATTCGTTCAAAGGTACCTTCAGTTATACAAAAACGGACAAAGGAAAATTATTTTCTGATCGGCCCCTACTTTGAGGACCAGGCGGCAGCCCATTTTGATCCTGTAACCAATTATTCAACACCTGTGGGAAAGGCTGTATTAAAATTACAGGAAAGGGGTTTTGATGTACATTACGGTAAGTGGATAATCTCAGGAAGACCAAATGTGGTACTGTTTAATCCGTATTCTGTATTTGACAAGCTGGGAGAAATAAAACATTTTGTGTGGCAGGACCATAATATATCACTCCCGGGAAATGATGAGCTGATTGACCAGGTAGCCGCTTTCGGATTCCAGGTGAAGGAATTCTTCAAATATCTCTGTTCTTCAGGATTCTGCAAAAAACATGTAATAGCCCATTTTCACGAATGGATGACAGGACTGCCAATTCCCGGGATCAGAAAGGAAAACCTAAACGTGAAAATTGTATTTACCACTCACGCCACAATGTTAGGCAGATATCTTGCAATGAATGATAATAAGTTCTACGATAATTTACCATTCTATGACTGGCAGAAGGAAGCTGACAATTTTAATGTGCGCCCGATTGTTGATATTGAAAGGGCTTCAGCCCATGGATCGCATGTATTTACTACAGTGAGTGAGGTTACTGCGAGAGAGTGTACCCATCTGCTGGGAAGAACTCCGGATAAGATCCTTCCTAACGGATTGAACATTCAAAGATTTGAAGCACTGCACCAGATTCAGAATCAACACCTCAACTATAAAGAGAAGATTCACGATTTTGTAATGGGCCATTTTTTTCAGAGCTACTCTTTCGACCTTAATAACACCCTCTACTTTTTTACCTCGGGGAGGTATGAATTCCATAACAAAGGATTTGACCTGACCCTGGAGGCATTGGCAAGGCTTAACTGGAAAATGCAGACAATAAATTCTGAAATGACTATTGTGGCATTCTTCATAACACGCCGTCCGTTTTATACATTTAATCCGGATGTTTTACACTCAAAAGCATTGATTGAGGAGATACACCGTGTCTGCGACGAGATAAGGGAACAGCTTGGCAAAAGGCTGTATACCAAAATTACCTCTTCAGACGGCCCGTATGAATTTCCTGACCTGAGTGAGATGGTAGACGACTACCTGCGTCTTAAGCTCAGAAGGAATGTGCAAAGCTGGAAAACAAAATATCTTCCGAAAATAGTTACACATACGGTTAAAGATGACGGACAGGATTCTATATTGAATTTCCTCCGTACGGCTAATCTGGTTAATCACAGACACGATAAAGTTAAAATTGTATACCACCCCGATTTCATCAGTACTACAAATCCCCTGTTTAAAATGGATTATTCGCAATTCGTCAGAGGTTGTCATCTCGGTATTTTCCCCAGTATGTACGAACCCTGGGGATACACGCCACTCGAATGCCTCGCCAGCGGAGTATCTTCAATATCCAGCAACCTGGCAGGTTTTGGAGATTATGTTGCACGCAACATCCTGGACCATGAAAAACAGGGAATGTTTATTATTGACCGGAAAAGCAAAAACTTTAACCAGGCTGCTGAAGAGCTTTCTAACCTTATGTTAAAATTTGTCCAGTTAACAAGAAGGGAAAGAATTGCACTCAGGTACAGAAGTGAAGAAGCATCCCTTCAATTTGACTGGTCAGAGTTGGGAAAATTCTATGACGAGGCTTATAATCTGGTAATAACAAGATAAATATGGACGCTTTTCCAATTGGTGTATTCGACTCAGGATATGGCGGACTGACAGTTTTAAAAGAGCTGGTAAAAAGCCTGCCTGAGTATGACTTCCTGTATTTGGGGGATAACGCACGAACCCCTTATGGAACAAGGTCATTCAAGGTAGTCTACTCTTACACACTGCAGGCAGTAAAATATCTTTTCAGCATGAACTGTCCGCTGATAATCATTGCCTGCAATACAGCATCATCTAAAGCATTACGTACCATTCAGCAAACAGACCTTCCCAAAATTGCACCTGACGGAAGAGTGCTGGGAGTAATCCGTCCAAGTGTGGAAAAGGTGGCTGAGATAACAAAAACCGGACATGTGGGTATTCTGGGTACTCCCGGGACTGTAATTTCAGAATCATATCCTTTGGAATTAAGAAAATGGGCTGGTGAAAAATTTAAAACTGCGGTTCAGGAGGCCTGTCCTTTATGGGTCCCTCTTGTGGAAAATAATGAAATCGATTCGGCAGGAGCTGAATTTTTTGTCAAAAAAAATATTCAGAACATACTGCAAAAGGATAGAAAACTGGATACCTTAATCCTCGGCTGTACCCACTACCCTCTTCTGATAAAACTCATAAAAAAATATGTCCCCGCTAATATTAACATTGTTGAGCAGGGAGCAATAGTTGCAGAAAAACTGACTGATTACCTGAAGAGGCATCCTGAGATCGATCAAAAAATATCAAAAAACAGCCATATCCGTTTTCAGACAACAGAATCGGCAGAAAGCTTTAATGAAAAAGCAGCTTTTTTTATTGGAAAAGAGATCAGCGCCGAAAATATTCATTTAGGCTGAGAAGAAGCCAGTTCCCTGATAATTGCATTCATCTTTTCAAACTGCTCCTCCATACTTGTTAATAGTTTATATTGCGCACGTGTCCTTACCAGGTTATGGTCTTCATACTTTATTTTGTAATAGTTGTCACCGTCAATATAATCCATTAAGAACCGGAGTACCTGCTCATAGGTAATATATCTTGCAGAAAAAGCCAGGTATTCAATCTCCTTTTTTGTAAGAAAAGAAGACGCTTCCTCCAGATAACCCCTTGCAAAAGCTTTAAATATACCGATATCCATCGATACATTATCGAGGTTCTTATCATCCTCAAGTCCGGTATTTGTATAATATCTTATGGCATCGCCGAAATCATTCAACACTGTACTGTTTAACACTGTGTCGAGATCAATTACACAGAGGACTTCACCTTTCTTATCAAACAGAATATTATTGATTTTGGTATCGTTATGGCTAACTCTCGTCGGAATTTCACCATCCTCCACAAGTTTCCAGAACTTTAACATCTCTTCTCTCCGGTCTTCTATCCATCCTGTCTCGGTGGCCACACTTGCTTTTCGCCCCAGAGGATCTTTATTTAAAACTTTATCCCATTGCTGATATCTAATACGGATATTATGAAATCCGGGAAGAATGTCGGTTAAAGGTTCTTTCAGGTCAGAAACAAGCGACTGAAATTTTCCTATCCCCTTACCTCCGGCATATGCCAGTTCAGGAGTTTCTGCAGATTCATAAGCAATAGTATCATCAATAAAAAGAGAAACAGCCCAGTATTCATCCGATTCATCAACAAAATACAACCTGCCGTCCATGGCGGGTATAATTGTCATGGCCTCTCTCATCGGATCACCTCCGCTTAACTGAACCTTGGCCTTGATGTGCAAACATACCTTTTGAATATTTTCCATCATAGCCGGGACAGGGGAAAACACACGTTTGTTTTTCCTTTGAAGGATATATTCAGGTTTACCTTTATCAATTTTCACAATAAAGGTATCGTTTATGAAACCTTCTCCCAGGGAGACAACCTCCTTAACCTTCCCGTCGAGCCTGAACTGCCCCGCTATTCTTTTTAATCTGTCATTCATGACTATTTTCTTTAAAACAGTTTTTCAGGGTATTCCCCATCTTCAATTAACTTTCTGACACGTGATACCACATAAGGTTTATCTTCCTGATAGGTTACCCCAAACCAAAGTGAATCTCCTTTCAATACCTCCACAGTTGCCCGTTGTTCAGTGATAATTTCATAGACTACCGAAGGAATAAATATCTCTGACTTAGGAAGATGCCCGTTATAATCCAGAAATTTAATGAATTTTTCTTCAATAATTTTAAAAATGTCAGGCTGAAAGCCCCAGATATTCATGGATACACTTTCATCGCCGGTAAGATACCTGACATCTCCGTCAGGTTCCAAAGAAACAATCTCTCCTCTCTCTTTGTATATTTTGGTTGTTTCAACAATCTTTTGCAGGTAGTTATCAGGATCAACATCGCAAATGCCTCTTGACACCGACCCAAACTCAGATAATGTATTTCTCAGCTTATATCCGATCATAGAATATTGGTGAGGTTTAAGAGAACCGGAAAGGAATCCGGCCATACTCCTGAATGCCTTGTAACCGTAAAAATCATCTGCATTAAGTTGGCAGAATGGTTCTTTAATAACATCTTTTGTTACCAGTATTGCATGGGCAGTACCCCACGGTTTTTTCCTGTCCGGGGGCACAGAGTATCCTTCTGGAAGATATTCCAGTTCCTGAAAAACATATTCAGTTTCAATCTTCCCTCTCAGTTTATGATCAAATAACTCCTTAAACTCCCCGGCAAAACTTTTCCGGATGACAAAAACCACTTTACCAAAACCTGCCCTTATAGCATCGTAAATAGAATAATCCATAATTACCTCGCCATTTGGACCAATTGGCTCAACTTGCTTCAGTCCTCCGTAACGGCTGCCCATGCCGGCGGCCAGTATTAACAGGGTTGGTTTCATAAGATTAAAACTTATTATTTCAAAAATATCATATGGAATCTGCATATGTTTTAATCATACTCTTGTGTGATTTTTCACCTATGCCCGATTCATAAATAAAGGTTAAAAAAAAGCAAACATAAAAAGGCAGAAATGACCATTCATGTCAAACTGCCTCAAAGAGATGACTCAATTAAAAATTATCTCCAGCTTTTGATTTTATATCCCTTAACTGAGTAAAACAAAATAACCAGGTAACAAGGTATTGCAATCCAGTATGCATTTTGCGAACCTATGCTGTCTGACAATTTACCCCATATTAAAGGAATAATTGCCCCACCCGATATAGCCATTATAAGCATGGCGGAACCTACTTTTATAAATTTGCCAAGGTTATGCAAGGCAAGCGGCCATATTGCAGGCCATACCAGTGCATTTGAAAGTCCAAACAGTGCAACAAAAATTACTGAAGTGAATCCGGAGGTAAAGACAGCTCCGATTGCAAAAATCAGTCCTAGTATCGCAGACCACTGTAGTGCAAATCGCTGGCTCATATATTTAGGTATCATAAATATACCTATTATATATCCTACTACCATTGTTGCCATTACATATGAAGTAAATGCTTTCGCCGTACTCATTTCGATGCCTAAAGAGAGTCCGTATCTAATAATTGTATCCCCTGCTATAACCTCAATTCCCACATAGAAAAACAGTGTAATCACTCCCAGGATAAGATGCGGATATCCAAAGATGCTCTTTTTAACCGGGACATTATTTAATTCGGCATCCTCCTCTGATTCAACTTCAAGGTCAGGTAATCCTGAAAGACGAACAATTCCGCCAAGAATGAACAGGATTACTGTCATAACGATATAAGGATTAATAACCCTTCTTGCAAGCTGGTCAAGTGCCGCTGTTTGTTCGGCTTCACTCATGTTTGCCATTGATGCAACAAAAGCATCTCCATCACTCAGAATATAATATGCCAGGATAAGGGGTGCAACCGCGCCGGCAAATTTGTTACAAATACCCAAAATGCTTATACGTTTTGCAGCGCTTTCCTGGGGACCCATAATAGTTACATATGGATTAGATGCAGTCTGGAGAAGGGCTAATCCGGTACCCATAACAAAAAGACCTAATAGAAAAATACCGTATGTCCTTGTTATTGCTGCCGGTATAAAAATTAATGTTCCAATGGCCATGATCCACAGCCCCACCATCATTCCGCTTTTCAGGCCGGTTTTGTTTAAAACCCATGCTGAAGGAAGCGCCATGATAGTATAGGAAATATAAAATGCGAAGGCTACCAGGAGAGCCTGAAAATCTGAAAGTTGACAAGCTATCTTTAAATAAGGTATCAATATCCCGTTTAACCATGTCACAAACCCAAAAACAAAGAACAGGCTGCTAATAATTATCATGGGCAGCAGATAGGAATTACTTTTTTTCCCGACACCAGTTGTTATAGTATTCATACTTATGGAATTTAATGTACTGTTAATTTTTTTCACGAAAGAAGGAAAACTTTTTGTAAAAAGAAAATGAATATGAAAAAAGTCATGATATTTTAGCCGGATAATATCTTTTTTACCTGATATAATATGATTTACATAAATAATGGTTAATTTTGGTTTTAATAATATGAGCAAGACCGATTCTGAATAAAAAGTTCATTATTCAGGGTCGTTTTTTCTTTTATAAAGATTATTTAACTTAAAAGTTATATTGATGAGACAGCCAATGGTCATTACTCTTGCAGAGGTAACCATCAGGTTTGCAGGAGACTCAGGAGATGGCATGCAGCTTACAGGAACTCTCTTTTCTGATGCAACAGCTCACCTGGGAAACGATATCGCGACCTTCCCTGACTATCCAGCTGAGATAAGGGCTCCACAAGGCACCGTAGGGGGTGTCTCAGGTTTTCAGGTACATTTTGGGGAAAAAATCATCAAGACTCCCGGAGATTATGCACATGTTTTGATAGCCATGAATCCGGCTGCATTAAAAGCTAATGCAAAATCCATTTATCCCGGAGGTATTATTATATTTGATACTGACACCTTCACTGAAAAAAAATTCAGAAAAGCAGGTATCGAAACCAATGATCCATTTACTGAATTTAAAATAGATGACTATAGAAAGATACCAATACCGATAACAAGCCTTACCAAAGAGGCACTTAAAGATTTTGACCTCGACATTAAAAGCGTTCTCCGCAGTAAAAATATGTTTGCACTGGGTTTGGTTTGCTGGATGTTCAACAGGCCGCTTCAATATATTGAAGAATTCATAAAAGATAAGTTTGCTAATAGCCCACCCATGGTTGAAGCAAATATTAAAGTTTTGCATAGTGGTTATAATTACGGCCTTAACATGCAGCATATGACACCGAGTTATATAATTCACCAGGCAAATATTGAAGATGGCATCTACAGGAATATCAGCGGAAACAGGGCTACAGCATGGGGATTCATTGCAGCCGCAGAAAAGGCAGGACTGGAACTATTCGCAGGTTCATATCCCATTACCCCTGCAACTGATATTCTTGTTACTCTTTCCGAACGAAAAGATCTTGGCGTGAAAACTTACCAGGCAGAGGATGAGATTGCAGGAATTACCTCTGCACTGGGGGCATCCTTTGCGGGTGACCTTGCGATAACAACAACATCAGGGCCGGGACTGGCACTTAAATCTGAAGCGATCGGACTTGCAGTTATGGCAGAGCTTCCGCTGGTTATTGCAGATGTCCAGAGAGGAGGCCCGTCTACCGGACTTCCGACAAAAACGGAACAGTCAGACCTACTGCAGGCATTGTATGGCCGGAACGGGGAGAGCCCTGTCGTGGTAATCGCTGCCAGTACCCCGTCAGACTGCTTTTTATATGCTTATATGTCAGCAAAGATAGCTCTCGAACATATGGTCCCGGTAATTTTGCTTTCCGACGGATTTCTGGCTAACGGCAGTGAACCCTGGAAAATTCCGATCCTTTCTGACATGCCCTCCATAAATCCCCGCATAGCAAAAAATGCCTCTGAATTTCAAGCTTATAAAAGAGATAAAAACTTTCTGTTCAGGGAATGGGCAATACCGGGAATGACTGGCTTCGAGCACCTTATCGGCGGCCTTGAAAAAACTATAAGCGGTTCGGTTAGCTATGACCCGGAAACACATCAACAAAACATTTTGATCCGCGAAAAAAAGATAGAAAAGATTGCCGGTGTCATTCCCCCCCTCGACCTTAACGGAGATACTGAAGGAGACATACTTGTAGTTGGATGGGGAGGTACATACGGCCATCTTGTGAGCGCAGTGCATGAACTGCGACAGAAAGGTAAAAATATAAGTCTGGCTCACTTTAATTATATCAAACCGCTCCCTTCAAATACAAAAGCAATTTTTGAAAAATTTAAAATGATCATAGTCTGTGAGCTAAACCTGGGACAGTTTGTTAATTACCTGCGAAGTCAGCTGCCCGGGTTTAACTATTATCAGTTTAATAAAGTCAACGGATTACCTTTCACTGTCGACGAAATAATTCAGGGTATAAACAAAATAACTGAGGATGAATTATGAGTGAAATAAAATATTCAGCAAGAGATTTTAAAAACGAAAATGAAATACGCTGGTGTCCCGGTTGTGGGAACTATGCCATTATGAATGAAGTCCAGAGAACTATGGCTGACCTGGGTATTCCAAAAGAAAACTATACGGTTATTTCCGGAATAGGGTGCTCATCCAGGTTCCCATACTATATGAATACCTTCGGCTTTCATACTATTCACGGACGGGCAACAGCAGTCGCATCAGGTGTTAAGATGGCAAATCCTGAACTTAATGTATGGGTAATCACC
>LSQX01349195.1_pt1 | contig 10852 bp, 10 predicted proteins | sample 654561 | NCBI WGS metagenome assembly LSQX01 (sample SAMN04489861, study PRJNA283612) | anaerobic digester metagenome | isolation source: 4 biogas reactors fed with cattle manure at either 37C or 55C with and... | place: Denmark: Kongens Lyngby | collected 2014 | reverse complement strand
CGCTATACAAGACGTGGGAACAAGTGATCGAAATGATTGGGATCAAATCTTGACCCGATCATGCCAACAGAAACAGGAAATTCGACTGAGATATCACACCGAAGACGGATTGATCGAGCGGACCGGCGTTGTGAAGAGGATCACTCCGACCTTTTTTGTTTTGACAAACGGGCAAGAAGAATGGTCAATTGATTATCTTTCGGTACGTCAACTGATGTGAAAGTTTGATATTTCAACATTTGTGGTATAGTATTATTAACTATTAACCATAGGAGGACACATGAAACGTATAGCAAGCTTATTACTGATATTAGTCATGCTGTTTGTATTCGTGGCCTGCGATACAGCAGAACCAGCGGAACCAGAGGAACCAACTGCTGAAGAACCAGAGGAACCACCTGCTGAAGAACCGGAAACTCCTGAAGAAGAGCCTGAGGCTGAACCGGCTGATGATAAAACAACCATCAAATTTGCCGTTCAAGCCGACTCGACTGATGCACTGAATCAAATTGTTGCTGCATTTAATGAGAAGAGTGAGAACTATCAAGTCGAAGCAATTATCATGACAAATGACTCCGGTCAAATGCACGATCAGTTGCTTAACACATTGTCATCAAAATCCGGTGAATACGATGTCATATCGATGGACGTTGTCTGGGCGGGAGAATTTGCCGCAGCCGGTTATCTCGATCCGATTGATGAGTTGATCCAAGACAACGGATGGCTTCCGACGGACTTTAATAAAGGATCGATGGATTCCGGAAAATATGCCGGTAAGAACTATGTACTGCCATATTTCCCTGACCTTGGCTTTTTGTTTGTCCGTACTGACATTGTAAGTGAAGAAGATCTGGCTATTTTACAAAGTGGAGACTACACTTATGATGACTTGCTGGCTATGGCCGAAATGTATCAGGGAGAAGCTAACACCGAATATGGGTATGTTTTCCAAGCCAAACAATATGAAGGCTTAGTCGTAAATCTGAATGAATTTACAGCAAACTGGGCTGACATCGAAGGTGGCTTGAGCACAATGAAAGCCTATATGGATGCAGGTATCCTGCCGGATGATATTCTGAATTATGATGAAGGTGCGACTCATACCGCGTTCTTAAACGGCGAAGCGGTCTTTGGCCGTAACTGGCCCTATATGAACGGTATGATTGCCGCCGGTGACCAAGAAGTCACCAGTGATCAGGTTGATTTTGCACCGCTGCCGGCCGGCGGATCGGTTGGTGGTTGGATCCTTGGAATCAACGCTGCCGGCCAAAACAAAGAAGGAGCTGAAGAGTTCTTGAGTTTTGTTGCCGGACCGGAAGGTCAAAAGATCAATGCGACGGTAGGAAGTTATCTGCCGGGATACAACGAGTTACTTGAAGATGCCGATGTTCAGGCCAGTAATGCTTTACTGACCAACCCAGGTTTCACCAAAGCACTTGAAATGACGATTGCACGTCCCGTCGTTGCCAATTATGCAGAAGTCTCAGATCAGATTCAACTTCTGACCCACAGCTTTTTATCAGGCAACAGTGAGCTTGAAGAAGCAGTTAGTGGGATCGAAGCCGTATTAGAATAGGCTTACAGGCGGAGCTTTCAGTAATTGAAAGCTCCGTTTTTTTCGCAATAAATCGAGGTGTATATGAAAATCAAGCGATTTTTGGAGCGGAAAACGGCTTATCTCTTTATTCTTCCGGCTCTGATACTGATCATTCTGTTTTCGATCTGGCCAATCGTAGCATCTTTGCGCTATGCCTTTTTTGACTTGCAGCTGAATGATCAAGCCCGGTCGGATCTATACACAGAAGCCAGCTATAATCTTCGTCTGCATAATGAGACGATCGATTATATCCGCTATTATTTGAATATTGATGAATCAGTTGTTCAGACCGATGAAGCTCATCAGGCGATAGCCGAACTCAGACAGCAGGTCGATGCGTTTGATGAGTATGTTGAAACAAATGTTGTCCAAGGGCTGGAACCAGTGGTCTCGATCGATCAGGAGAAAGAGACCGAGATCACACGGCACAAGAATGAGATCATAGCCGGTCTGGAATCTTTTTATACCCTGGAAGATGAGTTTTACAGCCCGGAAGACATGATGGCAGTAGTCGGTGAATTTAACACCAGTTTGATCCAATCCAATTATATGGGGTTGGAAAACTTTGAACGCGTAATGACTGATCACCGGGTTCGTTCTACCTTAACTTTTACACTGATTTTTACTTTTGTTTCGGTATTTTTCGAACTGATCCTTGGACTGGCCCTGGCACTGATCATGAACAAAGCGATGGCAGGAAGAGGTCTGATTCGGACAGTATCATTGATCCCCTGGGCTATACCAACCTCTGTTGCTGCGATGATGTGGTCTTATTTGTATGATGGCTCGAGCGGGATAGTAGCCAATCTGTTTGCCAATATTGGGATCGTCGAACAATCGACCGATTTGTTGCTTCAGTCAAGCAAAGCACTGTTGGCGATCATCATCGCCGATGTATGGAAGACGACGCCGTATATGGCATTGCTCCTATTGGCCGGGCTGCAGACCATCCCTAATTCATTATACGAGTCTTCAAGTCTCGAAGGTGCCAACCGTTGGCATCAGTTCCGCTATATTACTCTGCCACTTCTAAAAACGAGCATATTTGTCGCTCTGCTATTTCGGACGCTGGATGCCTTCCGGGTGTTCGACCTGATCTATGTTCTGACAGGTGGTGGTCCGGGAGGTACGACGGAATCGATTTCCATTTATGCCTACAAAGTGATGTTTGCCCAAACCAGATTCGGCTACGGGGCGGCCATTGTATTGATCATGGCACTGGCGGTTGGACTGATTACCTGGCTTTACGTCAAATCACTCAATGTCAAGTTGATTGAAGATTAGGAGGAATCATGCGAAAATCAAAAGCTGAAAAATATCTGTTAGCCGCAATCTTCCTGTATCTTTTTATTATCATCTTTCCTTTTATCTGGGTGTTTTTGACATCACTGAAGCCGGAGAGTGAGATCTGGGGGCGCAGAGCTTTACGGGTCTTTTCGGACAATATGTCGTTTCAACACTATCAGACTCTATTTCGAGGCAATGTCCTGAATGCACTGAAAAACAGTCTGATCATATCTACTATTACAACCGTTTATGTCACGATCGTTGCTTCACTGGCGGGGTATGCAATTGCCCGGTTGGAATTTATTGGCAAGAAGTTGATGTTATTGATCATCCTCGGGACCAGCATGTTTCCTCAGATGATCGTGATCGGTCCGATTTATCGGACTTTTGTCCGGCTGGGGTGGACCAATTCATACTTCATAACCCTGCCTTATTCCATGATAGCCCTGCCGATATCAATCTTCATATTGGTCAATCATTTTTCCAAAATCCCGAAAGAGATGGAAGAGAGTGCCGTAATGGATGGCGCGTCACAGTTTCTGACGTTTTATAAGATCATTCTGCCCCTAGCCTTGCCCGGTATTTTTACAGCCGCCATCATGACCTTTATCGGGGTTTGGAATGAGTTTTTGCTCTCGCTGACACTAAACACCAACGCAGCTTATCATACTGCACCGGTAGCGATCTCGTTTTTGCGGGGCCAGTTTGAGATTTTTTGGGGTCAGGTAACAGCTGCTACCGTGATAGTCACCATTCCGACACTGTTGATTGTGTTATTGTTCCAAAAACAAATCATCAGCGGAATCACATCCGGGGCGGTCAAAGAATGACCAAGCGAATCTTTTCTCATTCCGAGTCGTTTGAACGATTGGACCTAGCAGAGACCTTGATGAGCCTGTCAAACGGATATCTCGGTGTCAGGGGTTCGCCCAGCGAAATTATACCCTCCAACGGTATCCGTGGCAGTTACATCAACGGGTTTTATGATCGAATACCGATGGTACATGCTGAGATGGCCGTTGGTTTTCCAACGGAAGTTGACAAACTCGTCCGGATAATTGACACGCAAACGATCCACATTTATCTTGATGGGCAACAAGTCATACCGACACAGCAGAACACGACAGATTTTCGTTATGAATTGGACTTGGATGAAGGTTTCACGGTGCGTTCATTTAACTATAAGGTTGGTAAAAAACAGGCTCAGATACGGTTTGAACGATTAGCCTCTTTGTGGGATACCAGCTTGTTTGTCTACCGGGTCCAGATCGAATATCCCGGGGAGATCCGTCTTGAAAGTATAGTTGAGACCGATGTCTATAATCACGTCGATTCGTCAGACCCAAGAGTCGGGCAGCATGCTGAGAAGCTGCTATTGAAAGATCGGCTGAGTGTCAATGAGGGCGCGGTCGATTATGCCGGCCACACCAAGACGACCGGAGCACAACTTTTGGCAGCCATTAGGCATCGAAGCCTTGGTACGATCACGAGCCAAGAGGTTGGTGATCGAGCGATTACGACCGTGACCGGCCGGCAAGAACTTCAGTTGGAAAAACGTGTGATTTTAACCGACAGCTATCATTTTTCTGATCCATCTGAGGCTTTGTTGGAAAAGCTGGAACAGATCGAAGCGACAGATTATGCCATGATTCGCCGGCACCAAACAGAAATTGTCCAGATGTTTTGGGATGATTCAGCCATTGTATTATCATCAAACGATGATGCGGGTCAATTGACCGCCTATCTTCAGTTTCAATTGTTCCAGAACGCCCCTCGAGGTGACAGCGGAAACATTGCTGCCAAAGGACTCTCCGGAGAGGGATATGAAGGCCATTATTTTTGGGATAGTGAGATGTATCTCCTGCCGGTACTGGAGTGGACTGCTCCAGCTTTGGCTAAACCGTTATTGAAATACCGCTATAATATTCTGGATCAAGCCCGGAAACGGTCGCGTGAGATGGGGCATGCCCGCGGGGCCTGTTACGCCTGGCGATCGATTTCAGGCATTGAGTGTTCCGGCTATTTTCCCGCCGGCAGTGCGCAATACCATTTGAATGGTGATATTGCCCATGCCGCCATGCAGCACTATTTGATCCATGATGATCTCGACATGCTGGCACATAGCGGGGCCGAAGTGTTGTTTGAAACAGCTCGCCTCTGGCTTGAGGTGGGGCATTTCCACGACGATCAGTTCCACATCTATCACGTCACAGGACCGGACGAATACAGCGCAATCGTCGATGACAATTATTACACCAATCTGGTAGCCAAAGAAAACCTGCTGAATGCCGTCAAGGTGTATCATATTCTCGAACAAAAGGCTCTGACAGAATTGGCCAGGATCCGACAAACGATCAATTTTTCTGAAGCGGAACTGACTGATTTTAAACGGGCCGCTGAAGCAATGGTATTACCTTTTGATGAAGATCTGGGGATTCACGCCCAAGATGCTTCGTTTCTGACCAGACCGATATGGGATCTGGCAGCCAAGCGACATCTCCAGCCTTTGCTGTTACACGTCCACCCATTGACGATTTATCGCCATCAGGTGTTGAAACAGGCTGATACTGTGTTGGCCTATACGCTGGTAGAGACCGATGAAGATATCATGAAGCGGAGTTTTGATTACTATGAAGCATTGACAACTCATGACTCGTCACTGTCCAAGTGTATTTACGGTATTATGGCGGCCAGGCTGGGTGATTTGGACAAGGCCTATCGCTATTTTCTTGAATCGCTCCGACTCGATGTCTATGACACCCAAGGCAATACCAGGGATGGTTTGCATATGGCGAATGTCGCCGGGGCATTGTTAAGTATTTTAACAGGGTTTGCCGGACTGCGTGTCAAATCGGATCGACTGATCCTTCGTCCAAAACTTCCCCGGCAACTCGACGGATATCGTTTCAAGATCCACTACCGGGATCGTCTGATCAAACTCAGCGTGGCCGATGAATATCAACTCGAGTTATTACAGGGCGATCCGGTCGATGTTGAGATCAACGGTCGGAATTATACCTTAGCAAATCAACTGGAAGGAGCCGTCACATGATCCGTGGTATTATCTTTGATCTCGATGGGGTGTTGACCCATACCAATGAACAGCATTTTCAAGCTTGGTCGGAGCTGGCCCAACAACTTGGTGCAAGTCTGCCGGATCAGATCAAAGATGACACCAGAGGAATATCCCGGATGGATTCTCTGGCTGTCGTTCTGGCAGCCATTGGACAGGCTGATCGGTATAGCCCGCAAGAACGCTTCCAATTGGCCGACACAAAGAACAAACGATATCAGAAATTGATCGAACAGTTCACTTCCGCCAATTTGGAGCCAGGGGCAGTCGAATTACTTCAACAGCTTCATGCGATGGGCATAAAAATTGCCCTGGCATCAGCCAGCAAGAATGCCAGCACTTTGATCGATCGCCTTGATATCAGCCACTGGTTTGATTATGTGATTGATCCGGCAAAAATCAAGCAGGGCAAGCCTCATCCCGAGATGTTTCTTACCGCCGCTTCCGAGCTGGGGCTGACACCACAGGAATGTCTGGGAGTCGAGGATGCGGCATCCGGAGTTGAAGCTATCCAACAGGCGGGAATGAAGGCGATCGGTATTGGGACAGACGCTGTGGTTCAGGCTGATTGGCGGTTTGAAAACTTGGTCGAAGCAGCTGATTGGTTGATCGTTTTTTTGAAGGAGCAAAACAATGGCAAGCGTTGAATTGAAACAAGTGCAAAAAATCTACCCGAACGGATTTGAAGCCGTCAAGGGGATCGATCTGGAGATCGAAGACAAAGAATTTATGGTGTTGGTCGGCCCGTCCGGCTGCGGAAAGACAACCACCCTGCGAATGATAGCCGGTCTTGAAGATGTCACGAAGGGTGAGCTGCTGATCAATGATGAGGTCGTAAATGAAGTCCATCCCAAGGACCGCGATATTGCCATGGTTTTTCAGAACTATGCGCTATACCCGCACATGAATATTGAAAAGAACATGAGCTTCGGTCTCAAGCTTCAAAAAACACCTAAGGATGAGATCAAACAACGGGTCGACCAGGCTGCCGGCATCTTAGGTATTTCACAATTGCTGAAGAACAGACCGCGTGAGTTGTCGGGCGGTCAGAGGCAACGGGTCGCCCTTGGGCGTGCCATCGTACGCAAACCAACCGTGTTTCTGATGGATGAACCGTTATCCAATCTGGATGCGAAATTAAGGGTCCAGATGAGGGCGGAACTGATCAAACTCCACCACGATCTGGAAACTACATTTATCTATGTCACACACGACCAAACTGAAGCCATGACCATGGGTACGAGAATCTGTGTCATGAACGAGGGTATTATTCAACAGGTAGCTGATCCCAGAACGATCTACAACCGTCCCGCCAACTTGTTTGTTGCCGGATTTATCGGTTCACCGCCGATGAATTTTCTGGAAGGTAGTATCGAGGTTAAGGGGGAGGATGTCCGGTTCAGCTTTACCCATGAGGGGCAGTCTGAAAAGGTTGCCATTTCGAAAGTGTTTAAAAATAATGATGGACGCGAGGTGATTTTAGGGATTCGTCCTGAGCATGTCCAATTGGTGGAAGATGGCATTCGGTCAGAAGTGGTCGTGACAGAATTATTGGGCAGTGACCTCAATATCTACTTTCGACTCCAGGAAGAATTATTGTCTATCAAATCGGACGCCGCACAGCCATTTGAATCAGGTCACCCAATAGCAATACAGTTTGATCCCTACCAGATGTTACTGTTTGATAAAACAACGGGCGAGAGACTAAGGGATGAAAGAGATTAAGCCATAACATATCTATCGAAAGCCGGGACGAATCACTACAGTTCACCCCGGCTTTTCTTTATGTCCAAACACTTGTGACAAAAAAGGCTGATCTATTCTCGGTTTTGATTGTGTCGGACTTTATTTCCGTTATACTGGTAGTATGAAAACAAAAGTAAATCGACTGGCGGTCAGCGTCATTTTTTTTATGATGTTGATGGCGGCCGTGATCGAGAGTATGCGGGGGATTCTGGTCCCGAGCTTTAAACAGTTGATCGGAATGAACAATACCATGGTCGGCACGATGCTGACGCTGGGTAGTTTGGGTTATGTCAGTGCGACTTATTTGGCTGATGTGATCCGCAGCCGATGGGGCAGTAAAGCGCTGATGATAACGGCAGTATCTCTGTTGATCGGATCGGCGTTAAGTTTAGCCTTCACGACTAATTATCCAATGTACATCCTCGGCATGGTCCTGATGAATATGGGACTGGGGCTGAACTCCGTCGGGGGCAATGTGCTGCTTCCCATGCTGATTCTGACGATGCAGGTGTTTGTTATGAACAGCCTGCATTTTATGTATGGTTTTGGCGCTATGCTGGGTCAGCGCTTTTCCGGCTATCTGGTGACTCATGGCGTCGGTGCGCGTCAACTTTATCTGGGGGTGATGGTAATATATCTCATCCTACTGGCATTGATCCTGGTCAGCCGATTTCCTGATGAGCCGGAACATGAAAAGTCGACACTTCCCATCAGTCATTTTCTTAAAGACAGAGTCTACCTGCTCTATGTGTTAGGTCTCTCAAGCTATGTCTTCGGTGAACAGGGCTTGGCCATTTGGTTGACCGATTATCTGAAAGAGTCTTTTTTGATCGATGAAAACTACTCAAGTTTGATTTTATCGACCTTCTTTATCCTGATCGGTATCGGCCGTTTGGCCGGTGGATTGTTCGTGGAACGGGTGGGCAGGTTGCGCAGTGTCATCGGCGGCATGCTTATCGGCGTACTTTGTGTCACAGTCGGACTATTAAGCGGCAGCAGATGGCTGCCCCTGATCAGTTTGGCCGGGCTTTTTTACAGTATTGTCTTTCCTACCATGCTGGTGACTATTTCGAGCAATTTTCCTCGCTCGAGGGCTCAGGCGATCAGTTTGATCTTGACCGGAACATCGGCCCTGCTAATGGTTTATAATCAGCTGTTGGGTCTTTTGGCAGACAAGATCGGCTATGGTCTCAGTATTTATTTGATTCCGTTGGCGACTGTTCTTTCCATTGTTTTTTTCATCCGCCTGAAAATAGTGACCGATCAGATCAAACAAGAATCCACATTGAAATAGACAGCGGCAATACAACAAAAACACATTGACAATCATCTATCTATCCATTACATTGGGGATAGATGTTTTGTTTAGGAGAAGAAAATGACCTTGGAAAAACAAGTTACGATTTATAAGGCTCTGAGTGATGGCAATCGATTGCAGATTATAAGGATGCTAAAAGACGGAGAACGGTGTGCTTGTCAAATGCTCGAAGACTTGAATATCACACAACCGACCTTGTCTCATCACATGAAAGTGTTGATAGCGGCTGATTTAGTAAATGTTCGCAAAGATGGAAAATGGATGCATTACTCGAGGCAACAGGATACATTTAGACAATTGGCAGAGGAAATCTAATGGGACAATTTATTCAAGAACAAGTTCTGGGAATGAAGTGGCTGAATGATCTATTCGGCAACTTACTTAAAACCTTAGGGGTCGATATTACCACCCGCCTAGGTGGAGCACTGCAATTCTTTTTTTATGATGTCATAAAAATCTTTATCCTGTTGGGATCACTGATTTTTGTCGTCAGCTATTTGCAGAGCTATTTCCCGCCGGAGAAAAGCCGTCAGATCATCGGCCGGTTTAAAGGTGTTTTCGGTAATATATTTGCCGCCTTACTAGGCACAGTAACACCGTTTTGCAGTTGTTCATCGATTCCTCTGTTCATGGGATTTACCAGCGCAGGATTGCCCCTGGGAGTGACCTTCAGCTTCTTGATCAGTTCACCACTGGTCGATCTCGGTTCCTTAGTTCTACTGACCAGTATTTTTGGCTTTCGGATTGCAGCCGCCTATGTTGTGGTCGGGTTGATCCTGGCTGTCATCGGTGGGTTGATCATCGGACGTTTCGACTGGGAGGATCAGCTCGAAGACATCATCAAACGAAACCGGGCATCGGTAAATGTTGTCATGCCTGAGATGACAAGAGCTGACCGGGTCGATTTTGCCAAATGGCAGGTGCAGGATACGATCAAAAAAGTCGGACCCTATATCTTCCTGGGGGTCGGCATCGGAGCGATCATTCACAACTACATACCTCAGGAATGGATTGAGGAAATCCTGGGTGGTGACAAACCTTGGTCGGTGATCCTGGCCACGATCGTTGGGATCCCAATGTATGGTGATATCTTTGGAGCGATCCCGGTTGCTGAGAGTTTATATGCAAAAAGTGCCGGACTTGGGACTGTCTTATCGTTTATGATGGCTGTGACAGCCCTGTCATTGCCATCACTCATCATGCTTCGACAGGCAATCAAACCAAAATTACTCAGTATATTTTTGGGTATAGTAACACTGGGGATCATAGCAATTGGATACATCTTTAACCTGACACAGGGATTATTATAGGAGGCAATATGAGCATATTTGGTTTTGGAAAGAAAAAAGATACCGTGGTACAACCGACTCAATCAGCCACAGAATCCAGATATAAGATTCTGGGGACCGGTTGTTCTAACTGCGAGGCATTGGAAAGAAATGTCAAGCAAGTCCTGCAGGAGTTGGAAATAGAAGAGGGTGTCCAAAAAGTTTCCGAACTGTCTCAAATAGCCGCTTATGGAGTGATGAGTGTCCCGGCATTTGTCGTCGACGACAAAGTGGTATCCGTCGGGAAAGTGCTTTCTCACAGTGAGATCAAAAAAATAGTTCAAGGAAGTTAGTTCTTTGAATCAAAAAAACCTGGTCACAGTAAATACTGGACCGGGTTTTTTGCAGTTTAGAGGAATAGTTTGGCCAAGACAAAAACGGCGGCCACGACATAGCTTAATATTGGAATTTCACGAGCTTTTCCTGATAACAGCTTGATCAGGACAAAACTGACCATACCAAATGCAATACCTTCTGAGACTGTCTCTTATACACATCTCCGA
>LSQX01237521.1_pt1 | contig 10852 bp, 10 predicted proteins | sample 654561 | NCBI WGS metagenome assembly LSQX01 (sample SAMN04489861, study PRJNA283612) | anaerobic digester metagenome | isolation source: 4 biogas reactors fed with cattle manure at either 37C or 55C with and... | place: Denmark: Kongens Lyngby | collected 2014 | reverse complement strand
TATGGACCATGAATCTTGAACATGACCGTGACGAAATAGTAAAAGAACATCCGGAATGGCTCAGTGTGAACCGAAAGGGTGAAAGTCTTGCAGATACCAGGGCGTATGTTGATTATTACAAATTCATGTGTCCTGCACTGCCGGAAGTCCGTGATCATATCATGCAGAAAATCAGGGCGTACTGTGAGGTTGATGGTCTTGATGGTATTGCTATCGATTATCACCGTTTCGTTGATGTTATTCTTCCCACAACATTATGGCCCCGCTATGGAATAGTGCAGGACAGGGAATATCCTGAATGGGATTTTGGATATCATCCGGAAATGATCAGGATATTCAGTGAAAAGCATGGTTATAATCCGTTGGATCTGGATGATCCGTCAGCTGATGAAAAATGGCAGCAGTTCCGCTGCGATCAGATTACGGAGGTAGCAAACGAAATTGCAGAAATAGTACATTCCTATGGCAAGGTTATGGCAGCATCGCCTTTTCCGACTCCTGCCATGTCACGTAAAATGGTCCGCCAGGACTGGGGTAAGTGGAATCTCGACATTGTATTCCCTATGGTATACCATACTTTCTATACCGGTGATGTTGGCTTTATTGAAGATTGTACCATAGATAACGTGAAGCAGAAAAATCCCATGACCACCCTGTATTGTGGTATGACTGCAAGTAATGGTCCGGAAATGTTCAAATGTATGGATGCAGCCCTTAACAATGGGGCAGAAGGTATTGCCATCTTTACAGTCGGCAGTCTGCGCTCCCCGGAGGTTCGTGCCCGTTTTAAAGAGTATGCTGACAGTGTCAGGACTTTACGTGCGGAAACGAAAATAAATCCTGCGGCAACGGGACGTACTGAGCCAAACAGGAATCCCTTTGACAACAAGAACATCATGAATGGTGTGGATATGCGAATGAAAGCCTATTTAAGTCTGGCCAAAGCCTCAAAAAGCGCAAAGCTGAGGCAATATGAACGCAGTGAAGTGGAGAGGATCGCAGAAAATGCCATGCAGGTAAATACTCCCGAAGAATATATTAACCGCCTTACACGACCCATGTTCCCGGGAATGCCAACACGGCCGGAGGCAGGTATAATTGCTGACTTTTTCAGGGAAGATATGACTCAGGATCTGAATACCGGGGAATACAAGCTGGTTGATGAATATGACATCACAAGTGTATATGAGGTAACCGATGCAAACAGCCTGGTGACATTCACGGTCAGATTTTACCTGTATGGGGGAATCCTTTCAGGCTGGAGTGTGGAGCCTGTCAAGGAATCCTACGAAAAGTACCGTGCGGGAATTTGATTTGTAAAATATATTTTCTCTATATCCCGGGCAGTAATATAATTTTTGCGGAACCTGAAGACATCAGATTTCCAAAAACTAAACAATAATGCCCGGGATATTTCGTTGACTCAACTAAGTTATTGTCTGAAAGAAAACTGTTTAATCAAATCATATTATTATGAGAACTGTTAAATGCACTTTTCTGCTTCTTTCCGCAGTGTTGATATTCTCTTGTTCAAAAGAGAAAGAATCTGACCAGGATTTTACTCCCGTCACCGGAGAATGGATCGACATTTTTGACAGTAATGCCGAGTGGAGGGAATCTCCCAGGCTCGGTGCCTTATGCACGGTTACTGATGAAATTGTGAATATGGAAACGGTTGCCAATGGTACAGTGCACTTCTATCTTAGGAAGACCAGGCTGAAGAAGACTGAATATTTCCATCTGCCCGCTGACCTAAGTACGACTAACAGTGCAAGGCTGGATGAGCTGAATTCTGAAGGATATGTCTTAAAATTTGACGAGTTGCCCGAAAATGACGTCAGGGTGGTAACCATGTTTGTAAGGGGACTGGTCATTCCGGAAGGCAAAAAGGCTCCTGAGGGTCTTGATATGGATGATTACGAGGACGTGGCCGATTTTTTCGAGATCATAGACTGATATAATTTCGCGGGACAGTATCAAGGGGCCGTCAGCCGGGGTTTCCGCTGAATCCCCGGCTGGCATATCAGGGATGTTAATAGTTCCCGGTTTTACGGATTTGTCAGGTTAATTACTATACCTGGCAGTTCTGGGATCACTAATAACACCTTTCCAGTTAAGGCCGAAACCAAAATCATATTTGTTTCCTTCGCTGTCTGTATGGCATTTCATATCACGGGGTACATCCTCGTGCTGTTCCTCAACCGTTTTCATGTCTGCCGGCATCTGAAAGGGAAGCAGTCCGGCAGGTTCGTTCATTCCTGTCACAATATCCAGCAAAGCCTGATCCTGAACTCCAAAATGAATCAGAATGGCTGAAGCACTTTTTTCAATTTCTGAAAATACCATGGGGTTTGATACATTGATAATGGCTATAACAGGTTTGCTTCCCATTTTGGTCCTGGTCTCGTTAACCAGGTGCATGTCGTGGAAATTGCCTGCTGTAACTGTCTTTCCCCTGTAGGAACGGTTCGTGAAGGTTTCATACGGACTGCCGCCGGCAATGCTTGTAGCCCGGGCATGGTCAGCCTTGTATCTGGAATACTGAAGCGGAATAGGAACATAGCCATTGCCATTTGCTTTCAGGTCTTCTGTGCTGTAGCCTGTACCTCCTTCGGGACTGGTTATTGAAACGAGGGCAAAATCAGCACCGGATGGTTCATTGACAATCTCAAAATAGTTTGAAACAATTTTCAGGTTCAGCGGATCTGTCCATTTCTCCGGAGTTGTCTGTCCGAACCAGTTACGGCCTGCAGGTATATATTTTTGCGGAATGAATACTTTCAGATGCTTTTTAAGGGGGAGGGTGTTTCCAGTATTTTTCAGCATTACCACTGATTTCAGCTGGGCTTCAAAACCGGCTTTCATAAATTCAGGACTTCCTACAATGCTTTTTGATTTTTGCGTGTCGAGATAGGGATTTTCAAACAGGCCCGGCCTGAAGATATTTCTAAGAAGCCTTACGGCGGATTCTTCGAAACGCTTTCTCATAAATTCTTCTCCGTTTTCCTTTACTCCCATATTATAAGCTTCAATTACGGGACCTTTTGCATTGTTTCCGCCAAACTGGTCAAGGCCTGCCATAATTATCCTGTAATGACGTTCTGCTTCTGTCAGCTTTTCGGCTCCCCAGGGTTTGCCTTCAAATTTGTCAATGCCGGTCACGTTTCCGGTCACACCCCAGTCGGTACAGATCACTCCGTCATACTTATACACCCCTCTCAAAAGATCATTGACCAGGTATTTGCTGTAAGCGTTCCCGACATTTTCGCCGTATACGGTATCCAGGTTATAGGATATTGTATAATAAGGCATAACAGCAGAGGCCATGGAGGTCGGTCCTTCCAGTTTAAATGCTCCTTCAGTGAAAGGAATCAGATGATCCCCCAGATTGTTTCCGGGATAAACGGCGTATGATCCGTATCCGAAATGGCCGTCTCTGCCGCCTTCTTCAGGACCGCCCCCGGGCCAGTGTTTTACCATTGCATTTACACTTTGGTAACCCCAGCCGCCTGAAATTTCATCCCTTCCCGAAGATGTCTGAAATCCGTCAACATAAGCCCGTGACATATCTGCGGCAAGGACCGGATCTTCTCCCATTGTACCTTCGAAGCGGCTCCATCTCGGCTCGGTTGCCAGATCAATCTGGGGAGAAAGGGCTGTTGCAATACCAAGTGCCCTGTATTCTGCCGATGCAATCTCACCGAATTTCCTTATGACGGAAGGATCAAATGTAGCTGCCAGACCCAGCATTCCCGGCCACATGGATATTTTACCCCCGGCACCCGCGTTATATTCAGCATTGGGATCGCTTCCATGCCTCGGGTCGGAACTTATATTCACAGGAATTCCGAATGCAATACCTTCCACAAATGACTGGGCATTGTTGTTCCAGGCTGCCGCTGCTTCGGGACTCTCAACAGATGTGATCAGAACATGCCTGACATTGTCGTCTGACAGAAAATTTTTTTGCTGGTCAGACAAATCCCCCGGAGCGGCATCACTTTCTGCAAAAGGTTTTCCTCCGTAAGTTCCGCCTCCCATCGGGCCGCGTCCTGCTGAAGGTATAGACTGATGACTGCTGTACAGCATCAGACCCGCAATCTGTTCCACGGATAAGCGGGAGGCCAGATCGCGTGCACGGTCATCAATGGGAAGCCTCCAGTCTTCATAGATGTCAAGTTTTCCGTTTCTGTTCAGATCCTTGAAAGCCAGCCCGTCTGCTGTAATGATCTTTACTCCGGATGAAGGGGAATAGCCGAGAGTCACACCTCCCTTGTTATGTATAAGAGTATGGGAATCCATTTTCTCCTCACTCCATTTCCGGGCACAGCCTTCTGTAAGTGCTATCAGAAGGATTGCCGCAGCCGTAATAAAAAAGCATTTTTTGATTGTCTTCATGGCTTTTTGTTTAACTGGTTTAGCAAAATAAGAATATTTTTGACTTGTTTCTGACTGATTTTTAGAGACATGCTTACAGACTATAAGATTGTTTCCGAACAGATCCAGATATATGCATCCGCTTATTCAGCTTCCCTGCCCTGATCCGGCATCTTTATTATTTGTTTTGCAAGTCACAGGTTTTTAGCAATATCAAATATCCATATATTTAATGCAATATAAAAATTGTGGCAATCAAACTTTCATGATGCAAAGACCGTTCCCGGGCTGAACAAACCAGGTAAGCTGAATCTTATAACCCGGGGAAAGTGTTTTCTGTTTTCCCGCAAATGGAATTCCGGGAGTCCGTGGCGGATAATCTGTTCAGGGCTGTATGACTGAAATATGCTAAATATCATAATAAATTTTCGTCAATTAAATAGGATATACAGACCTTAAAGTCTATATATAGTATATTTTTGATGCAATTATAACTCGGTACTTTTCATCAGATGAATGAAAAGAAGTTTTTAATCTTAATTTAATTAATTATGAAAAAAATTTTTCCACTATTGATTGTTGTTTGGTTTTTACCCGGACAACTAAATGCTCAGGACGCAGTTTTTTCCAAAGGAGACAAAGTCCTTAACCTTGGCCTGGGCCTTGGTAACTCCCTTTACCAGGGGCGGTATTACACTGGTCAGGTTCCTCCATTATCGGCATCCCTTGAATTTGGGATCGCAGATAATATTATTGATGAGAAAGGTCTGATTGGCCTTGGTCCTTATCTGGGTTACACGTCGTACAAATATCAGGTTCAGGACTGGGGATGGAAATATTCCAATTTTGTTCTGGGAGCCAAGGGAAATTTCCACTATCAGTTTGTTGATAAGCTGGATACCTATGCAGGAATTTTATTGGGATACAATGTGGCATCTTCCAGGGAATTTGGAGTAATAACTTCCGGTTATGATTATTCATATTCAGCCGGCGGACTGATATATGGAGGATTTATTGGTGCAAGATATTATTTCAGGGACAGTTTTGGTGTAATGGCCGAGGCCGGTTATGGTCTTACCTATCTCACATTGGGAATCTCATTGAAATTGTAGCACCGGTTAATCAGGGTAAACATGTTCAGGACTGACAGTCAATGGCAGTCAGCATTATGTCATCTTTCCCGGCAGGGTTTTCCCTGCCTGCCTGGACTTGTCACCCAGGTATCCGCTGTGATGTCGTTTTGCATATTCACCTGCAGTAAAGCTGATTTTTTCCATCATTAAAACAACGAGGATATCACCTATAACCGTCATTACTGTTGTAGATGTTGTCGGAGTAAGATCCAGGGGACAGACTTCCCCCGGATTTCCTGTCAGGATGATGGATTCAAGCTTTTCGCGGAATGACGGATTCCTGTTGCCGGTTATTGCAATGACCGGTATTGACGGATATAACAATTTTGAAAGGTCAATCAGTTCTATTACCTCTCTTGTTTTTCCTGAATTTGAAATCACAAGGAGAATGTCATTTTCCTGGAGTATTCCAAGATCTCCATGCTGAGCTTCACTGGGGTGAAGGAACACGGCAGGTGTACCGGTACTGCAGAATGTTGTTGCAATATTCTCAGCAACCAGTCCTACCTTGCCCATTCCGCTGACAACCAGTTTTCCTTTCAGTATATGGACATGATGATGGATGAGATCAATCATTCCGGCAAAATCATTTGACAAGGGTATATTTCTGACTGCGTCAGCCTCCTTTTCAAGAATTTTCTCAATTTTTAATTTCATTTGAATAAATTATTTCCAATGGTCCCGGCAGGGTCTGCAAATTATGAAAGATTGACTTTACCCGGTTTTGGCTGTGTCTGTAATCAGAATCAGTCATTCTTGCTTCATAACCTGTTCATTGCATTTCTAATTGTAATAAGCTGTTTGAGAATGTTTTCCATTTCGTCAAGTTTCAGCATATTTTCTCCGTCAGACTTTGCTGAGGCAGGACTGGGATGTGTTTCAATGAATATGCCGTCTGCTCCGGCAGCAATTGCAGCCCTGCCAATTACTTCTATCATTCCGGGATTACCTCCGCTGACTCCTGACGGTTGGTTTGGCTGCTGAAGGGAGTGTGTGATATCAACAATTACAGGCAGCTTGTTTTTTTTCATTTCAGGTATGTTTCGGAAATCCACAACCAGATCCTGGTAGCCAAAAGTTGTTCCTCTTTCTGTGAGCATTACATTTCTGTTACCTGCATCATATACTTTTTTGACAGCAAACTGCATTGAGTTTCCTGAAAGAAACTGTCCTTTTTTGACATTTATCCATTTGCCTGTAAGGGCTGCCGCTTCCAGAAGATCTGTCTGGCGGCAAAGGAATGCCGGTATCTGCAAAACGTCCGCATACCGGGCAGCAATTTCAGCTTCGTCCGGATTATGTATATCGGTAATGACGGGAACTGAATATTTGTTACCGGTATTTTTCAGTATTTCCAAAGCTTTGATATCTCCGATACCTTTGAACGAATCTCCCCTTGATCTGTTGGCTTTACGGTAAGATGCCTTTAAGATAAGTGGAATATGATATTTGTCAGATAACCGGACCAGCTGTCCTGCTACAGTATCAAGCAGATCTTCTGACTCCACCACACAGGGACCAGCAATCAGCAGGAAGGCATTTTCACTGCCGGTATATTTCAGCTTCGGTATTTCCGGAATTATGACTTTCATTATATATATATTCTTGCGAATATTTCTCCCGCTGCAAAAATTATTTTCCCGGCTCTCAGAAATTTTGTCGCGGGCCAAACCCTTTATCCGGGTTCAGACTGAATTTTTGGTGCAGGCTCAATATTCAGTTGAGACCACTAAAAAAATTGCCACTAAATTAGCAAATCGCTGCAATTGGAAACATGAATTTCTGTCAAAAGTTGAAATATTTCATGATCCTGCTGACTGACCGGCAGGATTAAAAGATACGGTGCCAGAGGCTGCCCAGGGTATATCCAACATCTTCCATGAAATACACGGCAGACACCGTGAACACTCTGTTCCTGATTATCTCCCTGTTCGCCTGGGATATGTTTATAAATCCAAATCCGTAATTTATGCCTATCTGAAGATTGCCGACCTCGAAACCACCTCCCAGGTTTACTCCGTAATCCATTCTTTTATATTGTGATGGCCGGGAGCCGAATTTTATTTTGTCATTTACGCTATTTTTCTTTTTTGCAGAAATGCCTGCTGCCGCATAAGGCCCTGCCTGTGCAAACAGTTTCCATGATATGAAATCTATTCTGTATGTCAGGTTTAAAGGAAATTCAAAATATCTTACAGGTATTTTGTATACATCAGTCCTGGCGCCTTTCTTAATAAAAGAAATACCGGTTCCCAGTGACAGGGCATCTGAAAGTGGTACTTCACCCAGAATCCCGGCATTGACCCCGAACAGGTTTCCTGATGATGATTCGAATTCATAGATTACATATCTTCCGGTTGCAAACGACAAACCTCCTTTTATTCCAAGTGCCTGGGCATTTACAGCAATAAAGCAGATGCATCCCAAACAAGTGAGGGTCAGTCTTTTTTTCATATCAGGTTTACATCAGGGAAATAAATGATAAATAATTGTTGTTCCTGTTTGGGCGGCAGATACAGTATATCTTCCTTCATTCTTACAGTTTTTTCTCTCCGTTTTGAAATCATTACAATAAGAGTAATAATAAGTACAAGTATGATAAAGATCCGGAAGGGCACACTTTTTATCAGCTCGATCAGGAAATAATTCTTTTTCATAAGAACTTCTCTATCAGTTGAGTGTTTTAAAGGTAAAAATATCAAAGAAGAGAGAATAAAGCAAATATTTCCTGATTCATATTACTTTACTCTTTATATTTGTTACGGTTTCCGGGGTATGACAGCTGAGAGTTGGCTGCTTACGGAGGTCAGGTATACGGATGCAGGGACGCCAGATTACAGTTGGCTGCTTACGGAGGTCAGGTATCGGGATGCAGGGACAGCAGATGACAGATGACTGCTGCCTGATGGCAGACGCTAAGCCGGGAAAACAATATTTATTTAAAGATGGAAATCATGAATCCTTTTATTCTTGCCGAGAGCAGCTGGAAAACAATAAAAGATGCTAATATTGAGCTTGCAATACTTCCCTGGGGAGCTACAGAGGCTCACAATCTTCATCTTCCTTACAGTACCGACAACATTGAAACGGATAGAATAACAAGGGAGGCAGCCCGCAAGGCTTTTGAGAGGGGTGCGGAAATAATTGTTCTGCCGATTATACCTTTCGGAGTCAATACCGGCCAGCTTGATATCCCTGTCAATATAAATATTAATCCGTCGACACAGTTTGCAATTCTGAAGGACATCACTGATGTTCTCAACCGGCATGGTATCCACAAGTTCCTTATTGTCAACGGGCACGGAGGAAATGATTTCAAGCAGATGATCAGGGAGCTTGGATTTAATTTCCCTGAAATGTTCATTGCCACCTGCAACTGGTATCAGGCAGTTGACCAGTCCCGGTTTTTTGAGGAAGCAGGCGGGCATGCGGATGAGATGGAAACCAGTCTGATGCTCTTCCTTGAACCCGCACTGGTGCTTCCTGTCAGAAATGCCGGAAAGGGAGATGCAAAAAAATTCAGAATAAATGCACTCAATGAAAACTGGGCATGGTCGGAGCGCAAGTGGTCAAAGGTTACTAAAGATACGGGTGTGGGTAATCCGGCGAAGGCAACAAGGGAAAAGGGTGAGAAGTATTTCAATGCTGTTACCGACAGCCTGTGTGAACTGATTTCAGATCTCGCCGGAACAGATATCAGTGATATGTATGTTTAAGCCTGCCTGGTCCGGAAAAAACTGAAGTTTACTCCTCCATAATTCCTGTGGTCAAAGAATAATTCATGTCCGCTGAAATTCATCCTGACAGGATGTTCAAGAACGAGCAGACCTTCCGGTTTGAGTATGTCCGACCCGGTAATCAGTCCCGGAATATCCTCAAGCCATGGCAAATCCCAGGGCGGGTCGGCAAATACAATATCGTATCTTGTTTTACAGATCCTGAGGTATGTGCGGACGTCAGTATGTATGATTTTGATGTTTTCAAATCCTACAGTGGCAATAACTTTTTTTATACCACTTACATTTTTCCGGTTCTGTTCAACCATATGAACTCCCGCAGCTCCGCGGGAAGAAAACTCATAGGCTATACTGCCTGTGCCCGAAAAAAGATCAAGAACAAATACTCTTTCAAAGTCAGTTATATTATTCAGAATATTGAACAGGCTCTCACGTGCGAAAGCAGTTGTCGGTCTTACACTCAAACCGTGGGGCAGATCTATTCTCCTGCCCCTGTATTTGCCGCCTATAATTCGCACCTGGTTATACTGAAAAGATTGAGATAACGGTGAAGTTCCAGATCATTGAATACATAGCTGAAGGAAAAGTTGCCTGAAGGTATCATGAATTTTATATTTTGCAGATATTCCCGTAGTTGTGAAGACAGTTCATCATGGCCGGATGTGAAGCCGCTAAACCAGATATTCTCTTCCCGCTTAATACCCATGGTTTTACAGACATTGAACAGATAATACATTATATCACTTATGTGCTTGTAAACAAAGGTATTGTAGAATTTAAGGGAGCCATGCTCAAGGATAAGGAGGTTGAAATAATCTCTTTCCAGATGAACCTGAACCAGTTTTCCCGGTTCATCTTTGTTAAGGTGCAAAGCCTGGTCAATCAATGCTGTTGCATGATGACAGGGTTTCACTGAAGGAAAATGCCTGCCGGCCAGTTTTAAAACCCATTCAGGTGCTGAAAAGATGACAAATGCATCCGGGTCGGCAATTTTATTATAAATAACAATTTCGTTTTCGTCCTTTACCAGGTTAAGGCTGAAGTATTCTTCCTTCTTCAGCGGATCGAAAAGGGGGGAAGGGACGAGGGTGGATTTCTGTGAAGGAAGGATGAGATTTATCTTCTTGAAAGGGGCTGTCAGAAAAGAATCTGATATGATTGTTTCTTCTACCTTTTCAGCTGTCATTGCCTTGTTGTCGTCCGTTTCACGCAAACGCAGCAGAACGTATCTGTTCCTTATGGTATCAAGTATGCTGTAAGCAAATCCTGCAGGGCTTATCTGCATGGATAATTCATAATTTAAAGACAAGTTTTTATCGAAAGTCTCATCAATCAGGTCCTGTGCCGGCATAGCAGAAATAATCGAAAATTTTCATAATGTGCCCCTACGGGCTTCTTTTTCCTTATCTCACGTTTAATCCCGGCAATTTCCGGAAGCCGTCCGGTTTGCAGGGTATAACAGTGATTTGTTTTAAATTCTTGTACAGAATACTTAAATTTATGGACAAAAATAGGAAAAATCCACAAGCATTATCCGGCTTGTTCATAAATAGTGATATGGAGAAGGTTAGTACACGGGACAGTAGGGGATGTGGTGAGTATGGC
>LSQX01192392.1_pt1 | contig 10853 bp, 9 predicted proteins | sample 654561 | NCBI WGS metagenome assembly LSQX01 (sample SAMN04489861, study PRJNA283612) | anaerobic digester metagenome | isolation source: 4 biogas reactors fed with cattle manure at either 37C or 55C with and... | place: Denmark: Kongens Lyngby | collected 2014 | reverse complement strand
CAAAAACCCGGCTGGGAGATCGAAATAACCCGGACGTACAAACCTGTTACCGGATTGATCTTGCTCTCTGGAACAGTCAAAAAAGGCTCTCCGCAGGTGGATAACGTTGCCCTGGTCAGTGTGGACATCGCATCACGCCGTGCGACTATGCGCAACCACACCGGCACACACTTGCTGCATGCCGCCCTTCGCTACGTTTTGGGCGACAAGGTGCACCAATCTGGCTCAGTGGTCGACCCGGAACGTATGCGTTTTGACTTCAACTACCCACAGGGAGTGTCAAAAACCGATCTGCTTAAGATCGAGGAACATGTAAACCGGTTGATTGCCGATGAATATCCGGTTCGTAAAACCATTAAGTCCCTTGACCAGGCGAAAGCCGAAGGTGTCACCGCGCTCTTTGGCGAAAAATATGGTCAGATTGTCCGGACGATTGAAGTCGCTGACGAACGTGGCAGGGTTTCTTATGAACTTTGCGGTGGTACCCATGTGGACAATACTGCTCAAATTGGCTCTTTCTATATCCTCTCCGAATCCTCTGTTGCTGCTGGTGTTCGACGAATCGAAGCGGTTACCGGATTAGGCGCTTATCATTTTGCCAGGGAGCATATCAGCCAAATCAACGAGGTAGCCGCTCACTTACAAAGCAGCCCGGCTGGCCTCCTCATCAAGGTTGATGCCCTCGAGGCGGAACTCAAGAAGACCAACCGTGACCTGGAACAAGTACGCGTTGAAATTGCCAATCAGGCTTTCAAACAAAAGTTGGAAGACGTCAGAGAAGTTTCAGGTGTGCCGGTGCTGAGCGCAATCATTCCCAATGCAGATGTAGATGCGCTGCGTGCTCTGGCAGACCAATTCCGGCAGAAACATCCCAGTGGTGTCGTGGTGCTTGGTACAGTAATCAATGAAAAACCTTCGCTTATCGCGGCAGTCACGCCAGACCTGATCATTCGCGGTCTGAAAGCCGGGGACCTGATCAAAAGAGTTGCCCAGGTTGTTGGCGGCGGAGGCGGAGGTCGCCCGGATATGGCGCAGGCAGGTGGGAAAGACCCTGAGAAATTGTCCGAAGCGTTGGATCAGGTTGTTGCTTACATTCAAGAGAATCTGAAATAAGCAATGGACGAAACGATTACGCCCTTACGGCAGCAGTACCTGGAGATCAAAAAGGAATATCCGGATGCGATCGTGTTTTTTCGTTTGGGCGATTTTTATGAAACCTTCGATGACGACGCGCGCAAGACTTCGGAGGCACTGGACATCGTCCTGACTTCGCGACCAGTCGCCAAAGGCGTGCGTGTTCCGATGGCAGGCATCCCATTTCATGCGGTTGATAATTACCTTGGGCGGCTGATTGAAAAAGGCTATCATGTCGCCATTTGTGAACAGGTGGGCGATCAGCCTGATAAAGGTCTCTTCCCACGTGAAGTGATCCGGGTAGTCACTCCGGGAACCGTGGTTGAGCCCAACCTGCTACCCAGTGGCAGAAACAATTACCTGGCATGCTACTTTATGCAAGATGGCAAAGCCGGGTTGGCTTATGTGGATATTTCCACAGGCGAACTGGCTGCTACCGAACTCTCGGGTGGCAACGTGGATGTTCTCTTACGGGCGGAATTGCAGCGCTTGCATCCGGCTGAATTGCTGATTTCTGAAAACTCTGATGAAAAAGAAGCGCCTGATTTCAACCTGACCCGCATTCCCAACTGGTATTTCGAGCCTGGTCGTGCCCAGGAGTTGATCAAAAGCCAATTCCGGGTGAGCAACCTGGAAGGGCTTGGGCTGAAACCCTATCCACTGGCAGTGCGAGCCACAGGTGCGCTACTCAAATTTCTGAAGGAAACACAAAAAGGATTGTTGGAAATCGAGCTCGCCTTTAGCACATATAGCCTGTCCGATTTCATGGTTTTAGATGCTGAAACCCGCCGAAACCTCGAGTTAACCGAAACACTGCGAGAAGGGAAAACTGAATGGTCGCTGCTGGGGGTTTTGGACAAAACCCAGACCTCCATGGGTAAACGCCTGCTTCGCAATTGGGTCAACAAACCCTTACTTGACATCGAAAAAATCAACCAGCGTCTGGACGCAGTAGCTTATTTCTATCATCATGGTATTGAGCGAAAGCAGATCGCTGAAACACTCAAGCAGTTGCATGACCTGGAGCGTTTGGTGACGCGTCTTGTGAACGGTTCTGCCCGTCCCAATGACCTGGTGGCACTGCGGGAAGATTTGGGCATGCTGCCAGGTTTGATCAACCTGATTGAAAGCGACCAAACGGCACTGGTTCCGGTTCTGGAGGGCTGGAGAAAGTATGATAGCGAACTGGATCTACTGGAGAGGGCGATCAGTGATGAGCCGCCAGCAACCCTCAATACAATTGGTTTCATTCGCGAAGGCTTTTCGCAAGAACTGGACCAGGTAGTCACTTCTTCCAAACATGCGCGAGAATGGATCAATTCGTTGGAGTCGTCCGAGCGTCAGCGCACCGGTTTAAAAACCCTGCGCGTCGGATTTAACAAGGTTTTTGGATACTACATCGAGATTTCCCGCGGGATGGCAGACAAAGCCCCTGAAGAATACATTCGGAAACAAACATTGGTCAACAGCGAGCGTTTCATCACCCCGGATTTGAAAGAATATGAATCACTGGTACTCAATGCGGAAACCCAGATCCACGAAATTGAAGTAAAGGTCTTCCAGCAGGTGGTTTTACAGCTGGCAAAATCGAGCCAGGCGTTACTCGAGACTGCCCGCTGCATTGCCAGGCTGGATTGCCTGCTCTCGCTGGCAGAAATAGCTGCGCTGAATAAATATACACGACCCACTTTGAAACAAGAAAAGGGAATCAGTATCCTGGCAGGACGTCACCCAGTGGTTGAGCAACTGACTGGACGCAATCGCTATATCGCCAACGACACGGTATTCGAAGAGGGTGAAATCGTCAGGTTGATCACCGGACCCAACATGAGCGGTAAGTCCACTTTTTTGCGCCAGGTGGTGCTGATCGTGCTGATGGCGCAGATCGGCAGTTTTGTTCCAGCAGACCAGGCTGAAATTGGGTTGGTCGACCGGGTTTTCACTCGTATTGGCGCGCAGGATGCCATCCACCAGGGGCAATCGACCTTCATGGTAGAGATGCTTGAAACCGCTAATATCTTGAATAATGCCACCCCGCGAAGCTTGCTAATTTTGGATGAAATCGGTAGAGGAACCAGCACCTACGATGGGCTTTCAATAGCCTGGGCTATCGTTGAATACCTGCACAGCCATCCAAAGCTAAAGCCCTACACGCTCTTTGCCACCCATTACCACGAACTGACCGAGCTTGCAGACCTTTTCCCAGGTGTGCGTAATTACAACGTGGCGGTCACAGAGGCTGATGAGCAAGTTATCTTTTTGCACAAGATTGTACCGGGAGCTTCTGACCGCTCTTACGGTATCCACGTGGCGCAGATGGCAGGTTTACCTGCGCCGGTCATTGCACGCGCTAACGAAATATTAAAACAATTGGAAGCCAGTTCGGGGACTACCCTGCCAGATAATCGTGAGGAAAAAGACCAATTGCGCCTTTTTCCGGAGAACAACCCCCTGATAGATGCGTTCAAAACTCTTGACCTCGAATCTCTTACTCCAATTCAAGCACTGAATAAATTATACGAATGGAAAAAAGCTTTTTTCTCTGAAGAGTAACGATCGGGATTCAGATTGAAGGAACAACCTGGTTACTTGGTAAATTAACTTCCCAGCCAACCGTTTTGACCATTTAGAAACGCCTTGCCATCCATGGGTTTCTTTCCTTCGGGTTGAACAGTGTCCAAAACTAACAAGCCATCGCCTGTGCAAATGGCGGGCAAGCCGTTGACCACAAAACGTCCTCTGGGGTCACATTCAAAAGTCGGATGAAAGTGAGCCTCGATGATTTTCAGGCGTTTTCCCTGCCATTCATAAACCGCTCCTGGCCAGGGTTGATAGGCATTGATCTGGTTGAGCAAGGTCTGGGCGGGAAGGTTAAAGTCTAAAAAACTATCTTGTTTGGTCAGTTTTGGAGCATAGCTTTTCCGGGATTCGTCCTGCGGCACAGCCGCCAAGGCACCACGCAAGTAAGCAGGCAAGATCTCGATGAGCGTTTTAGCACCCAGGTGCGCCAGTTGATCTGATAGTTCCACAGCAGTTGTGCCTGGTCGGATCGGCACCGAACGCTGAGCCAGGATGCCACCAGTGTCCATCCCCTCGTCCATTAGCATGATTGTCACACCAGACTCAGGATCGCCATTGGCGATGGCAGCCTGGATCGGAGAAGCCCCCCGCCAGGCTGGCAGGAGCGAGGCGTGTACGTTGATGCAGCCCTTCGATGGCATCTCCAGGACCGCTCTGGGCAAAATCTGCCCATACGCTGCCACGACAATTAGATCGGGTTTCCATTCAGCAAGTTGGGCAACCGCAGAGAGTTTGCGCAGGGATTCAGGCTGGTAGATCGGTAAGTTAAGTTGCAGGGCAAGCTTTTTTACTTCAGGTGGTTGTTCCTTTCGCCCACGACCAGCCGGACGATCAGGCTGGGTGACCACACCCACGACCTGGTAATTGCGATGAAGATCGTTCAAAGTCGGAATGGCGAAATCGGGCGAACCCATAAATACAACTCGGAGAGACATAAGAAAATTTTATCACACTGATTATATTTATTTTATTTTCGACAAATATTTCAGCCCCTTACAATGAATACGGCTCAGGATTACATCATGCTCAACAGGATGGTTTATAATTACATCCATCAAGTGAAAGTGAGGCTGCTATGACTGATCAAAACGATTTTATTGACCCCGATCCTGTGATTATTGATGCCCATGGAGATGGTGCTGACGAACCGGTTTTCACCACGCAACCCGGGCTCGAACAGTCTGAAGAAAACACCCTGGCTATGTTTGCCCACCTGGGTATCTTCCTAAACCTGTTTACGGGTTTGTTGGGCCTTTTACCTCCCCTGATTATCTATTTTGCTTATAAAGACCGCTCCCGCTATGTTGCCTACCAAAGCTTACAGGCATTAGTATTTCAGGGTGTATTCTTCTTTGGTGCCGCGATATTGGCAGGCATCGCTTGGGCACTCTCAGCAGCGCTTAGCATTATTCTGGTAGGGATTTGTGGGTTCCCGATTGCACTTCTGTTAACCTTAATTCCCGTTGGTGCCTTGATCTATGCAATCGTGGCTGCCGTTGATACCTATCACCATCGTGATTTCAAGTATTGGATGGTTGGAGACTGGGTACGAGAGACGCTCGAAGGTTAAGATTTTCGTCTATTTTTAAAAAAGCGGTCAAGTGACCGCTTTTTTATTGTTTTACCTGGGTTCATACTCGGAACCCGCTTGCAATTTATGCTTTTTTTCGATAGATAAGTTGACCCAGGCTAATGGCGAGAGCGGCGACAAACAACAGCCCCAGGCTGGCAACCACGATTGCACCAATTTCACGCCTGCGGTTGAAAACGCGGGAAGAAACCAAGCGTGTTTTCAAATCCTGCACAAATTGACTATCGGGTGTAAAGCGCTCGAGTTGTTGTGCAAGCTGCTGTTCAAACCCACGCAATTCGTTATCAAAATCTTCAGCCATTTTCATGCTCTCATCCATCTCCTTGCATAATAAAACCCCCCGGCAACTCAGAGGATACGCGCATCCTTGTTTTGTTTTGCGCGCTCCTTAAGTTCGACCAAAGTGCGGTGATACAAGCTCTTTATCGCCCCTTCGGTCTTGCCAAAAATTTGACCGATTTCTTCATTAGAGAGTTTTTGAACATATTTGAGAATGATCAATTCCCTTTTCTGAGAAGAAAGGTCATTCACCAAGCTCATCAGGAAGTCGTTTTCCTGCTTGGTCTCCATCATATGTTCCGGTGCGCTACTCCTGTTGGTGTCTTCCACAATCAGATTTTCAATCGAGATTTCCTGAATTTTAAATCGGTCGCGATGGTAATTTGCAACCAAATTGTGGGCGATGCGGTACAACCAGGCAGAAAAAGGCAGCCCCATGTGGCGATATCCGCCGATATTTCTCAAGGCTTTGAAGAACACCTTGGCAGTCAGGTCTTCAGCATCACCCGTACCGCCAACCCGGAAGTAGATGTAATTGTAAATGCGCTCGACATAACGCTCATAAAGCAATCCGAATGCTTCCGGGTCGGTTTTTGCGGCGTTAATCAAAGCAACTTCTTCGCTTAGGTCGCGCTCTTGTTCAAGCATTCCTTGATTATAGTACAGGCTCAGCCTCAAAAATAAGGCATATAGTCCTTGCATATACCAGTGTTGTTCAGGATAAGCGCCATTAAATAAGGTACAATTGCAATGATGGCGAAGTTACAGATGACCTTGGATAAAGACTACGGTCGCGTGATTGTAGTCAAGGTTTTTTTGTATCAATTTCCAACCCTATTTCCTACAGTAGACGAACAAAACACGACCTCCGCTTTCCAGCAGAGAGATTATTTCCACTTGAGGTAATACAATGAGCGATTATTTGTTTGAAAAACGTGTTGAAGATTACGACCCCAATGTCAAAGGTCTGATCGATTTCGAAACAGAACGCCAGGCAAGACGGCTAATTATGATTCCAAGTGAGAGCATTGCACCAAAGGCAGTGCGCGACCTGCTGGCATCGCCTTTCACCAACATTTATGCAGAAGGTTACCCTCGCCCCGAAACGCGCTATCAGGACGAAGCCACCATCATGGACTATGCTCTCCAGCTGGGTCGCTATCGCCGGCACAGTGATGGACGCTATTATAAAGGCGTGGAATATGTTGATATGGTCGAAGCCCTTGCACGCCGGCGTGCAGCAGAGCTTTTTGCTGCCAACGACTTGATTCCAGACGATCTGTGGGTGAATGTTCAACCACTATCCGGTGCACCCGCCAACACTGCTGTTTATACCGCCCTGATCAAACCAGGTGACCCCATTTTGGGTATGGACTTACTGCACGGTGGTCATCTGACCCATGGTTCACCTGTCAATCGGTCCGGTTTGTTTTATGATGCCCATTCCTATACAGTTGATCCTAAAACCCAACGGTTGGACTACGATGAAATCTTAAACCTCGCTAAAACCGTCAAGCCAAAGGTCATCATTGCAGGCTATACATCCTACCCCTGGATCCCAGACTGGCAGAAATTCCGTGAAATCGCAGATGAAGTCGGTGCCTGGTTGTTGGCGGATATTTCTCACATCGCCGGTTTGATTGCTGCAAAGAAAGTCGCCTCTCCCATCGGGATTGCCGACGTTGTCAGTTTCACCACCCATAAGACCCTCTGCGGTCCCCGTGGCGCTGTGGTGATTTGCCATGACCGGGAACTGGGCGAACAGATCGACAAGGGCATCTTCCCCGGTGAACAAGGTGGACCTCATGTCAACACAATCGCGGCAATGGCGCTAACCTTCAAACTTGCCACAACCAATCAATTCATCGAATTGCAGGAACAAACCCTCAAGAATGCCAAAGCCCTGTCCGATGCCTTCGTGGAACTGGGTGTAAAAGTGCCCTACGGTGGCACAGACAGCCATATGTGCTTGATCGACTGTAAGTCCTACAAGAGTCCGGATGGCATCCCGTTAAACGGTGACCTCGGTGCTCGTATCCTTGATTTGGCTGGTATCGTTGTCAACCGAAATACAATTCCGGGTGATAAATCCGCATTGCGTTCCAGTGGCATCCGGATGGGAACAACATGGTTGACACAACGTGGTTTCAATGAAACTGATTTCCGCTCCATTGCCGGTCTGATTGATCGTTTATTCAAAGCTACCACTCCCTATTACATGATCGGACGCACAGGCAACAAGACCCGCGCCAAGCTTGATTTTGAAACCCTCATCCGCATCAATAGTGAAGTCCGCGCGATGGCAGATGCCAAACCTGGTATCGACGAAGTAACTCAGTTCCACGGCTTCCCGCATTATTTCTATTTGGAAGATCATCCACGTTCCGGTTTTGGTGCGTTGGAAATGACCGGCGAAACCGTGCGATCTTTCCTCAACCTCACCATGACCAGTGACGTCGAAGCTCTGAAACCAGGAGATTCTCAAAACACGATGATGCACACAACCTCAGGCAACATCGAAGGTGTGTTGACATGCAAATCCGATTATCGTTATATCCTGACCGTGTCAGCCGATAAACTGGGGCTGGCTGGGTTGTGGATCGTGGGATTGTCCACTGGTTTCATTTATTACGATGAAGACCTGACCCAAAGGATTCCCGGTCCGATTTCGATCAATAAAGCCGATCCGGTTTGGGTGAAACCCGAAGGGGACGCCATCGATTATTACAAACCTTACTTTGTGGGCATGCCCAAGGATGTGACTTTTGATGCCCGTCCAGATTTCGTTTGGAACGAACCCGTTGACGAACCAGTCAAGCGTACCCCGCTTTACGATACGCATGTCGCTCTGGGCGCTAAAATGGCACCTTTTGCCGGCTGGGACATGCCCTTGTGGTATTCCTCGGTCCTGCAGGAACACCTTGCAACCCGCCAGGCGGCAGGGCTATTTGACGTGACTCACATGGGTGTCTTTGTGGCAGAAGGCCCGGATGCGGCAGTCTTCCTGGATTCCGTTTGCGGTAATGATGTACTCTTCCGCGAAATTGGTGAATCGGTTTACACCCACTTCATGGATCCGGATGCGAATGTGATTGATGATCTGATCATTTATCGCCTCGCCAAAGAAAAGTACCTGCTGGTGGTCAATGCTGCCAATGAAGCAAAAGATTGGGCGTGGCTGAATGCAGTCAAAGATGGCGAAGTAGTCGTTGACCGGGAACGCCCCTGGGTAACTATTTTTGGTCGTTACGTGACCCTCCGGAATTTGAAAGACCCCAAAGAAGGCAAAGATATGCTGGTTGACATTGCACTGCAGGGTCCTCTCAGTCGGGATATTCTATGTTCTATCGCCGAACCGGCAGAGCAGCGCAAGATCCGCCGCCTGAACCGCAATCAGCTTTGTCAGAGTGTGGTGGGCGGCATCGATGTAATCGTCTCACGCACGGGTTATACCGGTGAAAAGATGTCGTTTGAACTTTTTGTTCATCCAGACGAAGCCGTTCGATTCTGGAATGCGATCATGGAGGCTGGCACCCCGATGGGTATGCTGCCCAATGGTTTAGGCGCGCGAGATTCGCTGCGAACCGAAGCCGGGCTACCCTTGTACGGGCACGAGATGGGCGGAGATATGAACCTGACCATCGGCGAAGCTGGGTTCCTGCCCTTCCTAAAACTTAACTCTGCCTGGTTTATTGGCAGGGATGCCTTTGTTAAACGAGAGGCAGAACGCACAGGTGTAGTTGCACGCTTCACCTTTGACGAAAAAGCTGTACGCATGGCTCACCATGGGGACCCGGTTTGCGATCTGAAGGGACGAATGATCGGAAAGGTCACCAGCTGTGCGATCGATAGCGATGGTTTCCTGACTGGTCAGGCATTTATTGATAAAAAAGCCGCGGTAGAAGGAACCAAAATATTCATTTTCCAGAACGCGCCAAATTGGAGACAAAATCCACCCGCTCAACTCACCCCTGGCGATCGGGTAGCCCTCCCTGGCGCGGCAACAATTGTTAGTCGATATATGAAATAGACAAAATAAAAAGGAGAGTACATATATGCCAACACCCTGGGAACTTCGTTTCGCGAATCGGACTCAAAGGATGAAGAGTTCATTCATTCGAGAGCTTTTGAAGGTTACAAATCAGCCAGATGTAATCTCGTTCGGAGGTGGATTCCCTGCCTCTGAACTCTTCCCGATTGAAGAAATGATTGCTGCTTGTGAAAAGGTTTTGCTCGAAAATGGAAAGAAAGCCTTGCAATATGCAACAACCGAAGGATATGACCCACTGCGTCAGTGGATCGCTGATGATGTGAATCAATATGGTCTGGGAGTGAAAAAAGAAAATATTCTAATCACTACCGGCTCCCAACAAGCCCTCGATTTTGTCGGACGAATTTTTATCAATAATGGCGACCGGATTCTGACCGAATCCCCTACTTACCTTGGAGCAATCCAGGCATGGAATACCTACGGTCCAACCTTTGTGACCGCGGATACTGATGAGGACGGATTGGTTACAGACAATCTGGAAGATTTAATCAGACAAAACATCAAGTTTATGTATGTTTTACCAAACTTCCATAACCCATTGGGCGTTACCATGAAACTTGAACGCCGCGAAAAGTTGATCGAACTGGCAAGCAAGTATGCTGTGCCGTTGATTGAAGATGATCCTTACGGCAAACTCCTGTTCGAAGGCGAGCCGATCACGCCGATTGCAGCCCTGGATGCCAAGTATCATAATTGTGGGAATACGGAATTTGAAGGTAATGTCATCTATACCAGCACCTTCTCTAAAATTCTGGCTCCAGGTCTTCGCATTGGCTGGGTGATTGGACCTGCCGAGGTTATCAAACGTATGGTTCAAGCCAAACAGGGAGCGGACTTACAGTGTTCGACTTTCGATCAGTATGTCGCTTACGAGATGGCAAGCTCGGAATGGTTGCCTGCGCATATTGAGACAATCAAGCGGGTTTACAAAGAACGCCGTGATGCCATGCTTCAGGCTTTTGAAGATTTCATGCCTGAAGGAACTACCTGGACTGTGCCTAAGGGCGGTTTGTTCCTCTGGCTTCGTATGCCGGAAGGTTGCGACAGTCTGGAACTCTTCCCGAAGGCTGTGGAAGCAAAAGTAGCTTATGTTCCTGGTGTGCCGTTCTACCCCAACGGTGGACCGGTAAACACGATGAGGTTGAATTTCTCGGCAACCAACCCTGAAAAAATCCGGGAAGGCGTCAGAAGATTAGCAGTGATGATCAAGAAGTCACT
>LSQX01208360.1_pt1 | contig 10855 bp, 9 predicted proteins | sample 654561 | NCBI WGS metagenome assembly LSQX01 (sample SAMN04489861, study PRJNA283612) | anaerobic digester metagenome | isolation source: 4 biogas reactors fed with cattle manure at either 37C or 55C with and... | place: Denmark: Kongens Lyngby | collected 2014 | reverse complement strand
CTCGGCTTTTTTGAAGAAGACGAGGTGGAGCTTTTCCCGCAAGATAGCTTCTGCCTGACAACCGAAGAAGTCAGAGGCACGAGGCACCTTGCAACGGTCAATTATCCCGGTCTGCCGGCGGAAGTGCGCCCGGGCGACGACATTCTTCTGGCGGACGGATTGCTTTCGCTGCGCGTCGAAAGCATTGAAGGCAAAAAGATTCACACTCGTGTAACCCATGGTGGGAAATTGAGCTCGCGCAAGCGGGTGGCGGTACCGGGAGCAGTTCTGAACCTGCCTTTTCTTTCGGAAGATGATGAAAAGGACATAGCATTTGCCATTCAGCAGGAAATGGACTACATTGCCGCTTCCTTCGTCCAGAAGGCCGAAGACGTGCTGGCAATACGCAAGCTGGCCGAAGAGCTTAATTCGGAAATAGGAATAATTGCTAAAATAGAGAATGAAGAAGGCGTAAAGAATATTGAGGAAATAATAAATGTCGCCGACGGCATTATGGTCGCCCGCGGAGATCTTGGCGTGGAAATACCTTCGGAAATAGTTCCACTTGTGCAAAAAGATATCATTAAGCGGTGCAACAAGGCCGGCAAGCCCGTAATAACGGCTACGCAGATGCTTGAAAGCATGATCGCCAGCTACCGGGCAACACGTGCCGAGGCCAGCGACGTTGCAAACTCAATCTTTGACGGAACCGACGCCATCATGCTGAGCGNNAGCGGTGAAACAGCTTCGGGCAGGTATCCGTTGGAGGCTGTAATGACGATGGCGAAGATTGCGCAAAGAACCGAGGAAGCTCTTGATTATGTCGCGATTTTCAGGCAGAAAGGCATCGGCAAGAGCACAAATACGACAGACGCTATCAGCCACGCCACCGTACAGATAGCACAAGAGCTTGACGCTAATGCCATTATTACAGTGACCGAGTCCGGCTACACGGCTCGCATGACGGCAAAGTACCGGCCCCAGGCCCTGGTGCTCGCGGTATCGCCGCGTATCAGCCGTGTGCGCAAGATGCAGCTTTTCTGGGGTGTTTATCCCTTGCTTGGGCCGGCTTCGAAAAACACGGACGAACTGATTGACCTTTCGCTTGGCTGCGCGAAAGACAACGGAATGATTCATGAAGGCGACCTGGTGGTGATTACCGCAGGCATTATGGCAGGGAAGCCGGGCAGCACGAACTTGATAAAGGTGATAACCGTGGGCACAAGATTAATCTCAGGAGTGGGCATCGGGAAACGCTCGGTGGCAGGAAAGGCCTGCGTTGCGCAAGAGATGGCGGATTTCACCGACAAGCTGCAGCAGGGTGACATCCTTGTTGTCTCATCACTTGTAGACGAGGCAGTGCGCTATGCCGCGAAGGCAGGAGCCATAATTGCCGAAGAAGGCGGTCTCACTTCCTCCGTGGCGATCTTAGGTGTAAGCTTCGGCATCCCGGTTATTGTCGGGGCAGAAGGTGCGCTGGGCGCGATTGAAGACGGTCAGGAAGTAACTGTAGACGCCACCGCCGGCATTGTTTATGCCGGCAGGGTCAACATAAAATAAAAATGCATCGAGGTCTGAGGCTATGACGGATAAGGCAAAACAGGACAACAAAGCCAAACTGGAGGCATTATCAGCCGCCATTAACGAGCTTGAGCGCAAGGCTCGGCAGGTTGCATTGCTGCCGAGCAAGGACAAGGATCTGCTTGCGGAAAGCTTGCTTGAAGCAATCTCCCGGGGCCTCACACTTGATTCGGAGCCGTTGCTGAAAATGGCGGTCAGAAGGTTCAAAATCTTAGTGGAAAACGGAGCATGGAAAGACGAATTTCTATCCGGAATAAAAGCAGTATGCATGGTCGCGCTGCGCAAGGGTCAACGAGAGCTGCTGAACGAGATAACGCCTGTCTACAGGCCCATATTGCTGAACAATCCCGATTTGCGAATCGAAGGCATAAGCGACCTAAGCCTGCTGTCTTGTCTCGCCATGAAGGAAGGTTATGACGAAATCGGCTGCACTTGCACAAAAATCATTCTGCTTGCCGACCAGTCAGAGGGCGAGGAAGGTCAGGAAGTTTCTAACGCTGCTTTACACGCAGTGAAGAATATCGTGGTAACGGCAGCCCGTTCGCGCAGCGAAAAAGTTTTTTGCCTGGCCATAGTCAAAATGACGGCTCATTATCGGGGTAAGCAATTGCTCCCGGAAGCGCTAAAGCTTAGCGAATTTTTCCAGACAAGCTTATTCGCGGCTGCAGACAGGCGTTGGGAAAAAGCCCTTACCCAAGTCAACGGCTTCCTTTGCCTTCTGCTCGCAAGAAAGCTCGTAAGCATTGAGCAGCAAAGGAAAATAGCTTACGAATGGGTGCAGTTAATCGGACAGATTGCCAGAAGAAACTGGCTGGAAATCGTGCACGAGCTTATGCGTTGCTTCTTTGTTTTCATCCGCCGCTGCAGAAACGATGAAATTACCGCTTATGCGATTACGCTGATGGGGGCGAGCGTAAAAATGCATGCAGCCTGGGATGGGTTTGAAAGTGCTTTCAGGTTTTATTATCCCTGGCAGCTGGCAATGCTCGTCTTGCTTGACTGTTACTACAAGTCCGGCAGAGATAATAATACAGGGAAGCTGGAAAATGCTAAAATGGCGCTCAGAAGCCTGCGCGACTTTGCCCTGCATGTCTCTCGCCTGAACTTTAATAAAGCGGAAACAGAAGTGTTTAACCAATGGTTTGATTTATGGGAAAAAGCAAAAGTGCCCAAACACGTCAGGCAGCGTGCTCGTAAAATGCTGCAGCTGACTGTTCTGTATTGGGAACGCTTGCAGCCCAAGGCAAGCAAAAACCAAATGCCGCACATGCTTAGAATCTTCCAGCCGAACTTATTGGACAACAAATGCAAAAGGCTTTTGGAAAATTAAAATATGTAAAAAGGTCACGCCTAAGTTGAATTAGTTCAACTTAGGCGTGACCTTTTTTGTCGTATATTACTTTCTTCTGCCTGTAAGCAGAAGGGAAAGAAAAGGCAGGAAAGCAAACAACTTCGTGAACAAGAGGGAGCTAACGAGGGAGAGTACAAGCACCGAGCAATAAGTCAGGAGACCGTCAAGGCTTCCCTTGGGGTCGAAAATAAACGGCCATCTGAAGGCAAGCTGGTGCAGAAAGACGGGATGAATGAGATAGATCAAGAAGGAATGAGAAGAAAAGAGATTGTTAATGCGTAGGAAGAAGGAAGCCGCCTTATCCGTTTTTTGCAGGAGGGCACTAAAAAACAACAAGGAGGCCAAAGTGTAAAGGAGCCCTTCGCTGCTTAGTTGATGGAGAGTGTTGGCGATTGCCTCCAGCGTATATTTTCTCACTTCAAGCAAATAAAAGAAACGGGTGCAAAGCAAGGCGACCGTTAATACGAAAAAAAGAGCGATCAGGTTAAAATATTTTTGCAGCAGACGGGAAAATGCCTGGTAATGTATTGCCGCCAGAGCACCGCAAATGAATACGAACAAATAATGCAAAGGCAGATAATTCAGCCTGTAGTTTAATAAATCAAGCAAAAACGGATAATTTGCAAATTGGGCCGGATAGGACCAAAAGTTAGAGGTCCAATAGTTGAAGGCAAGCTGCAGGGAAAAAAGCAAAAGCATGGATAAAAGAAGGGAAAACCTGTGCATTAAGCGTAGAAGAAAACGCCATAAGGGAAACATGACGTAGAACCAGATAAGTATGACCAAAAAATAGATGTGATAAACTGCAAGACCGAAGAAAAGCGTATGAAAAAGCCCAGACGGCGATAAATCCGCATTGCCGGGATAGTAGTGCTCGTAATACGCTATATAAAGGAGCGACCACACTATGTAAGGGAGGCCGACGCTTTGCAGTCTTTTCAGCAGATAAGAACGATAATGCAACGGTTTGTCCAGACGATACGCGGATAGGAGGCCAAAGCCCGAGATAAAGAAGAAGGCTGGCACACTGTAGCGCGAAAGTACTTCAAAAAGCAGATAAACGAGGACTGCAGAATCAGACAAGGCAGTTATGGAGGAGCCCGTATGGATGGCAATAACGCCAAGCATGCACAGGCCCCTCAGATTGTCAATTATAAGGTTGCGTTTTTGCAAGATTACGTCACTCCGGTTTGCAGATTGTTGCGTGAACACGTGTGCTGAAAACACGCTGCGCATAACCCGGCGTAAGAACAAGTGCCGTGTCCAGTCCGTGGCCCGTACCGCCCAAAGAGACAACTTTTTCCCCAAAGGGAATGCAGCCGGCGTCAAGAGCCATTACGGCACATTCTACTGCAACCTTGGTGCCGGCTCCGAACATGCGGAGCGTCTGCGCAATTGCCTCGACCGGATACATACCCTTCTAGACATTGCTGATGCCGCGCTCCGCACCGGATAAGACGTGCGCAGCTGTTACGAATTTAACGCCCTTTGCTTCGTATTCCAGCCGCAGGTTTTCGGGGAATTCGCATTCGCCGGGAATCTTATAGCCGTAGGCATGAGTGACACAAACAATCTTGCCCGCAAAATGACGGCATAATTCCGCCAAGGAGGCGCCTGTTACGGAAGCTGCAACGATATGTTGGATATTATGCTCCCGTGCATAGGCCGCGGCTTCTCTGACTACTTGTTCTGTCATAATATTTCTCCTTTCAAAAATGCAAAATGTAAAAATATTGCGTCTATGATATAATAGTTCTTAGCATTCACATTATACCTTAAATTACATATTTACAAAAGCCGTGCAGAACTGATTGCGCGGGGAAGGAGTCAGATTCATGCCTGATAAGTTGGTCCTGATTAACGGAGAGATTATGAAAAGCGAGGAAGCGGCGGTTTCCTTGTCAGACAGAGGATATCAGTTTGGTGACGGAGTCTTTGAAACGGTTCCGGTGTATAATGGGCGCTGTTTTGCCCTTATTCCCCATATGGAAAAACTGTTCAACTCAGTTATTGCGGTCAAGCTGCCCGGTATTTACACGGTTGAAGAATTTGTAGCGTTTCATGAAGAGCTGATTGCAGCCACGGGCATAATCCATGGTGAAATCCACACGCAAATTACGAGGGGCGCAGCGCCTTACTCCCTTGATTTTCCTGAAATGACTGTGCCGCAGTTGTCGATGTTTACGATAGAAGGCGATAGGAGCAAACTGCGGGATTACCAGGAAAAAGGCGTAAATTTGATAACGGAAGCCGACACAAGATGGCAAAGGTGCGACATTAACACATTAAATCGCCTGCCTGCAGTGCTGGCCAGGCAGAAAGCACGAGTATCACGGGCCTTTGACGCTTTGTTCATAAGGGATAACGGCAAAATTACGGAAACGACGGAAAGCAATTTCTTTGTTGTCAAGGATGAAGTAATCTGGACGCATCCCGCCAATAATCTGATACAAAATTCGGTAACGAGACGTTTAGTCAAGGAGCGCCTGGCAGTTGATCTCGAGCTCCATGTTGTTGAAAAAACGTTTGATATGGATTTTGTTCTGAAGTCCGAGGAAGCATTTCTGGCCGGACCGAGACACGAGCTGGTGCCGGTGACAAAGATTGACAGAAAGTTCATCGGTGACGGACTGCCGGGAGACATAACACGTAAACTGCAGTCTAATTTTCAGCAGTTCTTAAAACACGAGTGCCCGCAAAAATAAATTATGGGAGAGGAATAAAAGGTGAAGGATGGGCACGGTAATACAACAATTGTCAGAGGCGCGATGCTGCTGGCAACGGCGGTTATAGTTCAGGAAATCCGTTTGTTTCTGCCATTGCCGCCGCTTCTCTCCATTTTTGTCGTAGGTACCTTGGTCAATGCAGTGCTTGTCGTCGCCGCTCGTTTTACAGGACTTTTGGCGGCAGCGCTAATCTCTTTTCTTCTTCCCGTCATTGCCTTGCTGCAGGGACATCTGGCAGTTCCGCTGCTCATTCCGGTTATTTTTTGCGGCAATCTTGCGCTTGTGGCGGTTTGTTCCAGGCTGCGCGGTAAAAATGCCCTGCTGCTTGCACCCTTTTGTAAGACGGTCTTGCTTTATGGCGCGACGTACGGACTTTTGGAGTGGCTTGCCTTACCGAAAAAGATTGCTGCTGCCGTTCTGTTTACTATGGGATGGCCACAGCTTATCACAGCCTTTTGCGGTATTATGCTTGCCGAACTTTTGCTGGGGCGGCTGTCAGAAGTAAAACAGGCTAAATAGCAGAAATCCTCTTGACAATCGGATTGACCGATGGTAATATTACTATTGTTCGTTAGCGAACGATACATGCCGAAGTGGCGGAATTGGCANNTGCCGGTTCGAGTCCGGCCTTCGGCACCAAGTAAACAAGCGGTTCTTCGAGAAATCGAAGAACCGTTATTTTTTGTCTGGTGGAGTTCTGCCGACTTGACAGCCTGCTGTTGAAGGTGAGCGCGCAGCTAAGTCTGTGCGGTTAAAGGACAAACTGCGGGATTCGGATAGCTGCACACTGTGTTGGCGGCTAAAAATGACAACCGCTGAGAAGTCAAAAACCTTTACTTTGCAATTGGCGTAAAGCACGGAGACCTGATTGGCTCTTTTTGTTTTTGGATTTCAAACTGTTTATGTTGTATAATTATTGTCATAACCATGATAGAAGCTGAAGGGAGAGATTTCCGGCATATGAAAATTTTTATGGATACAGCAAACACCAATGAAATAGCAGAGCTGGCAGACTGGGGCATTGTTTACGGCGTCACGACCAACCCGAGTCTGATAGCTAAGACAGGCAGACAACAGGAACAGGTCATTGCCGAAATATGTCGTCTTATAGAAGGACCGGTCAGCGCGGAAGTAATCAGCACCGACTGCCCGGGCATGCTTATAGAAGCACGCAGCCTGGCATCTATAGCGCCAAACGTCGTCGTCAAGCTGCCTTGTACGGTAGAAGGTCTCAAGGCGGTACGCTTACTTAAAAAGGAAAACGTCAGGACTAACGTTACGCTTGTTTTCAGCCTGACACAGGCGCTGCTCGCAGTTGAAGCAGGCGCGTCATATGTCAGCCCCTTCATCGGGCGTTTGGACGATATCGGCGAAGACGGTATGAAAATAGTGGAAGATATGGTAACAATATTCAGGAATTACGGTTACAAGGCTCAAATCATAGCGGCAAGCATTCGTGACTTGAATCATGTGCATAGGGCAATGCTGGCGGGTGTTGATATTGCAACCATCCCGACTAAGATTATCCGGGAAATGATTGGGCACAAGCTGACGGATGCGGGATTAAAGAAATTCCTTGAGGATTACGAGGAAAGCCTGAGTAAGGCAAATGCCGGCCATAAAATATAAAAAGCCATAAAGACGCTGCGCGGGGGAAAAGATGAAGAACCACATAAGAATTCTTGTTTTATTGATCGCGGGAGCGAGTTTGTTGCCTGTAGCGGGCTTGGAAGCGGCAAAAAGCCATAATTGGAGAAAAGGTATTCCTGCTTATGACGAGGGCCGTCTCGTGATCAGGCAAGACGGACCGACGCTTGTTTTTTCCGACAGCCCGGAAATGGTGCGAGAAAACGGCATCATGTATCAAGATATTGTAATAGGAGAAGCGAGGCTGTTCTTTCATCATGTCAATGATACGGCAGCTCCAAAGAAGATAGCGGTAATGTTGCGTAACACGGAAAACGTGCCGGCAAAAATAATTTTTCGCAATAAAGGGATTGCAGAGCCTGACTACGATTATTTGCGTGCCGGCAAGGAAGTCCAGCGTCAGTTTTTCGGGTACTATCCCAATCAGGTTTTTTACGTGCCGGCAGGCGGCAGCATGGAAATTCTGACGGGTGTCGGTCAAATTACACTGAAGGACCAGTTGGTGACCGGTATGCTGGATTTCAGTACCGACAGGCGGCTCGATGTTTCCGTCCTGATGACGTGGCCGGAAAAAGACGTTAAGGAAGCCCTGACAGAAGAAAGAATTCTTCCGCCCGACGATGGAAACGTGCTCAGGGGGACTTTCCCGCTTGCGGACAGAATCGTCGATCTTAAAAAATCCTATAAGCCTGACGAGGGTAAAATTGTAGGTGTTTTGATAGCAGATAATGTTTACGATGTTTACGCGGCGGGCATCGATGCCACAACAGGGAAAAGAGTTGTCAATTACGGCAATTATGGCATTGTCTATGATATTCGGTATAAAATCAAGGGAGAACAACGCATTAGGATCAGGTTAAACCCCTGGGGAGGCTGGTTTGCAGGGGCGGGAAGGGTCAGCAGCAACGGCGAAGAACGATTTGTGCTGTTCCCACAGAAGGAAACGGCCTTTGGCAAGACGGGCAGCGAGACAATAGTAATTGCCGAGGAGGACGGTTTCACGGAAGGCCGCATACTTTTTTCGCCACCCGGAGCATCAAATCTGCCGATAAGGTTGTTTTTTGAAACTGTTGAGGAATGAAGGAAAATATAAAAGGGGCTGCCTCAAATAGGTTTTAAAACCATTTTGAGACAGCCCCTTTAGTTTATACTTCTAATTGTAGCCGCAAAGCAGGCCTATGTTGTAAACGCCAAAAGCGGAAAGCCAGGCAACGCCGATTTGGTAGGCTACCGTAAAGAATGTCTGGCGGAAAGAGCCCATTTCTTTGTAAATAGCTGTCACGGCCGCAATACAGGGAACGTAAAGCAAGGTAAAGGTCAGGAAGGAATATGCCGTCAGCGGCGTATAAAGCGTCGATAAGGCATTAGCGGTTGCAGCCGCGTCATTGCCGGTGCCTGTAAGCACAGCAAGTGTGCTTATTACAACTTCTTTAGCGGTTAGTCCCGTAAGCAGCGCGGTTGCTGATTTCCAATCCCCGAAGCCAAGGGGAGCGAAGAATGGGGCAATGAAGTTGCCAATGTCTGCCAGCATGCTTCCTTCAGCATTCTCTACCATGTGGAAGCGGAAGTCAAAATTTTGGAGAAGCCAGATGACGATGCTGGCCAGAAAGATTATGGTAAAGGCTCTGTAGAGAAAATCTTTGCCCTTTTCCCACATATGCAGCGCAACATTCTTGATTGTGGGGAAACGGTAAGCCGGAAGTTCCATGACAAAGGGAACCGGTTTGCCCTTGTAAATAAAGACCTTCAGCAAAAGGCCGGAGATTATCGCAACCAAAATGCCAAGAATATAAAGTGAAACCATGACAAGGGCCGGATTATCCGGAAAGAAGGCGGCAACAAAGACACCGTAAATAGGCAGCTTGGCACTACAAGACATGAAAGGCGTCAAGATGATCGTTATTTTGCGGTCACGTTCGCTCGGAAGCGTCCTCGTCGCTAAAATTGCAGGAACCGTACAGCCAAAGCCGATCAGCATTGGAACGAAAGAGGCGCCCGACAACCCGATTTTTCGCAGTATCTTATCCATAACGAAGGCAATTCGGGCCATATAGCCGGTATCTTCCAGCATCGAAAGAAAAAAGAACAGAGTTACAATAAGCGGCAGGAAGGAAAGGACACTGCCGATACCGGCAAGAACACCGTCGATAATCAGGGAGTGCACAGGAGCACTGACGCCTGAAGACTTCAAGGCTTCATCCGTCAAAGCAACAATTTCTCCTATTCCGGTTTCAAGCCAGTCGCTCAAAAAGGCGCCGATGACATCGAAGGTAAGCCAAAAGACAACTGCCATGGTCGCAAGGAAAATCGGAATTGCATAATATTTGTGCGTCAAATATTTATCAATTGCATGTGAGCGGCTTTGCGCCAACGTTTCAACCGGCTTATGCACTGTTAGGGCGCAAAGATTCTCGATGTAACAGTAGCGCATATCGGCTAATGCCGCCTCCCGATCGGTTTCCAGAGTCTTTTCCATGTCATCCGTGACATGGCTGATAATATCAAGTTCATTATCCGTTAACTGCAGTTCTCCGGCTAAAAGTTCATCACCCTCTATCAGCTTTGTCGCGGAAAACCGCAGCGGAAGGCCTTTCGCTCTTACCTTTGGCTCAATTAGGTGTGAAACGGTGTGAATGGCGCGATGGGTTTCACCGGTGCAGAAGTCAAGCCTTTTTGGCAGGGTGCGGGCTTCCGCGAGCTTTAGCGCGCGAATTAAAAGTTCGTTGATCCCCTCGTTTTTGCTTGCTGAAATTGGCACAACGGGAACCCCAAGCGTTTCCTCAAGCTTCTGGATATCTATGGAACCGCCGCTGGTTACAATCTCATCCATCATGTTCAAGGCAATTATCATGGGAAGATTAAGCTCCATAGCCTGCAAAGAAAGATAGAGACTTCTCTCGATGTTTGTAGCGTCGAGGATGTTGATGATAGCATCAGGTTTTTCACGGAGTAAAAGGTCACGAGTAACGATTTCTTCAAGTGAGTAAGGTGAAAGAGAATATATCCCCGGCAAGTCGATGATTGTAACGTCCGGGTTGCCGGTCAGGCGGCCTTCCTTCTTTTTGACGGTTACGCCGGGAAAGTTACCCACGTGCTGATTGCTGCCGGTCAGTTGGTTAAAAAGAGTGCTCTTCCCGGAGTTTTGATTGCCGACAAGCGCAAAGGTCAATTTCATGCAGACACCTCGCTGATCTCGATCTTGTTTGCATCTTCCAGTCTGATGGTGAGTTCGTAGCCCCGCAGGAAGATTTCAATAGGGTCACCCAAAGGCGCTTTTTTGCGTACCATGATTTTTGTTTTGGGCGTCAGGCCCATATCAAGCAGTCGGCGGCGCAAAGGGCCAAAACCGCCGACTTTTGTTATTGTGGCAGTGCTGCCGATCCTCAGTTCGTCAAGCGTCATTCTATCCATCCTTTCGGTTTGCATATGCTAACTCAAATGTAAAAAAAAACAAACATCTCTAATTAGTTTAGTATAAAATAGACAAAAATACAATAGAATTTGATTTAAAATTTTACTTGAGGAAAACTTCAGGAAAAACCGGTTTTAAGTCTGTCTCTTATACACATCT
>LSQX01212464.1_pt1 | contig 10856 bp, 11 predicted proteins | sample 654561 | NCBI WGS metagenome assembly LSQX01 (sample SAMN04489861, study PRJNA283612) | anaerobic digester metagenome | isolation source: 4 biogas reactors fed with cattle manure at either 37C or 55C with and... | place: Denmark: Kongens Lyngby | collected 2014 | reverse complement strand
TAGTATTTACACCGCCTACAACTTCTACAGGCCTATCTACTGGAAGTAACGATACTGCAGATATTGGAATGTTGGAATACGTAAGTCTTCCTACTCCAAGCAAGTATGGGTCAGCTGTGCTTACTGCTCTAGCTCCCAAGTAATCGTTGTAATCCTGATAAATATCGTCTGCGACAAGAATCCTTAAATTACCTTTGTTGCCGCGGTATATATTTGGCAATGTTTTTACTACTTTTGAAAGTTTTTTTGGATCAATATAGCCATTAGCGTCTTCAAAAAGTCCAGTATCTCTTGCATTAAGAACATGACCCTGTTTTCTAGCTATTGTAAACCATCCATTTACCAACTGCAAAATATCAGTTGCTTCATTGGGGTTTGGTATCCTTGTTCCATACATACACATAAAGTCCAATTCATTAGCTGCCTGACTAGCAATCATTCTCATTAAATGATCTACAAAAGCATCACCCTCAATATTGTCCTCTAAAGAATCGTCGGAAATTTCAGCTATAGCTATAATTTCCTTAGTCTCTAAAGATAACTGATCGGTAACAATACTTACTGTGTTGCCCGGGTCGGTTGCGGACTTAGCAGGTTTTAAGATCTTTCGACCAATTCCAACTTTAGCAATTGTCTTAGTTGGAGCATTCATTCGCTCAATACGAGCATTATTTTTCAAAAAAGACTGATCTACTACATAGTCTATAAAACGATCTGCTTCCTCCCTACTAAGAGCGCCAGGTGCTGTAAATGAAGCTGGTGTAATAACGCTTGATTTATTTACAAACTGTTTTGTAAATGACATAATAATACCTCCTTATTTTTATTCATTAATCATTAATAGTTTCATTTTCTGGCAAAATAAAGAATGATTTCCAAAACGGAACACTTTTTGTCTCTTCAGACTTGTTTACTTCATCTTTTAGTTGATTAGATCCTAAATCTTGTGACTCAATTGTTTCAAGTCTTTTCTTTAAATCGGATATAGTGTCATTCAAATTCATTTCAGACAGTTTATCAACTGATTCCTTTACTTTGTCGACCGACTGAGTTATTTTTTCAAGCGAATCTGAAAGTTTATTAACTCTTTCTTCAACTTCGGTTAACTTGTCTGTTTCCTTATCTTTTGCGTCTTTTAATACTTCATTATCGTTAACCTCTTTTTCTGCTTTTTCAGTCTCTGAAACTTTTTTTATCTCAGCTATTTCTTCATAAACTGCCTTAAAGTTTTTATTAACTGTTTCCATGAAGTCCTCAAATAGTTTTTTAATTTCCTCGTTCATGTCTATGCCTCCTTTATTTACTTCATTATTATTAATTTCATTGTATCTTTCAATCATCTGGTTCATTACTTCAACAAATTCTTGATTACTTAATTCATTTATAAATTGAACCACTAAATCACTGTTTTTAAAATTCTCTGCTTTTATAATAGTGAATGTTTCTCCAATTGCTCCCCTATCCACTAAGGATACTTCATCAATTTCTAATTCAGATAAAATATTTCGTTCATCTACTTTTTTACTCATTAATAGTCACCTCCTTAACTGGAGTTCTTTTTCCTCTGCCTCCTACGGAATACCCAGTAATTATTCCATCCTTAATCATTTGCCAAACTTTATCGTCAGTTATTTTAGTTGCTAGAACCCATGAACCCTCCTGATCGATATAGCTTTCGACAATATATCCAAAACCTCCCACGCCCTTAAATACTTTATGCATAAATCCGATTTGAGAAGCTTTAGTTGTGCTATTAGATCCTGTATGAAGCAACTCAATATATGCCTTTTGAAGATTAATGAGAAAGTTATGTGCCGCTTTCTCTATATCTTCTTTTGAAATTATATCTCCCTGGCTATCAAATTTATCTGGTACTAAAACCTTACCGTAAACAATACGTTTTTCCTCATTTATTTTTGATATATTTACAATCTGACTAAAATTAGACACTTATATCACTCCAATACCAAATAGTTCTTTCATTGTATAAGTGTACTAAAATTAACTACAAACAATAAGTCTATAACAAAATTTAAGAATTTTTAATTTCGTATAAATACAACATGTACTGCTCCTTAAATTTAGTAAAGTAGCTCTTTTTGTCTTTGGCAATTCCAGTATTTATAGCATTGTTATAATCGGGAAAAACAAATTTCCCGTTATCGACAGTATATAGCTTTTGAATGTCTGGGTTCTTTTTAAAATAATCTAAATAGGATTGTTTTAAATCATTAATCCTATGGTTTGCATCTAACGTAGAAGGTGTTTCTCTAACAGTCGAGTTTCCAGTTCCTTGACGAAGATATCTCCAACCTCTTGAAGTAAATAAAACATTTCCATTGTTCCTTCCTGGATTTTTAACATCCACTAACATTTCTGTGGATGTTAATTTTTGTATATCTAGATAATTGGCTAAACTAAATAGCTCTTTGTTAGCTTCCATTATTTGATGGTATGCTTTTTTAGTTGGGCCGAACAGCTCCTTAGTTAAAACGTTATCTAAATCCACCCATTCTAAGTTATCAAATTCTCCAGACTGAGGGACTAGTTCTGTTGTGTCTGTGTACGCCACAAATACAAAACTAGTCCAAATACCTTTGTTACTTTCGTCAAACGAAATTCCTACAAATATAGGATCTATATCTGATATACCTGTTTCCTCTTTCACTTCTCTGTATAAAGCTTCTATTGGAGTCTCATTATCATCTACTTGTCCTCCGGGCGTGGCCCATAATTTGTTATCACTTCGTATACCCATAACTGTTTGATTATTTTTATTCATTATAAATACCCCAACTCCCCAAAGAGAATTTTGAGGTTTAATTTGATAAATTAAATCAATTCCAGAAACTTTTCGAACAGTTTTCTTTTCATGGCAACTCCAGCAAAGTGTTTGTAAATTACTAGGTTTGTTGTTCTTACGGTTTCCATCTTTATGATGAACCATAAGATTTCTAGTGCCTCCGCACCTTTCACATTTAGATTTTTTATATTTAGGATACATACTTATCCCGTTCTTATAATTATTGTTATTTTCGCCGGCCTGATTGTAGTTTCCTTTACGTTTCTTTTCAAACAAATCTACGTCCCTTAAAACAAAATCAACTAAACTCATACATTTGTCAATGTCGAAAATCATAACTTATCACGCTCCATTAACTCATGAACTCGATCTTTTAAATCAGATATTTCTTGTTTAATCTGATCAATTTCATCTGATATAACTGGGAATCTTTTCATCATTAAATTATCAATTTGTTTATCCTCTAATGTTCTTCCAGTTTCTTCCTTACTTTTATCATCAAAGTCGTTAGAAGTCTCTGTCAAACCCTGTCCTCCAACAATGGAATTTATGCCTTGATCAGTCATATTCGCCTGCCTTAATAAATAAACAGGCTTTGGAGTACTTGACCATTCTTTAACATCGTCTTCTACATCCATATACTTAAACTTTTCAAGTTTTAAATCCGAACGTATTTCATCCGGAGTCATTGCACCCATATTATAGTATTTCTCGTGAGCCGAGGCTATTATTTTCTTAATCTCAGCTTCATTTAACTCTTCTCCTATATCTAAAGGTTTAAACCGCAACTGTTTATCCTTAATTTTAAAATCCATCCTAATTACTCGATTGAACATGCTTGCAATAGTTTCTTGTAATGGAGCAATTACGGAATATTTATAATTTTTGTCTATATTAAATAAAGACCCAGGAGATATTGTTCCACTATCTCCAGTATCATATACTTGTATTCTATGTGGAGGAACCCTGTGTGCCGCAATAACTTCATCCCTATTATCTTTTCTATAATTCTGAAAACTTGAATCTTTCATCTCTCCAGCCAATGGAACTAACTTAATATCAGTTCCCTTTGAAGACGTTAGTATTAACGTCTTATGAGCATTTTGAATACCCTTTAATTTTTTATTAAAATGACTCCTTATAGTTTCCTTAGTCTGGTCATCTAGTTTCCCTCCTTGAACTATAACTGCAAATCTTGGAACTGCTTCGTTTTCAAAAAAGTTAATATTATATTGGGCAACTTTATCATTACCTATCATTGCCTTGAGGGCAGGCACCCATTTAGGAATACCGTATTTTCCTCCATCTACATGGTAACTTCTTATTAATAAAACTTCAGTCATTAACTTTTTACTATTTGGATCCTTTATCTTTGAAGGAACTCCATCGTATATCTTAAATATACGTTCATGTCTATTAACAACCTGAACAATATATTTTTGATCAGTGTCACCAGGAATGTTAGGTAGGTTTCTAGCAATTCTACAAGTTTCTGGAGCCATATGATAAAACTTAGAAGGCTTTCCAGATCTATTTCTAGTCATTTCAACTAAAGCAAAACCGAATGTTTCAAAATCCGTTGCAATTTGCTTACACAGAAATTTAAAGTCGTCAAACTGTGTACAGTTTTCAAAGAAATCATAAAGCATTTTTTCCTGCCGACCTAAGTTCTTTTGATCTTCTTTTAAAATTGGAACGCCTTTTCTATCAACAGAGACAATATCCCAGTCCCTACAGCAATCCACAGCTTTTTGATCAATACAAGTGAAATGAAATGTGTTCTCTAAACTAAACATTTTTAAATTTTTTAAATTTAATGTGGGTCGGTACACTCTACCAGAAGAGTACATTTCTCCCCAGTCGTCTTGGTCAGTATCTATGACATTAGAATAAGTTTCTTTAGTACGTCTATATTTTTTAATATCGACTAAACTTCCGTCGGATAGTAAAACTGCAGAAACTTGTTCATTTTCTTCAAGCTTAATGTTATCTATTTCATCAGTTAGGCTGGTATCTTTCTCTAGTTCTTGTGACACTATACCTCACTCCTTTACTCGAAAAATGCTTTATATGTAGGATACACTTTCTCTTTTTTTACAATAGATTTAAAAAAAAGAAAGTGTATATACACTCATAATATATCCGCAGTAACAGTTCCGTCTGTGTTTCCACCATTTTGATCTACTGTATAAAGGACATATCTCAATGCGTCCATTAAATGATTATCTCTATCAACTGGCCTATCTCCTCCCTTTTCGGGATACTTATAAGATTTAAATTCCTTAATTGTATTAACACAATTGGATGTGACATACAATCGTACATAATTATCAGCAGTTTTAAGCCAACTTCGTACTTTTGCAATACCCATTATTATATCTTTATCTGCCGGTTCAACTGGAATACCTATACTTTCCATTTGAGAAATAGCATCAGCATTTTCTGTATCTGCAAACCAACTAATACATTGATAACGATCTTGTTTTGGTTTCCAGTAGTACTTTGCTAATACAGGAGTTTGTTTCCTTCTTTCGTATATCTCATCAAATATAACAGCATCTCCATTAGGCAAAAACTGTAAAAATATTGTCGAAGCTGGATCCTCGTATCCAAAGTCCTGCCCAGCATAACAAGGATATTCTGGATTAAATTTAAAACTTTCCTCGGGAATAACATGAATTGTTTCATCAAATTCCCTATAAACAAGTCCAGACGTACCAGGTTTTTTACACTCCCACTGAGCATCCCACACTTCCCGATCCATTCCAGTAAACTTATCAATAGTATCAGAGATTGAATAGTATCCGTCAGAACGTTTAGCCTTAGTTAAACATACTTCAACTAATGGACAAGATAAACATCCAGAATATTTTTCCCTATTACTTTGTAATACGTCTATTGGAAATTCTTTATTAAAATCTTCTTTGTTATCTGAAAAGACTTTATATTTCTGGATATTATCTCTATTGTCTGGAACTAACACATAACAAGGCACTGTTCCACTTCTAGTGTCCGGGCATTTTTCGATAGTCTCCCAAATACACCACATATACAGCTTAAAGCCACGTTTATCTTTTTCGTCAATGAGCCTCTGCATTGGTCCATGCGAAAATTTTCTAGTAGATGTTATTCTTACACAGGATGGAACATCTTTTGTGGATTTAGCCATAGACATAAATTCCATTAAGATTTTCCATTGTGTAAGTTCCACTTCGTCAAAGTTAGTTCTTTGTGGATGAGGTCCATTAACTCCAGACATTGTTCCAGGAAGTATACTAATTTCGCTACCGTTATCCAATTTAGTTAAACTAATCATTGGCTCTTTTGACAATAATTTTGCAAAATATGGTTTCCTAATTATGTCAACTGTATATTTATAACATTTTTTAGCCTGGTCCTCTATAGCTCCAACAGAAGCTATTTCGCATCCTTTTTTACAGATCGCATCTAGAGCATTAAGTATTCCAAAATTTTGAGTTTTACCCCCATTTCTATTAGCGACAACTAATAATTTGGAAACTCTGTCAAAAAACGAGTCTGCGATAAAATCCATAGGAGCACAATGATGCTCGCACACTTTATTTCTTGGAATACTAAATCCTAAAATTATTTTTATAAATCTATATAAAAGTTCGTCGTCTTTACTTTTATATAGATTTTCTAAATTCCAATCAACGTACTCCTGTATTTTTTGATAAAAAAGCATTGGGTCTATTTGCATTTTATTACACCACCGTCTCGTCTTTAATGATATCATTATAATTAAAAGTTTGCATTGGAAATTCTGTTTTAATAAACAAACAATTATTTTGAATGTCAATATTACAATTAACAATATTTTCTATATCTACAAACTTATCTTCTCGTATAAATTTTAAAGATGTTTTCTGCCCATAAACTGGGTGCACATAAGTTTTAAGCTCAAACAATTCTGGGTGTATTTGACATAAAAACTCACAAAGTTTTAAAACGTAATCAATTTCTGGTTTTCTTTTGTCCGGCATAATTATTCCCCCTATTCGTTGAATCTTAATTCTAAATATTTTTGAAGCAACCAATAATTTGATTTATTAATACCAAATCCTCCAGCTCCTTTATGACCTCCTCCATTCCCATTTGCACCAGCCATTTTCCTGGCAAAAAAGCCAGCATGTACATCTTCATCGCGAGTTCGTATACTAACAGCATCCTGAAAGAAAAATAATATTGTATCAATTTCATTTTCATATAATACTTCCGCTAGATCTGATATTGGCTCAGTTACTTGCACACATTTCACTTTTCTAATAACAGGAAAATCAACTCCTACATCTAAAACCATTATTCTAGCAGATTCCATAATCTTTGGCTCGATTAAACATAAATATTTTCTTTCAAATGCGGCTAACAAGCTTCTATCAACATCATTAATTACTTCAAAGCTGTTACGGAACTTTTGAATAAAATATTCAATTCCAGTCTTGTTAAATAAATCGGATAATGCTTTTGCTTCAAGATTGTTAGTCTTAAACCATTTCCAAGTATCCCAATCATTTATAGTTTCTACAACCTGTGTTAAGTCTGTTAAAGCGGAACAATCTAAGTCCATTACATCTACAATATATTGGAAAAAAAGTTTAGTTCCACAAATAAACTCTCCATTCTCATCTTTTACAGTAACATTTGCCCATGAGTACTTATTCAAGTAACATGCAGATTCATGATGATCAAATAAAAATATCTTTCTTGTTGACTCAGCATTTTCTTTATCAATAATTTTTGCAACCTCTTCGCTTACACTACAGTCTGTAATGAAAATATAATCATAATCTTTATACGTGTCTGAGTATAATACGTATTTTACAGTACTGTCAACTGCTCGATTTCCAACAGTATGATACCTGTAGTTTTTAAAAAACTGATCTGCTACAATAATGGGTCCTGCTCCGTCTAGATCGTTATGAGAAACAAATACTATTTTATCCTCCTTAGTAAATTCAAATTTTTTGAAATATTCTTTAGTTAACATTTCACAAACTCCTTTCACAACTACATGAAAAACTATAACGAGGTCGGGTACATAGTTTAATTTGCTATTTATTAGATTTAACAAGAACTCTCTAAAAAAATATTTGGATGCTTAATTCTGATCCATTCAAGTCCAAAAATTAATTATATATCTTAGTTTTTACAAGTGTGAACCCCATTTATTATATATACACAAAACAAAAAGAATTATAAAGCGATACAATAAAAATTTTATTTAAAAATTGCTAAATCGCTGTATTTTCAAGCAAAACTCTTGTATAATTAAAATGTACATAATGCATTAATATGCACATACAATTTTATTTTAAGGGGGCTAATTATGTCAATTGAAATCAAACGCAACAAGACATTTTACGTACTAAACGATGGGACAGTATCTACTCACTACAGCTTTCAAATTACTAATGGAGAAATGGAGGTTATAGTATACGACAGAAACAGTCCAACAGGATTAAGTAAATTAGATGTATCAAAAGTCATAGATATTATTACAGAAGAAACTAAAGACTACGACGAACGTCTAAAACAATTTATTGGATTCCTTCATAACGTAAGTAAAGATAACGATACTTTATATAAATTCACGTTCCATGTATGGAATGAGAATAAAAATGCTATAACCGAAATGCTGGATGAAAATGTTTGCTTATCAGACGATCTTCGAATGCACATTGACAATTTAAAATCCTATGACGGAGTGGACTTACCTGCCTTGTTATATTTCGAAGAAAAATTTATTAACCAAGAGTTTATATGGTGGAAGTACTCTCAGGAATGGCTAGACTCGCTATCGACTAACCCCGAAATGTAGTTTTATTAGGTTAATTCAAGTGAAAACTATATTATGTGCCGAACTTTTTTAAATTCCACAATATGCTGGGCCGATGTTATTTTTAACATCGGATCTATGGGGGAAAATTTTTTAGATACTAACTACGATACTATATGTAGTATCTCTAAAAAATTTGTTGGTACTAAGTTCGATACAACGCATTGTGCCGAAATTTTAAAACTTAAAGAATTCCACAATATACTGGGCCGGTGTTATTTTTAACGTCGGCCCAACCCGGTAATATATATTTATTATTTATTATTTACTTAGTTATTTCCTTAGTTTTATTATTAATATATTTTATTATTATTATTATTACGATGTTATTTTTAACATCGGCCCAGTAAGTTGTGGAATTTAAAAAGATACGTATACAACATATAGTCTCGCAATTGATAGAACGTCATCAATACATCGACACTATATTGTGCGTGTAACATAAATTGCATCCGTTATCACTATTGTTTTATTAAAAATCATCGTATATATACTAACTAAGTAAAATAACCGGGGTGATTCGACTAATTTGGGTTTGATTGTAAAATAAAAACAATTTCATAAGGAGGATGGGACCTCCTAAAAAGAAAGGATGGTATATTATGAAAGTATATGAAAAATTAGCCATGTGTGCAGACGCACTAAGAAATAGTCGGAAAAAGAACAACCAGGAGTGGGCGGATAAATACGAAGAAGATATAGCAAAATACTTAGATAAATATCTACCAAGAGGCTCAGGTATTGATAATGGCATGTTCTTCTCTCACCTTCAGTCCGACGATAATAAAATGGTCATATGTTCCAGTTTCCACGTACTTGATGAAAACGGGTTCTATGACGGCTGGATAGACTTCACGGTAGAGATTTATCCTGCATTTGTGGGTGGGATTGACCTAAAAATTAAAGGTAACTTCACTAACAGAGTAGATTACGAAAGAGAAGATGCTTCAGACATAAAAGAATACTTATACGAAATATTCTATGACGCATTAGTGCAGGAGATTTAGTGCAGGAGATTGGAAGTGATTAAATTAGTGTCAAGATGACATTGATTAGGGTCGTTCCGCCCCTAATATAAGAGGCTAGTGTAATAGCTATGGAAAGTGTCAATAAAACATGGCAAGGAGAGGATAAAATTGAGTATTGATACGGCTATTATTATAATTAGGATCTTTGTATTGATAATACTAGGAATTGTTATATACGCATTGTTTGATGAAAACGACACTATGTATAAGAACGATGATTGGAGGACAAAAACAGGAAGGTAAGACATAGCTATTGTAAAAAAAAAATTAAAAAAGATAGGAGAAGGAAATTATGGATTTTTTTATGATTCACAAATCAAAACTTCGAACTGGTATGAAAGTTAAACTACGTGACGGAAAAGAATTTCAAGTCCTGAAGAATACAGAAGTTTATGGAAATTTACCAGATTATGATATGATAATGCATGACAGTGGTGTTTTTTTGTATTTAGGTGAGTATGAAGACGACCTAACTAATAAAAATAATTTCATGCTTGACATTGTGGAAATTTTCAAGCCAAAAAACGGAGTAGATATTGCATCCCAAGAAAACGATTGGATATCAGTTTGGTCACGTCCATCTTCGTATAGTTTTTCATATGCAGTTTCAACTGGTTGTAAAATACGCCCATTTTATAATTTTGTAGAAAATTGTCCAGAACTTGATTCATTTCAAGACTTTGAGGATATCGCACGTATTTTAAAAAAATTAACACCTGAATTAATAAGAAAACTAATCAACGGAAAATGGTTTATAAAGGAGGATAATAATGACTAAAAAAGAACTGAAAACTTGTATGCTTGTAAGACTTCGAGAGTCTAACGTGTTATGGATGGTTATGTTAGATATGTATCTAGATGATGGTTGTTTTGCCACAGGTTTTGTTAAAGGTGCACTTATCAGCCCGGATTACGAAATGATTAGTCTAGCTCAGTATAACGAAGACATGACTCATAAAGTTGATAGTCGTTTAGACATTGTAGAAGTAATGGTTTCAAACCAGCTTCCAATTAAATTATCCCCAGCATCTTATAACAGGTCGATTTGGGTAACTCCCAAATCAGTTAACTTTACAACTGCTATGTTGTCTAATAGTCGTATAAGACTAGCAGAGCCATTACCGTATGAGATTCCTATAAATGAATTTCAAACCGTTGATTTTGTTTT
>LSQX01130986.1_pt1 | contig 10856 bp, 13 predicted proteins | sample 654561 | NCBI WGS metagenome assembly LSQX01 (sample SAMN04489861, study PRJNA283612) | anaerobic digester metagenome | isolation source: 4 biogas reactors fed with cattle manure at either 37C or 55C with and... | place: Denmark: Kongens Lyngby | collected 2014 | reverse complement strand
CACCGTGGGCTAGGAGATGTGTATAAGAGACAGATCCTCACCTTTTGGTTGGTTTTTTTTAGCGCATTCAATTTGACCATAAGTGATGATCTCTTGTCTTTTTCCTCTTGTTTCCTCCTATAAAAACTTTACACTATGGCACAACAAATATTTGGGGAGAAAAGGAAAACAATAGTTGGTTTAGGATTTTCGGGAAAGGAGATATAAAGCCGCATCCCTTAGAAAATCTGCTTCAGGCCCAAAGGGAGCAAGGCTCTGCTGGCATATTTTTACCTGTTCAGCTGCAAGTTTTTTTGCCTGTTCAGTGCCCAGGAGGGCTGGATAGGTGGCCTTTTTTTTGGCCAGATCCCGTCCTGTTTTTTTGCCCAGCAGCTTTTCATCACCTGTGATATCCAACAGGTCATCTATGATCTGATAGGATAGGCCAAAGGCGCTGGCATACTCTGTCAGAGCCTGCAGCTTATCTTCAGGAGCAGCAGCAAGCAGTGCCCCACTCCTCACAGCTGCCAAAAAGAGCGCCCCGGTTTTATGACTGTGGATGTATTCCAGAGTTTCCTTACTTACAGCAACCCCTTCTGACTCCAGATCAACCACCTGACCGCCGATCATCCCCAGGGAACCAGCTGCTATTGCGAATTCCCGTATAACTTGCAGCACTGCACTTTCTGCAAATCCTTCTTCCCGGAGAAGACAGAGGATTTCAAAAGCCCTGGTCAGCAGAGCATCACCGGCAAGGATAGCTATAGCCTCCCCAAAAACCTTATGGCAGGTGGGTTTGCCTCGCCGGTAGTCATCATCATCCATGGCTGGTAGATCATCATGGATCAATGAATAGGTATGAATCATTTCCAGTGCACCAGCAGCTGGCAGGGCCCGCTTTTCCTCAACTCCAAAGATTCCCGCTACAGCTATAGTAAAAGCCCCACGCAAACGCTTCCCCCCGGCGAAAAGGCTGTAGCGCATAGCCTCATGAATTGATGGGGGATAAGCAGAGGGAGCTGGCAGATAGTCTTCCAAAGCGCCATTGATCATCTCTGCTAAACGGCTTAGTTCATCTTCCCATTTCATTTAGTCTTTCCTCCGGACTCTCTGCTATCCATCCAGGAGGGTGCCTCTTGATAGAAATCCTCCATCAGCACATCCACCCGCTCTTCAAAGGCATTAAGCTTCTGCACAAGGATGCGCAGCAAACCGATCCCCTGCTCAAAATAACTGAGGGATTGATCAAGGGTCAGTTCACCCTTTTCCAGCTCACCAACCACTTCAGTCAGCCTGGCAAGCGCTTCTTCAAAGGTCAAATCCGCACATTTCTGCTGCTCCATTGACTCTCCCCCTTCACTTTATCAACTGTGCAGTCTATGCTGCCTTTGCGGAGAACAACGGTCACTTGATCCCCTTTTTTCACCATACTGCTGTCTTGGATCAGTTTTCCCGATTGAGCATCAAGGCACATACTGTAGCCCCTTTTTAGCACATGAAAAGGGCTTAAAGCATCAAGTTTTCCGTAAATGGCTTTGATCTCCCCGGAGTACCGGTCTAAGATCAGCTGTGGCATTTGCAGCAGCCTTAGGCTGTAACCGCTAACCTCCTGCTTCTGCAGTAATAATGTGCGGCCCAACAGGCCCTTTAAATTTCTGGCAGAATACAAGTAGATAAATTCCTTTTCCGCCTGCAGCTTCGATTGGGTCGCTCTGAACAATCTGTTCATCAGCTGGCTTAACCTCTCTTCCAGTTCAGACCGGCATGGTACAACCATTTCCACAGCAGCAGATGGGGTAGGAGCCCGCAGATCTGCCACCAGATCAGCGATTGTGTAATCGGTTTCATGGCCAACCGCACTGACCACAGGTAGACGGGAATGAAAAATGGCGCGGGCTACCTTTTCGGTGTTAAAGGCCCAGAGTTCCTCCAGGGAACCTCCCCCGCGCCCCACTATAATTAAATCAATGTCATCTCTTTCATTCAATAGATCAAGAGCAGAGCAGATTTCCTCTGGAGCCCCTTCCCCCTGTACAGCAGAAGGGGCAAGGATCACAGGCATCTGAGGAAAGCGTCTTTTTATAACTGTGATTATATCACGCCAGGCTGCTCCTGTAGGAGAAGTAACAACACCCACACCCCGGGGAAGTGGGGGAATCTTTTTTTTATGCTCAGCTGCAAAAAGCCCCTCTCTTTCGAGGCGCTCCTTCAACTGGCAGAACGCCTGGTAAAGAGCCCCCTGACCATCTGGTGCCAGCTCCTGTATATAGAACTGGCATAAACCATCCCGCTCATAAAAACTGAAATACCCTCTGGCCAATACTCTCATCCCATCAGCCGGTGGAAAAGAGAGCCTGCGTGCAGAGGAGCGGAACATCACACACCTCAGACAACCGTTTTGGTCCTTTAAAGTAAAATAGATATGCCCTGAGCTGTGATGCTTGTAATTGGATATCTCTCCCCGCACCCAGAGATCGCTCAACAGCGGGTCGCCTTCCAGAAGATTGCGCAGGTAAGCATTGATCTCACTTACCTGGTAAATTCTCCGCTCTGCTAATACCATAGATCACCGATTCTTCCTCTTGTTTTCGATAAATTATACTCCACTCAAACGCTTGGCAGCTTCAACCAGGTTGTAGATCAGCATAATGATCCGCATTGGTCCCACACCACCGGGAACCGGAGTGATAGCACCTGCCACCTCTGCAGCACTGTCGTAATCCACATCCCCAACTGATTTACCGTCAACCCAATTAGAACCTGTATCTATGACAATCGCACCCGGTTTGATCATATCCCCGGTGATCGCCCGCGGCCTTCCCACCTCTGTGATGATGATATCAGCCTGTTTGGTATAAGGCGCAAAATCCTGATCCGGGTGTACCAAGGTGACTGCACAGCCTCTTTCAAAGAGCATCATGGTCACCGGTTTGCCGATCTCAATGGACCAACCCACCACTACCGCATGCTTCCCTTTGAAGTCAACATTTATGTTTTCCAGCATTTTAACACAGGCATTGGCTGTTACACCAAGATAACAGTCAGCCCCGATCATTAAATTACCCAAGTTCATGGGATGAAAGGCATCAATATCCTTTTCCGGCAGAATAGAATCCATCACCTGTTTCTCATACTGATGCAAGTGTTCAGGCAAAGGCAGTTGAACCAAAATTCCGTGGATCTTCTCATCTTTGTTAAGCCTGTCGATAAGGCCCATGATCTCATCAATTGTTGCATCATCACCCAAATGGTGAACTTCCGCATATCCACCTACTTCTTCACACTTCTTGGCTTTACTGCGCACATAAAGAGCGGAATCCTCGGCCCCTCCTACCAGTATAAGTGCCATACCGGGAGTAACACCCTTTTTTTTCAGTTCCTCTACCTCCCGAGCCAGGGCCTCCCGTACCTCTGCCGCCATTTCCTTTCCACTGATCCGATCTGCTGGCATTAAAACAACCTCCCTGTAATATTGTCCTATAAAAAACAGAATAAGGAAAGAAGAACTGGACCTATAATTGCGATCCAGTTCTCCAACTTATCAGTTTGACCTTAGGACTGCTTCATCTCCAACTGCCACTTAGCAGCTTCAACAGTGTTGCGCATCAAAATGGCTGTTGTTGCAGTGCCGGCACCACCAGGAACTGGGGTGATCCATGCCGCTTTTTCCATAGCAGCTTCGGTTTCCACATCGCCCAGGATCGTTCCGTCATCCTGCGGGTTAATACCGATGTCAACAACAATAGCTCCTTCTTTGATCCATTCACCTTTAATCAGGTGAGGCACTCCGACTGCTACAACCAAAATTTCAGCCCTGCGGACGTGTTGCTCTGTATACCCCCTCTGTCCGGTGGCAATATGGCAAATGGTCACAGTGCCAAAGCTGTTCAGCAGAAGCAGTGCTGCTGGTTTGCCCACTATATCACTGTGTCCCACCACAACCACTTCTTTACCATAGAGATCCACACCTGTGGACTTGATCAATTCATAGGCCCCGAGTGCTGTACATGGTACCAATCTAGGCTTGCCGAAGGTAACAAGACCCATATTGGTTGGGGTGACACCCTCAACATCCTTCTCATAAGCGATGCTCCACTGGCATACCTTGGCATCGATCTGTTCTGGTACAGGCATCTGCAGAATGATTCCGGTAACATTGGGATCAGCATTGAGTCCGGCGATATGTTTCAGCAACTGCTCCTGGGTAGTGCTCGCAGGAAGCTCCTGCAGTTCATACTTGATGCCACAGCGCTCAGCATTTTTCCTCTGCGCATTGGTATACACCTTAGAGGCTTCGTTCTCACCAACCTGAACCGCCACCAGGCTTGGGGAAACCCCCTTAGCCTTCAACTCCTCAACCTCTTTTGACACTTCCTCTCTAATCTTGTCTGCAAGAGGTTTGCCCTTTAAAAGTTGTGCTGGCATCTTTCCTCCTCCTTTATATTTTTAGCAATTGATCAAAAAAGAAAACTCTGCCCACTCACCCCCATCCTTTTCAAGCTGGGCTTACTATTATACAAAAACAATAAAACAGCTATTACACTGATCAGCTGTTCAGGCCACCAATTAAAAAGGTGACAGTAACACTTGTGAATATATTCGCAGTTAACTATACAAATTCCTGCCATGTTCAGTAAAACTTTCATTCCTTTTTCAAGAAACATAAAACCCGGCATTATGAATTATCGCCGGGTTCCTCTGCTATTTCACGGGCGATTCTGCCCAGAATACCATTAATGAAACGGGGTGCGTCCTCGTGGCTGTATGTCCTAGCCAACTCTATCGCTTCATTAATAGCCACATTGACTGGTGTCTTATGATAAAGGATCTCAAAAATTCCCATGCGCAGAACATTGCGGTCAACACCTGCCATGCGGGACAGATTCCATTCCACAGAGTAGCGCTTGATATAGTTATCTATCTCAGCTTGGTGTTCGAGGGTACCCCTGATCAGAATGCGGGAGAAAGCAGCCATTTCATCTGACAAAGGGTACTCAGCCAGCAAATATTCTAAAACAGTGAAAGGCTCTGCATTAACAAGATCTACCTGAAATAATACTTTTAGTGCAATTTCTCTGGCCCGCCGCCTTCCCAACAAATAGACCTCCTTCTCTATGCTTGTGGCAGGGCCTGCTTATTCAGTGAAAGAAACGGTCCCACCAGTCACCAGGACCCTGTCCTCCTTCATCAACACGGCTTCCCAGATAATAACCGATGACAACAAAAATAATAACTAAGAGCGACTTCCAGAAACCAAATGAAATAATAAGCAGCCCGACAACCAAACCCAGAGCCACGCCCAGCAGTTTTCCCCGGTGATTATCTAATAAGTACTGAACAATTTCAATAAAATTCCTACCCATTGTTTTATACTCCCTTTCTATTCAACCCGGGGCCGTATATCTGAGGCAACACTTTGTATTATAACCTGTACCTTGGATACCTGCACACCGCCCTTTTTCTCCAGGTACTCCTGAACGATCCCCTGTACATCCTGCGATACCTGAGGCAGATCTGCCTCAGGATTAACACTCATATGCAGCAAAATCACTAGACCATCATGGTCTAAGCGCAGAACAGGTTTGACCTCCCGCACATCACGCACATCCCGGACTGCCCTGCGGATCATATTTTCTAATGCTGCTGCAGAAATCTGGATCCTGCCTAAACCTGACTCATGGATGATCACTTCCCGCTCCCGAGGGCGCCGGAATACCGCCAACAAGGACCATAATGACAGGATTGCTAAGAATGTACCGCCTGCAGCCAACCCCCACCTGTTCCCTACCTCAGACAGAAACATATCAATCTGCTCCTGGGGATGCAGCAGGCCAAGGGCAACTGCAATAGCACACCCTGACAGAAACAAAACGATCAAAGCAAAAACAATAAGGAAAAAAAGGTTTTGTTGGCGCATAAAAATTTAAAACTCCTTTCCCCTGCCGCTATTTGACCCGCTGTTCTTCCTGGGCTTCAGGAAAGGAAACACCCTGCACATGAACATTGACCTCAATTACTTTAAGGCCTGTCATTCTCTCGATGGCTTGTTTAACATTCTCCTGCACTTTAAGAGCAACTTCCGGTATCCTGCTTCCGTATTCCATAATAACAAAGATATCAACTGCTGCTTCCTTTTCTCCAACCTCTACCTTCACACCTTTGGCCAGGTTCTTCCTGCCGAGCATTTCAGCGATACCGCCGGCAATACCGCCGCTCATACCTGCTAGCCCCTCAATTTCCGTTGCTGCTAAACCGGCAATAACAGCTACCACCTCATCGGCGATCCTGATCCCACCAAGTGGTGTTCTCCCTGTTTCTTCAAAGTTAGTTTCCATAACAGCCCTGCCCCTCCTTATCTACTTGCTAATTATGTCCAATCTACGAACCATTATACCAATCAAGTAAGCTTTTGCAAACAGCAATCATTATTCTTTCAATAAAGATGGTATAAAGGATGTATCTATTTCACAGCGCAAAAATTTTTCATTTTCCATGAGATACCGCAAAAAAGGTATGGTAGTTTTCACACCCTCGATCTGGAATTCTCCTAATGCGCGTTCCATGCGGCAGATAGCCTCCCTGCGGTCATTTCCCCAAGTAATGAGCTTAGCGATTAAGGAATCATAAAAAGGAGGGATCCGGTAACCGGCATATACTCCGCTGTCCACACGCACACCCATCCCTCCTGGAGGCAGATAAGCGGTTATCTGCCCTGGGCAGGGACAAAAATCCTTTTCCGGGTCTTCCGCATTGATCCGGCATTCCAGAGCAGCACCCCGGGGTTTAATATCCTCCTGCCGGTAGCCCAGTTTTTCTCCTACAGCCACTTTGATGGTTTCAGCCACCAGATCGATCCCGGTCACCAACTCTGTTACCGGATGCTCAACCTGAATGCGGGTATTCATCTCAATAAAATAATAATTCCCTTTTTCATCAAGCAAAAACTCAACTGTTCCCGCACCGGAATAATTAACCGCCCTGGCGGCACGCACTGCAGCTTCCCCCATGCTCTTCCGGGTTTCTTGAGTCAGCACTGGACAGGGCGTTTCTTCCACCAGCTTCTGATGTCTCCTTTGCAGTGTACAGTCCCTTTCCCCCAGGTAAACCACATTGCCATGGTCATCAGCTAAAACCTGAATCTCCACATGCCGTGGTCTTTCTATATATTTCTCCAGGTAAAGGCTGCCATCTCCAAAAGCGGCCTCTGCCTCCTGCCGGGCGGTCTGGACAGCTTTGGCCAACTCAGAGTCATTGAACGCGATGCGCATACCACGGCCTCCGCCACCGGCAGATGCCTTGATCAAAACCGGATAGCCGATCTCCCTAGCTAAGCGGGCTGCCTCCTCTTCGCTTTCAATAACACCAGATGAACCGGGGACAACAGGAACACCCGCTTCAGTCATCATCTCCCGGGCCTTGGCCTTGATGCCCATATCATTAATAGCTGCTGCAGGGGGGCCGATAAATTTGATTCCCTGTTCCTCACAGAGTTGGGCAAAGGAAGCATTCTCCGCCAGGAAGCCATAGCCGGGATGAATGGCCTCAGCCCCTTTAGTCAGTGCTGCACTGATTATATTGGTAACATTGAGGTAACTCTGGTTGGGATGAGGCCCTCCAATACATACAGCTTCATCTGCCAGCTTCACATGAAGGCTCTCCCGGTCAGCAGAAGAATAGACCGCAACTGTTTTAATGCCCAGTTCCTTACAGGTCCTGATGATCCGGACAGCAATCTCTCCGCGGTTAGCCACAAGTATTTTGAACAAGCTAACCCCCCCTGGCTTACTCCACAGGAGCGATCAGGAAGAGCACCTGCCCAAATTCCACAGGCTGGGCATTTTCCACTAAGATATCAATGATCTTCCCATCGCATTCTGCTTCTATCTCATTCATCAGTTTCATGGCTTCGATAATACAGAGGGTATCCCCCTTCTTCACAGTGCTGCCCACTTCAACAAAGGGCGGTGAATCAGGTGAAGGCGCTCGGTAAAATGTACCTACCATAGGTGCAGTGACCTCTACCAGATTATCAGGCAGCTCCTCTGCTTTTTCTTCCTTTTCAGTTACTTCAACCTTTTCGGTTGCTGCAGCAGGTGCATCAGCAGCAGGAGTGTTTAGCGGTGTTTCACTGAACTGGCCTCCGATGATCCCCTTTCTAATGGCTACCCTAATACCTGCTGTCTCCACCTGTACCTCATTAACTGTTGTCTGATCAAGCATTTGGATCAGATCCTTAATATCCTCAATATCCATAGTTCCATCCTCCATTGAAGATTGGGACATACGCCTACTTGGGCGTCTGCTCCCAGCTTTGCCGCTTCCCCCAGCTTGTGCAGCTGGTTTAGCGGTTTCTTGCTTTTCTTCAGCAAGCTGAGGTTGAACTATCTCCCCATCTCTCACCTTTTTTCTGTATTCAAAGAACTTTCGAGCCACAGCTGGGAAGAGAGCATAAGTGAGATAATCCTCTTCAGACTCCGCCAGGTCCTTGATCTCCTCTTTCATTTTTTCAAATTTATTCTCCAGCAGATCGGCTGGACGGCAGGTGATCGGCTCTTCATCGCCGATGATCAACTTTTGAATATCTTCAGCGATGGGGGCAGGCGGCCTGCCATAGTAACCCTTGACATAATTCTTTACTTCCTGAGCAACCATCTTGTATCTGCTGCCTGTTAAAACATTGAACACAGCCTGAATTCCCACAAGCTGACTGGTAGGAGTTACTAAAGGAGGATAGCCTAGATCAGCCCGTACTTTTGGTATTTCCTCAAGGACTTCATTAATACGATGCAGGGCATTTTGCTCCTCCAATTGACTGACCAGATTGCTAATCATCCCACCTGGCACCTGGTGGTCGAACACCTTCATATCACTGATCCTGGTAACACCCCGCTCATAACCTCTTTTGCGGCGCAGTTCCTCCCAGTAGTTGGATATTTCAAAAAGCAGAGGTATATCCAGACCTGTATCCCATTGTGTCCCCTGCAGCGCCCGCACCAGGGTTTCCACCGGGGGCTGGGATGAACCAAAAGCCAGCGGGCCGGAGCAGGCATCAAAAGCATCCACTCCAGCTTCTACAGCCTTTAAACAGGCTCCAATTGCCATACCGCCGATGTAGTGGGTGTGGAGCTGAACAGGAACAGTCAATTTTTCCTTCAAGAGTTTTACCAATTCATAGGCCTGATAGGGGGATATCATCCCGGCCATATCCTTGATACATATTGAATCAGCACCAAGCTCCTGCAAATGCAGTGCTGTTTCTAAATAATGCTCATTGGTGTGCACAGGACTCAGCGTAAAAACAACACATGCCTGGAGGTGCTTACCGGTCTTTTTAACAGCCTTCATAGGAACCTCCAGATTGCGGACATCATTAAGAGCATCAAAAACACGGAAAATATCGATCCCTGTTTCCGCAGCCATGTCAACAAAAGCCATAGCCACATCATCAGGGTAGTTTGCATAACCTACCAGATTCTGCCCTCGCAGCAGCATTTGGAGAGGGGTACGTTTGACATATTTCTTAATGGTCCTGATCCTTTCCCAGGGATCCTCATTCAGGTAGCGAATACAAACATCAAAAGTAGCCCCACCCCACATCTCCAGAGAATGATAACCTACCTGGTCTATTTTTTCCAAAACAGGTATCATATCCTCAGTGCGCATTCTGGTAGCCCAAAGGCTTTGATGGGCATCTCTCAGGGTGGTATCTGTGATTCTTGGTCTCAACAAACTGCACCTCCTCCAGTATAGAGAGATATAGAAAAAAAGAAATCGGTTATATGGCCGTTTCCTATGGATATCTTTATTCACTTGATTATATCTTTCAGTTACAAATCTTTCAAGCAGTTAAGGCAAAGTATACAATATTCAATCTTAAGGTTTGCTGGTTATAAATACATCATCTGCTTGCAGGTCCGTCACCCGCAACACCAACTCTCTGACCTGATCTTTTTCTGACTCTGTCAGCGAGTCCTGCTGGATGATCACATTAGCAGCTGTGTCCTGTAACAGGACAACAGCATCTTTAAAACCTAAGGCCATTACCAATTTTTCCAGCTCCGCTTCCAGAGTTGAGCGCTCTGTAAGCCTCATCAACCCCTGCTGAGCCTGATCCCTGGTCTCATTGCTTGAAGCTGTGTTGGCTGCAATTTCCCTTAATACTTCCATCTGCTGGCTGCGGATGCGGTCCCTTGTCAGCCTGCAGTCAACAAAAAATTCCTGTTTTTTCACATCATTCACTAAATGTGTATTCTCTGTTTGTTTCACATCAACCTCAACATTGACCTGGGGCTGTTCCCGCATCAAATAAAACTTTAATGAAAGCCAGCAGCCTGCAAGAAGCAGCACAACTATCAAACCGGCTCTGAGAATTTTCTTTGGTTCAAAAACATAATAGACCATCTTCACTACCTGCCTTCTTTCGGTAAAACAGAAACCTTATGTACAGGAATATCCAGCACGGTCACTACTGCCTGAACCAACTCCTCACGCAGGCCCGGATCCCTCGCCCCCTCAGACAGCACCAGCACCCCAGCGATCTCCGGGCGTGTTGACTTGATCAGCACAGGTTCCTGATTCCCTCCTGAGGCAGCACCGACCAATACCAGATTATCTTCTTCAGTGACCTCAGTGGTCTGCCTGCTCCCCCCGGACCTGTCCTGCTCCTCTATGGTTCTGTCCTGGCGGGAATGGTTTTGGGCATAATAATGCTCTGCCCCTGATGCCATGGTAATCGTCACTTCAACATCACCAGCCCCGGCGACAGAACTCAAGATACCTTCCAACCTCTCTTCCAGTTGTTTTTCCTCCAGTGCCAGCTCACCATTCACAACTGTATCTTCTGTATGATCTGGTGCTGCCGGCGCTTCCTGTTGGGG
>LSQX01376819.1_pt2 | contig 10858 bp, 7 predicted proteins | sample 654561 | NCBI WGS metagenome assembly LSQX01 (sample SAMN04489861, study PRJNA283612) | anaerobic digester metagenome | isolation source: 4 biogas reactors fed with cattle manure at either 37C or 55C with and... | place: Denmark: Kongens Lyngby | collected 2014 | reverse complement strand
ACGGAGTGCCCCTCCTGAGGTGAGCTGTACACATTCCGCCATCCACCATCGTCAGGTACCTGAATCAGTATTTTCTGGCTGGTGAAATAAACGCCCCCGGAGTATGCCCAGTATACCGTTACTTCTGAGACGGTTTGCTCTTGCGCCATGGTCACTTCCAACCAGTGGTCGGATGAATTATCTGCAGAAGCCCATGATACGTCGTTTCCGCAACCGGCGCCGGTGAGCTTCTTAAAGCCATCATTCAGTGCGTTCAGTGCCTCGTAATTGGGGTAATAGCTTGATGCAAGCATCTCGATTTCCTCCATTGGACTGCGCAGAAAGTTGGAGGTGTCGGCACGCTCGAAGTCTATCGTTACCTGTGTGGTGTTGGCGGTAGGGGCGGTATCGGCCATGGATATGGTGAGCCGATGTAGCCCATATTCTATCTGGCCCAAGTCCACGGTTGCTATAGCTCTCTGTGGATGCGGGGTGTCTACTTTAAGGCGGGCGCCAGGGAGCCTTACACCATTAAGCGTGACCAGTACTGATGTCGGATCCATTTTGTTTTCAGCATCATAGAATCCAGCACGGATGGTGCTCGGGGCTTGCTTCAGTGCGCCCAGATTGATTGACAACCTTGCTGGCAGCGGATTGTCACCGGCCTTTAAGCCAATTAATTGGGGCGGATTGGTGTCATGTATGTCCAAATCAGCAGGAGGGTTGATTAGCAGCATAATCTGCCCGATGCCCAGTTCTGCCGGTTGCAGGTAAAAGCTGATGCGTCCGTCGTGCAACTCATACTGCGCAGGCTGCCATGAGCCGTCATCAGATTTGACAAGCACTACCATAGGTGCGGTTTGCGTTGCTATCGGCAGCGTCAATCGGACTGGAGCAGTGCATGTGGCCTGCACGGTGAAAGCGGAAGCCATAGCAGCACACAACATACTAATTGCCAGAATTACACTCACTGTCGCAAATCTCATAGCCTGAGCCTCCTCAGCTCAAATTGGCAGGGTGCCATAGTTTCTGCCATTTCCATGTAACTCATCCGAATACCTCCATCATTAGTGCTTTGTACACTCCTGGGGTGGCTGGAGAATTGAACTGTCTCGGTCAATAGCGGCGTAGCCGAAGATGGCCAGGTCAGAATCTCACGATATACTGAGAAAGGTATTCACATCGGTTGAGGTGAATTGGCTGTTGTAGCGATATTTGGGCGGGAGACAGAAGACGGGTATGAAGTACAGCCTCGAGTATTGGCCAAGCTATTCAGAAGATGAATGGTGGCGACAGTGGGCGAGTGAGAGTGTTGGGAAGCTGTCACTTCTTGCCAAGTGGCGCCATCAGCCTGACGATTGGCGGCGTTTGTTAACTGAACAGTTGGAAAGACTACTTGGCTGGGATGAGTCGCCTGCCGATGAACCGCGTGTGGAGTTGCTTGGGCAGAAGGATGCCTATGCTTTCAGTCTGCAAAAGCTTGCGATAGAAGCATGTGACGGAACTTGGATGCCCGGATATGTATGTGTGCCGCATGACAATCAGAAGCCATTGCCTGCAGTAGTTTTGGTGCACGATGATAGCAGTTCGAAAGAGCAGATGATTGGTCTGCTTGGCGATGACCGTCCGGATATTGCGCCTGCAGCATATCTCGCAGCGTCCGGCTATGTCGTGTGCTGTCTCGATCGGCGTGGGGCAGGCGAGCGGACGCGAAGCAGTGATGTCGATGGTCTGTGGCAGTGGCTGGGCAAGCCCTCGATTGGCAGAGAAGCTTCGGACATGGTGATGGCGCGCAGAATGCTGTCTACACGCCCAGACGTGCAGGAGAAGCGGATAGGTCTTCTTGGTATTGGATCTGGCGGCATGACGGCGTTGTACGCATCTATATTGGACAACAGCTTTTGGGCCACCGCTCTGTGCGGTTGCTTGATGCGCTTCCGATCGCTGCCTCTGCAGGCGGACCCGCATCGGCGGCAGGCGCTGTATGAGCGTCTTGCTTCCACAGCAGTCCCAGGACTGTTGGCCTACGCTGATTTCGAAGATTTAGCCTGTCTGATCGCCCCCAGGGCTTTGGGCTTGTGTCAGGGTATGGAAGATCACGTGTCCCCCGAATTGGCTGCAGACGTCGTCGCACGAATTGTCGAAGGTTTTGAGGCCATGGGAGAGAATCCTAAGCTGACTGTACAGACGGAGGCGTGTCCACTTCGATACCCGACAACGGATGTACTAACTTTCCTGGATGACTGGCTGAAGCTGCCAGCATAGGATGATGGCAGCAGTGGTGGCAAATGTGGAATTCACCGCCACCGTTGACCGTCGGAGGCTGTCTAATTGACTGTCGGCGGGATGGCGGCCGTGCCTGAGCCGCGCTTCCGGCCACTGTATCGCAAAACTCCAGGAGATGATTGGATTATGCCCAAGATGAGATCTCGATTTAGGCTCACATACCCGGTAGCTGTGCTGCTGCTAACCGTGTTGCTCACAGGCTGTGGTGGAACGTTGGCACTGCTTTTCAAGTTGGTCTCTGTTGGACAGATAGTCGGCAATGTGACCGACTTGGTGGACCGCTTTGGCAAGAGTTCGACGGAGTATGCGGTGTTTTTTGACGGATTTCCACTGGGCCAGCGGCCTGATAACACTGGCAGACTAGATCTGCGAGGACTTCCAGCCGGCAAGCATTTGATATCAGTGATCGATGGTGACTATCGCACAGGATTCCATCAGACAGTAGACATCACTCCTGGCGATGATGGGTTGCAGCTTTCCGGCTACAATCCAGTGCAAGGTGCGGTCATAAGCGGCAGAGTGGAGCGAGAAACCTCCGGTGGCGGTCGTAGCCAAGTTGCACATACGCTTGTGGTGGCTATTTTCAACGGCGCAAGCATGCTCCAGAACAGTGGGGGTAGCATCATCAGTATTCCACCGCCAGACGAATCGGTGGAATACATCATGGGGTACACGGACAGTACCGGCACATATCGTCTGGGACCAGCCAAGTACGGTTCATGGCTCGTAACGACCACACTACCCGGTCATTACGGCGATGCGCGAGTGGTAGTCACAAGCGGCGGCGGTGACAGTCGCAACCAGAACCTGATGCTGACTGCTCAACAGGCTAATCCAGTCGGTACGATTATGGGTTCTGTCACCCGCAGTGCTACTCAGGGTATTGCCGATGCATTGGTGTACACGCAATTGCAGGAGCCGTATCGGGTGCAGGTGACCTCCCAATGTGCTGCTGAAGTCGCTAACGACAGCGGCTTTGCCCTGATCCAACAGCCTTGGTTTGCCTGGACAGTGCTTGGTACAGTCACGGACCAGTCGGGAGCGTACTCGCTGTCGAGCCGGATGGGGAGACAGACGGTGACCGCATTCAAGTATGGCTATCGTGCCAAATCATGGGAAGGCGACCCAGGCCTGGGTACTTCACGGATAGATTTCGACCTGTCAGCACGCTGACAGAAATGTATGGGAGGGCTGTGATTGCAAGCAGGATTCCAGACGGTTGATATTACTCCACCCCTCGGAGTGCCTTTGGCGGGACATTTCAATCACCGGCCCAACATAGGGGTACACGATCCTCTGACGGCTTATGCCATGGTAGTGAAGGACGATCAGCATCAGGTTGCCCTGCTGGGTACGGATTTGATCGGAGTGCCAGACAGCCTGGTCGACGAAGTCCGGAGGCTGGCATGTGAACGTATGGGCTTACCGAAGGACGCACTGATGGTGTGGGCAACTCATACGCATGCAGGACCCCAAACGTCTGGCCCCGATGAGGGATCGTCGCACGCCGAATATCTAGCGGCGCTGCCTGCTAATCTAGTCGGCTGCGTGGCCGGAGCGTTCGCTAACATGCGGCCAGTACGGGCTCGAGTGGCGGTAGGTCGCGAAGAGCGGATCTCGTTTAACCGCAACTATCGGATGCATGATGGGAGTGTGCGCACTAACCCCGGAGTGGGCAATCCAGGTGCAATCGCTATGGACGGCCCCATCGATCCAGATGTAATCGCCGCGTTTTTCGATGGCGCCTGCGGCATATGCGGAACACTGATCAACTTCGCGTGCCACCCGGATGTGCTTGGCAGCGGCAACTATCACTGCTCCGCTGACTATCCCTACTATTTGCGGCAAGCGTTGAGCAGTGTGTATGGTGACAGAGTCATCACTTTGTTTGGCAACGGTACCTGTGGCAACATCAATCATATTGGCGTGTTTTCTCACAAGCATCAAGGAGGGCACGACCATTCGCGAATGATGGGCCGAAGACTGGCTGGAGAAGTGATGAAAATAGAGAGCGAAGCACGGGAAGTGGCGCTCGGTCCGCTGTGGTACGATTCGCGGACGGTAGAGTTGCCTTTGCGCAAATTCAGCGATGCGGAGATCGCTCAGTTCCGGCAAATTCTGGCCGAGACGGAAGATAGTGCAGCTCAACTATCGTCCGCTAATTTTACGCGCGGTCGAGCATTACGTGCCATCCGGACCGTAGAGGCCGGTATCAGCTCCCAACCCGCAGAGGTACAAGTGTTGAGGTTAGGAGATCTGGCTGTGGTAGGGATACCTGGCGAATACTTTGTCGAATTTGGTCTGCAGATAAAATGCCACAGTCCGGCACCAGTCACCATGGTGATCGAGCTAGCAAATGGCTCCGTTGGCTACATACCTACTGTGACTGCCATCGAACAGGGCGGCTATGAAGGATCCAGCGCACGTTTTGAAGCTCATGCCGGCCAGATGCTGTCCGACGCGGCCCTGGACATGCTTGCGACCGCTTATGGTCGCACTGCACAAAATTCGGGCGGCTTACGGCGTGACTGATGGCCATAAGCCAGGTGCGTGGCTCGCTGGCAACTGTAGGTACTTCAAGTTGTCATCGAGAGCTTCGTGTCCCCTGGGTGGTATGTTAGCGCTTCGGCTGTATGGGGGGCAGGACGGCTAATGCCACCGCAAGTCTATACGGCCGGATTTCGGCGAAGGCACCGTCTCATCGCGGTGACGGTGACTATGGCTGCCGGTGTCGCTCCGTTCATGGTTACTCTGGCGACGATGCAGTATTGGGTCGCGCCTCCCCCATACGCGTTGGCTCTATTGACGGCAGCGACTTATGTCATCGCAGGCTTGGCTCCGTGGTATAGCCGCGGTACACTTGCACTGCTCGGCAACTGGCGATTGCGGCAGATGCTGTCGATGCTAGCGAAAACAGAGTTGGGGGATGACCCACAGGCGCTGGGGGCAGTCTTTGTGGGCTTTTCGCCGGGAGAGAAGCTCCGCCTGTGGGATGGTGACACCGATCGTGACGTGGGGCTGTTGGCAGTACGTAACGACTGCCTCGTGTATCTGGGTGATGAGTACAAATGGTCACTTCCTCGTGAACAGATTGACCGAATAGAGTTGGCGGCGGCAGATGTGGGATTGCGACGGCTTGTGATCTGGTGGCATCGACCCCGCGAGGCTCAGCAAGCATTCAGCCTAGTGTGTCGGGAAGCTAACACACTGCAGGGAGTAGCTTTAGTGACACGTCGCCTGTACGAGGTGTTGCGCAATTGGGCCTGGTCCCAAACCCCATTCTACGAGCATGCCAGCGTCGACTGGGGTTATCCACCAACCGATATATCGGGTGGACTGGCCGCTGATCAGCCGGTCAATGGCGGTTGTGCCAGTATTTTGGCGATTCTTGTCATCGTGGTTGTGACCATCTGGCGCATCAGTGGCACCCTTTTGTCAGAAGGTGATTATTACGCCGCCATTTTGTGGGCGGGACTTATCGCCGTCATCGGGGCCATATTTACCGGTTATCTGCTGCACTACCTGCATTCGTGGGAAGCCCAAAAGCGCGTTCCTCCCCCTCACAACAGTTAGGATACTGTCCTTCCGCAGCAAGCCGATCCCTGGATGGAGCAGGCATTCTCCGGCGTTGCCACCGACATGGCAGGAAATGCGTTCACTGCTACCGAATAGGTAGATGATAGTCGCCACAGGCCCACACATACCAGGCATGAGCCTCGGGAGGAGACCGTACAAGTTATGCCGATTGCCGAACTAAACCCCATCTCCATAGCTTGGCCTTCGGCGCACTCAAGCTCCGGCATTGCCCCCGACTGCGCCAACACTCAGCTTAACCTGTACTTGATACAAGTCAATACCGATGAGGATATGTGCGGTTGGGGCGAAACGCGACTTACACAGGAGAGCAATTTTCTGCCCATTGCCGAGATGCTTGGTGACCTGATCATAGGCGAGGATCCATTGAACCGTGGCATTCTCTGGGATCGACTACTGAACATGGTCGAGGCAGAGGCAGTCCCGGGAGGCTCATCTGATTTTCTTCACGATCTATACGCGGTACTGAGCGCTATTGACATAGCCTTGTGGGACTTGATGGGGCGCAAGCTAGGTGTTTCGGTAGCGCGATTGCTTGGGGGGGTGCGCAGTAGCAGACTTGATGTCTGTATCAGTGGTCTATGTGGAGATTCGCCAAGAGACTTGGCGAATCAGGCGCAGCACGTGGTTGCTGATGGTTTTCGTGCGATCAAGATAAAGCTTGCCGGTGAGCTACAAGAAGACGTGGCTATGGTGGCCGCAGTGCGGGAGGTATTGGGCAATCAAGTGGTGCTGATGGCGGACGCGGACGAGGCTTACAAGTGCCTTGACAGTGCCCGAAAATTGGGTGTAGCACTATCTAAACATGACGTATACTGGCTGGAGGATCCTTTTGCTGCAGGGCGTTGGGATGAGTACTCTCAGTTGGCTGCATCGATCGAACCCCCCCTGGCTGGCGGCAAAACCTTGTACCGCGTAACCGAGTTGCTAGAGCCTATTCAACGGGAAGCGCTGCATGTAGTGGTGCCCGATCTCCGTGTGTGCGGTGGGATTACCGCCGCATGGTTCATCGGCACACTGGGGCAGTTGCATGGAGTACGTATGTCAGTTCACAGTGGACAGTCACCGTTGACACTGTTGGCAGCGGCCAATCTATCTGCAGCGATGCCTTACGCAGAGAGACTGCAACTTACAGACTGGCAGGCCGCTCTCGCCCAGGCCATGATGTCCCATCCGCCTCACTATGAACAAGGCTTCTTTATCTTCAATGATCGGCCCGGGCTGGGCTCAGATATACGCAGTGACTTTGTGGAAACTTATGGGCGCTCTATAGCTAACCAATAGCCAATAGAAAATATGTCACCACCGAAAAAGGCTTGCATGAAAGCGGAGACGATACAGGGTCGAGAACTGGTTGATGCGGTGCACAAGGCAACGCAGAAGCTCCAGGACACGGTGGACAGTATCTGCGGGGCCTGCGAGTATAGCTGCTGTGAGACCGGCACCATGGTGGGAAGTCACGGTCTGCGCAGGCTGTCCAAAGGATTACGCCTGGACCCTCAACTGTCGGATAGATTGCGGCAGGGCTTGCGCCAACGTGCCCTCGAAATCACTGCCGATTTGCAGACTATTCAGCGTGTAGGCGACATGCTCAAGGCCAGCTATGGTGAGGAATACGGCACTCAGCTCGAGGAGCTTTCGGACCTGACAGAGCAGTGGCGACAGTTCGCCGAGTTCATGTCCGCTGACTTCGAATTCAACACCGAGAATTTCTACCGATTACTTTTATACTCTGCTATACGCCATAACTTGCTCCGTCACTTGTCTGTGTTTCCCGGGGCACATTCTGCACTCGCTAATCTTGGCAGTTCAGAGGGCAGCTTCCGTTTTCGAGGTCGCAAATTGGCCCCGCCACGGTGCCTGTTCCATGTCGATGGATGTTTACTGGGCAGATACAAGCCGTTGCATTGTGCTAATTTCTTCTGCAGCGGAGAGCCTAATTTGCTTGACGAGTGCCAACAGCTTATGGATTTTGATGAGTTTGTCCTGGCGCACATGTATTTGGAGAAGCTTGATTTTGTCAAATCGGCGATTACGCTGGAAAACGAGTTGGGGCAAGCTTACTGGGAGCCCAAGATAATAATAGTCGATGATGCTAAAGCCCGAGACGATTTGCGCGAACTGGTGAGGCAGCGCTCAGGACGGGTAGAGTATCGGCGGTCATCAATGGCGTTCTACCTATCCAGTGAGGAGCTGCTGGAACTCATCAGGAACTATGGACGTGACAACACCATCTTATTCGACGCTCCATCTGTCAGTGGGCCTGCTCTGTATGAGTTGGGTATTGCATTACAGCAGGCTCATAATGATGACATCCTCGGCGGGTTTGTATTGACCATAGAAAGCTTCGCGACCCCAAGCTTCATGCCTCACCCTATGTGGACAGACCAAGTGATGAGCCAACCGCTTGGCAGTTTGGATATATTCGTCGTCGAACCGAAATAGAGTACGGCAAGAGCAAATTAGAATAGAAAAGATGGTGAGACTTCTGCACTGTCGGACAATCTACGAGCCAACCATAAGTATATAGAATGAGGTGATGCTTCGTGTCAGAAGGGTTGATAAGTGTACTGGTTGTATCAGGTGTGGTGCTGCTGGTAGCATCAATTTCACCGAGCCTGGCGGCCAGTGTCGATTTGGGTAATGGATTTATGGATCATGGGGTAGCCACACCGATGAGCAACCACCGTGGCACAGTGGCAACGGTGGATGGCGAGGGGCGCAACGTCGTGTTGCTGTGGCTGCTCGATCATACCGGCTGTAATTCGCTATTGGTGATAGATGCAGAAACTGGGAGTACACGTCAACGTGCGATCCCCTTCCCTTCACGTGGCGACAGTCCTTTCGCTTCCATTCTATCCAGAGAAAACCGTTTTTACAGCCATTTTGGCAGCCACTTTGTGGAGTACGACCCGATAGCTGACGAGTTCACTTTTTTCCATGAGACCGTGCCTCAAATGGCCATGAGTATGACAGAAGATGATAGCGGTGTCATATGGTCGGCTACCTATCCCCAGAGCGGACTGGCATCATACAATCCAGCGACTGGCGAGTTCCGCGACTATGGCCAGCTTTACAAACAAAACTGGGCCCAGTATCCGCGGTCTATTGCGGCTGACGACCAGGGTTGGATATATTTTGGAGTCGGCAGTACCGCCAGCCAGATCATAGCTGTAAACCCAGAGACTGGTGAAGCCACGCCGATTCTGCCGGAAGACGAACGTGCCCAAGCGTTCGCATCGGTCTACCGCGACGAGAACGGCAAAGTCTATGGTAGAGACGGTTCCGGCCGGGATGATGCATGGTTGGAACTATACGAAGGCAAAGCTACCAGGATGACCGCTCCAGAGCAACGCAATCCCAAGAGTTACATTGCCAGCAGTCAGACTTTGTTCCACCGCAGTTTTCCTGATGGCAAGATGCTGCGTTCCTGCAACCTGTATACTCGGAAAATGGTGATCGAAGATCCGGCCACCGGCCAGAGCACTGAAGTAGATTTCGATTACAGCAGTGAGGGTGCGCATCTGATGGGGCTGGCCACTGCTCCAGACGGCACCATAACGGGTGGCACTGCGTTTCCGATGTGCTTTTTCAACTACGATCCGGACACAGATGGGTGGGTCAATCACCCATGTCTGGGGCAATGGAATGCAGTAGCAGCCGGCAACGAACGCTTCTATGTGGGTATGTACACAAGCGGCGGCTTGCTGGAGTGGGATCCGGCCAAAGAGTGGGTACCGACAGAAGCGAAAAATCCACAGAGCAATCCGCTTCTTATCCATGAAAGCTCGCATCCTACCGTGATGCGTCCGACCCAGTTGCTGGTGCACCCGGATGGCAAGACGTTAATTCTCGGTGGCACACCGGGCTACGGCTTCACCGGCGGCGGAATGCTCATCTTCGATCTGGAAACCCAGACATCAACTTTGCTCACCCATGAGCAACTGCTGGAATACCATTCCATCAACAGCATGGCCGCACTCGACGGGGGCAAGCTGCTGGTTGGCTCAACCGTCGCCGCAGGCACCGGAGGCGAGCAGAAGGCGCAGCAAGCTGAACTGTACATCTTTGATCTGGCGGCCCAACAGATCGAATGGCATGACCCGGTCATCCCCGGCGTAGGCGGCTTCAACGCCATGCTGAAGGGCCCCGGTGACCTAGTGTTTATCTACGCAGATCGCAAGGAGTTGCTGGTGTTCGACACGGTCAAGCGTGAAGTAGTACACCGTGAAGACACTAACGCGACTTTTGGCCCGACCAATGCACAGCAGGGGCCGAGAGTATTCGTCCAATCACCGGAGGGCGATATCTACATTCTGTTCACCCGAAACATCGCCTCGCTCAATCCAGAGACCTTTGAGATAACGCTGGTGGCCGAATCTCCGGTAGCTATCGGCCCAGGCGGCGACTACCTGAAAGGCCGCATTTATTTCGGTAGCGGCTCGCACATGTACAGTTGCGGAGTCGAATAGTAGTAAGATCGAGTAGATCATCCTGTCAGCAGACTGGGTACTGGCGATAGCTGCATGCCAGTACCCATTTGTGTTTCCCTACGAATGCATCGCCGGGCGCTGTCAGATCAGGAAGTTGCAGAGCTATATCGAGGCCAGTGACTGCGTTCGATGTGAAGAGCTGACGCTTTCCCGACTTCGTGCGGGGAGGAGCATCGCTCCTCTTACTGAGGTTGTGCGCGTAGCGATGCTCTGCCAACTACATCACTTATATTGTGGTCGGGAAAGGGGTATCGCTTTTGCGGTGGCGAAATCAACACTACAAAAGCAGTGAGCATCAGCCGGCGACAGTAACGGCTCTCAGGCTCAGGTGAGGCGAAATATGGACCTCGGAACACTCGGCGATCTCACATCCGGTCTGAGCCAGGTGCTGATCGGAGTACTCGTTTGGGTTGTATTGGCATGGAGCATGGCGTGGACGGGCATCGCACTGTGGATGGCGGCCCGTCGTGACCAACTGGCATGGTTTGTCGTCTTGCTTGTGGTCA
>LSQX01006726.1_pt1 | contig 10858 bp, 12 predicted proteins | sample 654561 | NCBI WGS metagenome assembly LSQX01 (sample SAMN04489861, study PRJNA283612) | anaerobic digester metagenome | isolation source: 4 biogas reactors fed with cattle manure at either 37C or 55C with and... | place: Denmark: Kongens Lyngby | collected 2014 | reverse complement strand
CGGCCACCGCGTTTGAGTTGTGGGCCGGGTTGTAGAGCACCGGAATGTTGCGCTCCTTGGCGGCAGCAAGATCGATGTTCTCAAGCCCTCCGCGGTTTGAGAGTATAAACTTGAGCCGCGGTGCGGCGTCAAGTACCTCGCGCGTTATCGGGCAGAGGTGCACCATCAGCAAATCGGCATCGGCAACCGCTTCGTACAAGTCGTCGGGCGGCGGCAGGGCATAGGGGCCGCCTTTTTCAATCATATCCGCAATAGCCCTCATTCCCCGGCGGGTTTTAGCCCCGAAATACGGAATTTTTGTCACCTCAAGTCCGGGGTAGGCCGAAAAACACTGGCGGTAAAAATTCTCCTCCATGAAGTGGTCGCTGACGGCGGCTATTTTCATTCTGGCCTCCTTTGAGTGTCGGGGTTTCTGTCTAAATACAACACAACACATGATGCTCCAAAAACACTTGTTTGTCAAGGCCACACAAAACCCAAAAGCTAATATGGCAACGCTTATTTAAATATATCTCAAAATGGGTTGACAAAAAAATTTATTATGTTATAATATAATTGCCGGCAGACTTGGAGCAGATCAGCCGCAGCGAAAACCAGAACCGAAGGCAGGCCGCCGGACTAAAAATAATACTATCACGAAGAACCGTCTTACTATAAGAAGGGCTTTTGATATTTTTGCCAGGCACGGCACTGATATTAAAGCCCTTTCTTTTACACGCAGGGAACGGGCTGCTCAAAAAACAGAAAAGAACCGTCTTAAAACAAGAAGGGCTTTTAGTATTTTTGCCGGGCGCGGCACTGATATCGAAAGCTCTTCTTTATTGACAAGGAGGAAAAATGAACTTAATCAATAAAACCGTGCGACACAGAATTTTAGGCGAGGGCACCATAACCGACATTCAGGACCGGGTTGTGTTTATAAGGTTCGGCGAGGAACTGAAAAAATTCGCCTTTCCGGATGCATTCAGCAAGCACCTGAACCTTGAAGACAAGAAATGCAAGACCTATGTCGACAATCTCCTCGCTGAATACAACAAGGAAGCCGAGCTTTTGCGCAAAAAGGAGCAGCAGGAGATTGAAAAACGCCGGCTCCATGCCAAGCTCCCGCTAAACGACAATTCACAGGCCGCCTTTGGCTTCATCTACAACGACCGGCAAAAGGTACTCCAGGACTGGACTGTTACCACAGGTACATATCTGTCGGGCAGTAATTTCGGAAAACCCCGGGTTGCCTCTGATATATATCCGAACACGGCCTGCATATTGACCTGTCTTGACAAAGGAGAACCCGAAGAAAACAGATATATTTGGGGGCTGTTTATGGTGCAGGACGATTTTGTCGGCTCCGAGTGCACCGACGGAATCATTCCCGCCCACCCCGATTACCGGCTTGAGCTCTCAGATGAGCGCAAAGACCGCTTTTTATTCTGGAGATACTTTGAGCCCCCGGTAGCTGGCAAAAAACCGAGTTGGGGTTCAAAGGAGTTCCGATATGTATCAAACTGGAAGACCGCACACCTTTTGCTTGATATTTATTCGGTTGCACAAGAGCCTGAAAAGCAGCTGTCCCGGGATTTTTTTGAATACTTCTGCCGGCTCAACAAATTCAACAGCGAAGTATTGATAAGTCATCTGCAGAAAAAAAAGAATATAAGCGGAGGTTACTATGTATACCCTTGAGGTTATGCCAGGGGACAAGGCACAAAAGGCAAAGCAACTCAGAAATACCATACCGGGCGCTGCCCTCCAAACTGATTTAAAAAATCGAGATTGATCCTAAAAGCCCAAGTCCTGGAACATCAATCGGCGACCTTGACCGTAACCTATTCGTACGGGGTCACTCTCGCTTACATGCACCAAACAGGCAACAGCCCCGAGGGGCGACGGCGTGGCCAGCATTCTTATTCAGAACCCGTCCAAATCAAATCAGAGCATTGTTTGACAATTTTTATCACCCTTCTGCTTGCCGCAAGCCTTGTCACAGGCGCCTTTGCCGACGAAATCACAAACTAGGGTGGCACGACCAGCGCAGATGTCAAGGCCACCTACAAGCCGGCGGGTGAGGCGGCTATCGTTTACAGCGTTGAGGTAATCTGGGGCAGCATGGAATGCAAGGTAAAACTGAAAATAATCGCCTACCGCCCCCAAACCTATACCAGCATGAGGACAATATGACTAAATACTCATCTGAAAATTGACCCGCAGGATTAAACCCTGCAAAAAAGTAGGGCAGCCGCAAGTTGAATAAACTTGCGGCTGCCCCTGAATTTATGTATTTTACACTTTTTCACATTCCACAAGTGGCTTGCTTAGAGAATACTTGGTCCTGTATTCCTCATAGAAGCGCTGCGCCCCGAAAGATTTGATATCCTGCACGCTGTCAAGATACTCATCGGTATTGAACACGGCCGAATCCGAATGGATAATCCCGAGCGCGATATTGAGGCACAGGTCGGTGGTGCGCTCGTAGTTTGTAAGCAGGTCGTTGAAGGCGGTTATGTGATTTATATTGCAGTTATGCCCCTGCACACGCAGGATTTGCCGCATTTTTATCTCGCTGCACAGCCCACCTATCAGATCCTTCAGCGATCCGACACGGTAGGCCTCCTGCAGGTCGCCCTGCGTGAAGGCTGCAATCGAGATTAAAATTATCTCATCGACGGCGCGCTGCAGTACCTCCAGCTCATATGTCGCGTCAGCTGAAAAGGAAATCTTGTTTTTGTGCATTTTCTGAGCAATTCTGGAAAACACGACCGCCCGGTCGCCAATTCGCTCAAGCTCGCCGAGTATCAGGATATACCTTGCCACCTCGTCGCCCTGCTCTTCCGAAATCTCTCGTCCGGCCAGCTTGACCAAATAATCGCCGAGCTTGATAAAGAACTTGTCGACCGTGACCTCCTTTTCCTGAATGGTCTGATAGTTCTCGTCGCTGTAGTTTTCAATCAGCTCCCATGCGCGCAGGACGTTTTCATGCGCCTTCCCGGCCATGGCATCGAGGGCTGTGCGGCACTGCCCGATAGCCACGGTCGGGTGGTCAAGCAGCCTGTCTTCTAGGAATTCGAGCTCGCCGGTTTCCTTGTCGGCCTCCTTATCCTTGAATATCCAACAAAGCAGGCGCTCATGCAGCGAAATGAAGGGAAGCTGTACTGCCACCGTAGCAAAGCGCGTCACGGTGTTGAGCACCGCGAGGCTGAAGGCGGTCATCAGGGAGTTCATAAACGGGAAATGGACAAATGCGTTTACTATGTAGAAGAGCGGCCCGAAAATCAGAACACCTGCTGCTTCAATAAAAAGGTAGACAAAGGCCGTTCGCTTGCCGTTGACACTCGTGCCGATAGACGAGATAAGCACCGGAATGGCGGCACCTACCGAAATACCCAGGAGCAGCGGGTATGCCATAGAGAAGGTCAGCAAGCCGGTTACCGCCAGCGTCTGAAGGATGCCGATAGCAGCCGATGCGCTCTGTATCACGCAGGTGAAAAGGCAGCCGGCCAGAATGCCGAGCAACGGGTTTGAAAATTTGGTCAAAAAGCTGATGAAGGCCTCATTCTCCTTCAGCGGTGCCACAGCATTGCTCATGGCGCTCAGGCCAAACATCAGTATTGAAAACCCGAGCAGTATGCCGCCGATTTGTTTTTTGGTCTGACTGCGACAGAACATGCGGAGTATAATGCCTATAACCGCAATAATTGCAGTCAGCGTCGAGGTTGAAATAAGCGACACCCAGCCGGCACCTTCTCCATCGATAGCCGAGAGAACGAGTATCCAGTTGGCGACAGCGTTTCCGAAGATTGCACCCATGACGATGCTTATCCCCTGCCTGACCTTCATCACGCCCGAGTTCACGAAGCTCACAACCATCACCGAGGTGGCGGATGAAGAATGGATAACCGTAGTAGTACCGGCTCCGAGCAAAAATCCCTTAATTCTGTTGCCGGTCAGCTTATAGAGGATAGTCTCCATCTTGCTGCCCGCAACCTTGTTCAGCCCGCTGCTCATCTGCTGCATGCCGAAAAGGAAAAGAGCTACACCGCCAAGTAAGGATAATATAATAGTTACGCTGTCAACATTCATATTTATGTAAAGTTCCTTTGTCTGATGGTATAATGAGCATTGTATCAGCTATTTGTTGAATTTTTATATACTTTTTGTTATGTAAATGTTAATTCGGAACTTCTCGACCGATTTTGCGTCGGTCAAAGCACCTGCTTTCCGGCTTCGTTTTTTCCACTCTGCATTGCTTTTATATTGACTTATGCCGGTAAAACACTTATAATATGGGTACATCAGGCCGACTCAACCGCCGGTTGAGTGTTTTTTCTACCACCGGTTGTGTAATACCTGTCATTTTCAACCAATGATTGCTTCACAAATTCGCCGTTCTGTCGTAAAATCATCTCATCAAATCATAAAAGGAGAAGCACTCATGAAAAAAACACTGGGCCTAAGAATTTCAGAATACCGCCGCGCCAAGGGCATTACACAGGAAGAGCTGGCCGAACGGCTGAATGTATCCCCGCAGGCCGTGTCAAAATGGGAGAACGATGTATGCTGCCCCGACATCATGCTGCTCCCCAAGCTTGCCGAAATCCTCGGGGTCAGTATTGACAGGCTGCTTTCTGACAAGACCGAACCCGAAACCCGGATGCTCCCCGAGGAGAAGCGGAAGAGCATCGATGAGATGACGCTAAGGATAATAGTGAATTCCGGGGACGGCGACAAAGTAAGGATGAACCTGCCGATGGCTCTGGTAAAGGCCGGGCTTGAGCTCGGTATGCAGATGCCGCAGATATCCGGCAATGATGCTCTGAAGAATATTGATATCAAAAAAATTCTTGAGCTTGTCGAGCGCGGCGTATACGGCAAGCTGATTGAGGTCGAGACCGCCGATGGCGACTATGTCGACATATTTGTTGAGTAGTAAACATGAAAATTTCGGTAAAGAAGGACGGCCGGCGGGAGCTTTTGATTCTCTTCCCCTCCTGCCTGCTTTTCAACCCGCTTGTCGCGACCTGCGCCGCCGGCATCATCAACAAATGCCTGCGCGACAAGGGGGTTCTCGACCGCAACATTACGGCCGGGCAGCTGCACCAGCTGTCCCGGACCATAATGAAATACAAGAGAAGACACCCGCGTTGGAATCTGGTCGAGGTTCACAGCAAGGAGGGGGACGATGTTATCATCAGACTTTAGAGGAGCACCGCCCGCATTATCGACCCTGCAAATCCGTCCGGGTACAGCCACGCGAGTTCAACGCGGGCCGCTCAAAATAAAAATTATCGCCCGGCTGTTTAATATCAGGAAGAGAAGCCGGCCGAAAAGCCCGGTATTTTCCGACACCCAAGCGCATGACAATATAGCGGCCTACCTTGCCGGCCTAGGCCGCCGTATGAGATAATGAAATCAGACAGGCCGCCCGCCGTACGGCGGCGCGGCAACTTGAAAAGGAGCAAGCATGGAAAACTACACAATATATGTATCAAAAGACCCGGCGACCGCCGCAGACCTTATCAGCCGCTATATCGTCGGGGGCAGCATATCAGGCGAGCTGCTTGACGATTATGTCCTGCAGCACGGCGAGAGCGGCTACTGCCGCGTGATGGTTTTTGAAAAGTACTACTACCGCGTCTCAAACCGCCTGACCCTGACCGTCGCCATAGATAACTTCGAGGGTCGCACCAGAGTTCACTGCGTCAGCGGGGGCGGGGGACAGGGCGTTTTATTCCGCTTTGACTGGGGCTCCTCGAGCAGCTTTGCCAGGTCGGCCTACCATGCGCTGCAGAATTACATTATCTGACGCCTGCAAAAATTCTGTCAAAACTTTTTTCTTAAAAACCCTTGACAAATCAATCAGCTTCATGTAAAATGGTTTTACTGTGCGGTGCGCGACAGCCCCGCACAATTTTTTAAGGGGAAACGTATGTACAAGGACAAAACTTTAGTCTGCAAGGATTGCGGACAGGAATTCACGTTTACTGCCAGCGAGCAGGAGTTTTACGCCGAAAAGAACTTTACAAACGAGCCGCAGCGCTGCAAAGCCTGCCGTATGGCGCGCAAAGGCCACTCTGGCGGCGCTCGTCAGATGTACGATGCAGTATGCGCCGAGTGCGGCCAGCCTTGCAAGGTTCCTTTCGAGCCGCGCACAGACCGCCCGGTTTACTGCAGCGACTGCTTCAGGAATAAACAGTGATTTCAAAAAACGCCCCCGCCCGGGGGCGTTTTTTTTGGGAGGATTGGCGGGGCTTTGCCTGACAACCCGGCTTTTACGGGGGTGCTCCCCCGTGCCCCCTTAAAAGGGAAACGCACGGTGCGTTTCCCTGCACCCCGCCCAAGTAACTTTTTTGAAAAAAGTTACTTTTGAATCCTCAAAAACTCTCAAAAGGATGCTGCGGCGCGGGGCAAAGCTCCGTCGCACCGATGCATTTTTACTGAGTTTTCGACGGGGCAAGGCGGTTATCCCGGTATGTTCTACAAAACCCTGTGCCGGGAGAGGATTTTCACCAGCTCGCAGGACAGGATAACGCTCACCAAATCACCCGGGATAAAGACAAGGAAGCACCAGACAAGCACTCTTGCAACCGATACATTGTTGTGCAGATAAAAATTCGAGACAAGGAAAAAATACAGCACCCCGCAGAGGTAAAGCAGAGCCTCGTTAACAAGGCTCTGCAGGTACACCCGCTTTTTGTCGATAAAGGCCGAGGACAGCGCGGCAAGGAGAAAACCGACCAAATATCCGAAGGTAGGATACAGGACATACCCCGGCCCGCCGCCTCCCGAGAAAACCGGCAGCCCGAGAAGGCCGAGAAGCATGTACGACGCCACCGAGAGGGTCGCATATCTGGCTTTCTGTGTCAGAATCGCCGTGTTTACAAAGAAAACCTGCAGCGTCAGAGGCACGAAAAGAAAGGGGATTTTAATCCACGCCCCGATGCATATAGCCGCCGTGAAGGTTGCGGCGACAATCAGGCTCTTAATTTCTGCCCTCATGCGGCACCAGCCTTTCTATATATTTGCCGGTAATTTCAGCCGACCCGAAATTCTTTGAGTATTCAAAAATTCTCTGCGAAATTATCTCTGCCAGCGCCCCCCGGTCAACCTCATGCTCAAAAATATGCCCGGCAATACCGGAGAGGCGTGCCGGGAAGCCGCCCGGCGGCTCACGGAGGTTGAGTCCGATGCCGAAAACGGCATAATAATCGCCGCCGGCATGACTCGCGGTGGTCTCGACTAAAATCCCGCCGGCCTTTTTTGATTTATATATAATATCGTTGACCGGCTTGATTCCGAGTCTCACCCCGCACATCTCCTCCACAGCCTCACAGACCGCAACCGCGGCCGCCTGCGTCAGGCAGGCATTGTCGGGGCGGATTCCGGATGTCAGGCAGACGCTCATATAAAGCCCTCCGGGCGGTGAGTAAAACTCCCGTTCAAACTGCCCCCTGCCCGAGGTCTGGCTGTCGGCAACCACATAAAAACAGCCGCTCTCTCCGCGCCTTATGGTCCGCTTGGCCTCCTGGTTTGTCGAATCAAGAGTATCAAAGTAATATTTCTTCATAATGTGTCTATACCATCATATCAGGCGCGCAGCTTTGAGCTGTCGGAAATCCCGCTCTCCCGCACCTTCGCGTCCTCTTTCCCCGCTCCCCCGTTCAACAAATGTCTAATATCTAACAACTAACTGCGACCACATTCAGCCCCAGATGCGCGCTGAGTACCGGGCCGAGCTTGCTAAGCCTGATGGCGATTTGGGGGTGTTCTTTTTTTATAACATTATAAAGGTTGCTCACCACTTGATTGTTGCTGATATAGTTTATGATAACCTCAGACGCCCCTTTAGGTATCTTGTCGGTAAGAACCCTTATGATTTCCTTTGTCCCGTGCGCCACCGAATCCTGGACCACCGCCCCGTCCCGCAGCAGCAGTATGGGCTTTGAGTTGAGTATCGTGCCGACGCTCATCCGCACAAAGCCTACTCTCCCGCTGCGTCTAAGCGGCGCCATATCGCCGACAGAAAAACAAACGGTTATCCTCTCGCGCAGCCTTTCAAGGTCGGCAAGAATTTCGCAGATTTTAAGACCCCGGTCTGCAAGTTCCCTCGCCCGGCGCACCAGAAGATAGAGCCCGCCGGCGGTCAGCCGGCTGTCAAAGACATGCACGCGGTCGCCGACCTGCTTTGCGGCAAGCGCCGCCGAGTTGTAAATTCCGCTCAGCCTTGAGGACAGGGTAATGCAGAGCACCTCACCCCCCCGCAACAGCTCCTCGCGGAATATACCCGAGAACACCGCCGGCGAGGGCTGCGAAGTGGTGATGCTGCCGCCCGAGGCCAGATATTCCTCGAAGGCATCGTCGTCCGAATAGTATTCCGAGTACAGGCAGCCGCCCATTGAGTATCCGATAGGCACAATCCTTATCCCCAGCTGCCCGGCCTCGTCCCGTCTCAAATAAACGGTCGAATCGGTTATCAGCCTAATCACTCAAATCACCTATCCTTCTGAAGCGCAAATATCTCTCCTGCGCTATCTCCTCACCTGTTCTGCCCGAGTACCGCGCTATTGCCGCGGCAAGCTCGCATTTTAGGTTGTCAAACAGCCGAGCGTCCTCGGGAATGATTTTCTCTATTACACCGAGTGCCAAGAGATGATCGGCGGTGAGTTTCAGGCACTCGCAGGCCTCCTGAACCCGGCTGCTGTCCTTCCAGAGTATGCTCGCGCAGCCCTCGGGCGAGATTACCGAATAAACCGAGTCCTCGAGCATCCAGACCTCGTTTGCCACCGCAAGCGCCAGCGCGCCGCCGCTGCCGCCCTCGCCGACCAGCACCGAGATAACAGGGGTTTTCAGGGACATCATCTCCACAAGGTTCTCGGCAATAGCCTGCCCCTGTCCCCGCTCCTCGGCGCCGATGCCGCAGTACGCGCCCGAGGTGTCTACAAAGCATACCACCGGACGCCCGAATTTCTCGGCCAGCTTCATCTGGCGCAGCGCCTTTCTGTAGCCCTCGGGGTGGGCCATGCCGAAATTCCGCAGCGCCCGCTCCTTGATGTCCTTGCCCTTTTCAATCCCGATAACCGTAACACAGGTGTTCTCAAGCCATGCGAGGCCGGCGACAACAGCCCGGTCGTCGGCAAACCGCCGGTCGCCGTGCAGTTCGGTAAAGTCGGCAAATATAGAGTTGATAAAATCCAGCGAGGTAGGGCGACCCCTGCCCCGTGCGGCCGCCACCTTCTCATACGATATCATACCGCCACCCCGCCCCTTGTGTGCATTCTGAGGATTTTTATAATATAATCCCGCTGGCCCCTGCGGTCGACAATGTCGTCGAGAAAGCCCCTCTCAAGCTGAAACTCGGCTCTTTGGAAGCCCTCGGGCAGCTTTTTTCTGATTGTCTGCTCGATTACCCGGGGGCCGGTGAAGCATATAAGCGCGCCGGGCTCGGCAATTATTATATCGCCCTGCATGGCAAAGCTGGCGGTCACCCCGCCGGTCGTCGGGTCGGTGAGCACGATGAAGAGGGCGGTCCCCGTCTCCTCCAGCAGGGCTGCCGCACTGGCAGTCTTGGCCATCTGCCTCAGGGAGAAGATCCCCTCCTGCATCCGGGCCCCGCCGCTTGCAGTGAAGATGATCACCGGTCGCCCGGTCAACGCTCCCTCCAGGAGCGCTTGGGTGATTTTCTCCCCGACCACCGACCCCATCGAGCCGCCCATGAAGGCGAATGACATGACGGCGACGATCGCCGGTTCCCCCTCGATCGTGCAGCAGCCGATCGTCACCGCGTCGGTGAGGGAGGAGCGCCTGCGACTCTCCTCCAGCTTCTGTTCGTAGCCGGCCAAGCTGATGGGGTTGACCGACTGCATCGCCTTCTCCATCTCGAAAAAAGAGCCTTCGTCGGCGATGAGGGCGATGCGCTCCTCAGGAGTGAGGGGAAGGTAGGCGCCACATGCGGGGCAGATCTTCAGCGCATCAAGCTTCACGCTGTGTCCACACGCCTTGCAGATCTCACCCATGCCGCCTCCCCTGTGTGATGACCTCATCGTAGAGGCCCGTATGCACCTTGCCTGAGCGAAACTGTTTGCTCGCCGCGATCGCGCGTTGTTCTTCCAGATTGGTACCAATGCCTTCGACGGCCACCTCGGCCAAGGCCCGCTCCATGATGGCCAACCCCTCCCCTCTGCTCTTTGCAGAGACGATGATCTTGGCCAGGAGGCTGTCGTAGTAGGGGGAGAGGATGCCGTTGGCCTCGACGGCGCTATCGACGCGCACCTGAGGACCTGCGGGGAGGCGGACACGGGTGATCGTGCCGGCCCCCTGTGCGTTGATCCGGCACTCCAGGGCATAGCCGGTAAGGGTGATGTCATCTTGACGGAAAGAGAGCCGCTTGCCTTGGGCGATCTCGATCTGGGCCCTCACCAGATCAAGGCCGCTGACCAGTTCACTGACCGGATGCTCCACCTGGAGGCGCGCGTTCACCTCCATGAAGTAAAAGGCGCGGCCGTCGACGAGAAATTCGACCGTGCCCACCCCCCGATAGCCGAGCTCGCGAAAGAGCGACACGGAAGCGGCGCCCATCGCCTCCCGCATCGCCTCATCGAGAAGCGGTGCCGGGCTCTCCTCAAAGAGCTTTTGATGCCGCTTCTGTACCGAGCAGTCCCGCTCTCCGAGATTGATGACTCCTCCCTGCCCGTCGGCGAGCAGCTGCACCTCCACGTGCCGGGGATTTTGGATGTACCGCTCCATGTGGAGGTCGTCGTCTCCAAAGAAGAGCCGCGCCTCCTTCTTCGCCAGTGCATAGGCAGTCTCAAGCTCCGCTTCGGTTGCCACGATGCGCATCCCCCGGCCCCCACCACCGGCGGAGGCCTTG
>LSQX01190743.1_pt1 | contig 10859 bp, 14 predicted proteins | sample 654561 | NCBI WGS metagenome assembly LSQX01 (sample SAMN04489861, study PRJNA283612) | anaerobic digester metagenome | isolation source: 4 biogas reactors fed with cattle manure at either 37C or 55C with and... | place: Denmark: Kongens Lyngby | collected 2014 | reverse complement strand
ATAGCTAATACTTGTCCTTCAGTGACAGCTTCATTTGGAGTAGTTTTAATAGCTTTTACTATACCATCAATAGGAGATTTAATATCTATCTCCATTTTCATAGCCTCTAGGATAATTATAGTTTGATCAGCACTTACTTTATCACCTTCTTTAACTAATATCTTCCATACATTACCATTAACTGAAGCATTTATATCACTACCACTTACATTTGATGGAGCTGGTGTTGATACTACTGGAGCTGGAGTAGAAGCTGCTACTGGAGTTACTTGTATATCAACTCCACCTTCAGCTACACTTACATTGAACTTTTGACCATCAACTACAACTGTATAGTTACCTACTGCATTACTCATGCCTTTATTCTCCTTTATATTGTTTACTATTTTTGTATCTTCTTTAACTTCTTCTTTAATATCACTTATTTTTCTTACATTTAATGGACTCTCACCTTTTAAGTATGCAATACCCTTTTCATCACAAGCAGCTGCTATAAAGATATTTTCATCATTAACCTCTAAGCCTTCCTTTTGAAGTCTCTCACTCCAGCATGCTATTGATTTAATAGGATCAGCATCTGCAATATCAAGTGGATTTTGTGTAGTTGGCTCTAGTTTTAGTTTATTACTAGCTAAAGCTATTATCTCAGGATCAGCTTCAACTGGAGTTTTACCAAAGTATCCTAATACCATTCTACCATATCCAGGGGCAATTTGTTGCCAAGGTCCAAACATAACATTAGCATAAGCTTGTTGCCAATAAAACTGTGATACAGGAGTTACACTAGTACCATATCCACCTTTTTCTACAACTTCTCTCATAGCTTTAATAACTTCAGGGAACTTATCTAATGTTCCATTATCTCTCATCATTTGAGTATTAGCTGTAAGAGCACCTCCTGGCATAGGAGAAAAAGGAATAAGTGGAGATACTTGAGTAGCTTCTGGAGGCATAAAGTAATCTTTTAAAGAGTTTGCTAATACCTCTTCATATTTTAATATTTTATCTATCTCTAATCCACCTAGATCATAACCTTTACCTTTAACTGCATGAAGCATAGTTAATATATCAGGTTGGCTTGTTCCACCACTAACAGGTGATGCTGCTAAATCTATACCATCAGCACCAGCTTCTAAAGCTGCTAAATAACAAGCAACACTTACTCCAGCTGTTTCATGAGTATGAAGTCTTAAGTGAATATCATCACCTAAAAGCTTTCTAGCCATTTTAATAGTATCATATACTTTTTGAGGAGAGCTTGTACCACTTGCATCTTTAAAGCAAACAGAATCAAATGGCAATCCACTATCAAGAATATTTCTTAAAGTCTTTTCATAAAAAGCAACATCATGAGCTCCACTACAATTTGGTGGCAAATCCATCATAGTTACAACAACTTCATGTTTAAGACCATATTTTTTAATACTACTTGCAGAGTATTCAAGATTATTTACATCATTTAATGCATCAAAGTTTCTAATAGTAGTAGTTCCATGTTTAGCAAAAAGCTTAGCATGAAGATCAATAAGCTCTCTACTTCCAGTATCAAGCATAACAGTATTAATACCACGAGAAAGAGTTTGCAAATTTACATCAGGTCCTACAATAGATCTAAACTTATCCATCATATCAAATGCATTTTCTTGAAGGTAGAAAAACAGACTTTGAAATCTAGCTCCACCACCAAACTCAAAGTGTCTAATACCAGCTTCTTTAGCAGCTTCAACAGCTGGAAAGAAATCCTTACTTAAGACTCTTCCACCAAAGACTGATTGAAAACCATCTCTAAAGGTTGTATCCATTATATCTATATATTTTTTTGACATATCAATTTACCTTTGATTATTTTTATGATGCTGTATAGCACCAATTATAGCAGCTATTTTACTATTATCACTACTTGTAGCAGTTGTTGTAGTACTACTTGGTTGCCACTCTTTAGTAACAACTACATTTTCCTCTTTATGAAAATATTTAGTTATAATCCAAGCTTGAAGCTTTAGAATATATATCATCATTACTAAAAATGCAAATACTACACTCATACCTAAAAACATAAACTTTAGGGCTTCACTTACTAAGTTTATCTCTTCCATAATTGGCTCCTTTTTTAGCTGACTTGTAATTATAGATAAAATAGAGTTTTAATTCTTTATCTTTTGTGCTATAATTTATATCCAATATTGCTTATTTTATATTATATTTGTGCTATAATACACTTATGAAAAGAAATACACTAGATAAAAGAACCAAAATAGCAAATGATATAATGTTTTATATCTATACACATATAGATATAGATATAGATCTTGAAGAGCTTAGTTATGATTTAAATATTAGTAAGTTTCATATGCATAGAGTTTTTAAGGAGATATTTTATAGAAATATTTATGAAACAATTAAATCAATAAGATTACAAAAAGCCTCAAATCTACTTATAACAAATAAATATTCAACAATAAGTGATATTGCTATGTCGTGTGGTTATGGTTCACAGACATCATTTATCAAAGTCTTTAAAGAGAGATTTTCTATGACTCCAAAGGAGTGGAGAAATGGTGGCTATAAAATCTACTCAAACAAGATCTTAAAAGAAGCCCATGCTGTAAATGATAAATTTATTGATTTTAGTTCTTTTGAGCCAAAGATAGTAAAAATGCCTCAAATGAAGGCTTATTATATAAGAAATCAAGGATATGATGATAATGTCAAAGATATTTGGCAAAAACTCTATACATGGACTGAAGGGCATAATCTTAAAAACTATCAACAAATAGCTCTTTATCATGATAATCCTACCATAACACCAGCAAATTCTTGCCAATATGTAGCTTGTATAGTAACAGATGAGCCAGTTGGTGCAAATAATCGTTTACCTAGATTTACTATTTCAGGTGGAGTTTATGCTAGATTTGATATCAATGGTGTTTATGGTGATGTTTTGAAATTTATTCATTGGGTATATCATGAGTGGTTACCAAATAGTGGATATGAAACAACAGTAAAACCATCTTATAGTCTATATCATAAAAACCACTTTTTATCAGAAGATAAAAAATTTGAAATGAGTTTTTTTGTTCCTATTGAGTATTAGAAAATAAAAAGGGGATAGAGCAAAAACTCTATCCCCTTTTATGGATCAATATGCAAAAACTTACAGTCTTGATTCATCTCTTCTTAGCATATAAAGCTTTTTAAGAAGTTTTTTTCTAGCATTGATTTTCTGTTTTTTTCTCTTTTCTGTCATAGGCTCGAAATATCTTCTTGCTCTAGTTTCAGTAACGATTAGACTTCTATCACATTGCTTTTTAAATCTTCTATAAGCTTCATCGAAAGATTCTGTTTCTTTGACTCTGATGCCTGGCATATAAAATCACCCACTTTCTTTTAAAATTTAGATGAAACTATACCATAATAAATATAAAAAACTGATTAAGGGATGTGTAGATTAAAAAATTTATGATATAATATATCAAAAAACTTAAGGTTATAGTGTGGAATTAACTCATTTAGATAAAAATCATAGGCCTAAAATGGTAGATGTTGGTGATAAAACTCCAACTACAAGAGTAGCTGTAGCAAGTGGGCAAATAGCTATGAGCAAAGATGCTTATAATGCAATAGTATCACAAACTACAAAAAAAGGACCTGTTATACAAACTGCTGTAATTGCAGCTATTATGGGAGCAAAAAAGACAAGTGATCTTATACCTATGTGCCATCCTTTACTTTTAAGTGGGATAGATTGTGATATTAAACAAATCGATACTTTACCAGGCTTTGAACTAAGCTTAAGCGTAAAACTAGATGGCAAAACTGGGGTAGAAATGGAGGCTTTAACAGGAGTTAGTATAGGGCTTTTGACTATTTATGATATGGCAAAGGCTATAGATAAATCTATGGTAATAAGCGATATTAAACTTCTTAGTAAAAGTGGCGGTAAAAGTGGAGATTTTAGCAGATGATAAATAATGTATCTAATCAAAAATTAGAGTTAAACTATCCATGTTCATGGGAATATAGGCTTATAGCTTGTTCGAAGCAAGAAGCACTTGAAGCTATAAAAGAGTGTATTAAAAAAGAGTATAAGCTAACAAAATCAAATAAAAGCAAAAGTGGTAAATATGAGAGTTTTATTGTTGAACTTTTAGTGCATAATGAAGATGAGAGATATGAGCTTTTTAGACTTTTAAAAGAGCATAAAAATATTAAAATGGTATTATAGTATATGCAAAGAAGGGATTTTTTAAAAACAGTATCTTTGGGTACTGGTTTGATTGTTGGCTCACAAATGGAACTTTTAGCATATAGTCCAAAAGAGTTTCAAAAAGATCTATTTATTAGTAAAGATGAGTTACAAATGTTTTTGGCTCTTCAAAATAGATTATCAGCAATCTTAAAATATGTAGGATTTGGTAATTTTAATATTATTTCATTTGATGAGGCTTTATATATAGCAAGAAATGTAGCTACTATTGGTGCTTTTAGTAAAGAAGAAAAAGAGTATATGGAAGCAATATTTTATACCAACCCAGTAAAATTTGGATTTTATGGTTCTAAAACTTGTGAAAAAATAACAGATACTATATCCAAAAAAGATATATACAAAGTTCCATATTCAGGGCATTATGTATTTAAAGGCAAACCATTAGAACTTTATAATAAGATTATAGAAGATATTGGTGATACTATTATATTAACTTCAGGTGTAAGAAGTGTTGTTAAACAATTTAGCTTATACTTAAATAAAATATTATCAGTTGATTATAATATCTCTTTAGCATCCAAATCCATTGCACCTCCAGCTTATTCATATCACTCAATTTCAGATTTTGATGTAGGTAAAAAAGGTTTTGGAGCTAAAAACTTCTCAAATGAATTTTCAAAAACACAAGAGTTTCAACTTATGATAGAGCTTGGCTATATTGAGCTAAGATATAAAGTTGGCAATGAAGATGGAGTTATATATGAACCGTGGCATATAAAAGTCTAACAATTTTACAAAAATCTTATAAAAACTACAAAATCTTAAAAATACCGCTATAAACTTAAGGTATATAACGATACAATTTCCTTAGATATTTTATATAGGAGGAGATAGTGCAAGTTAAAAGTATCTTTAGTTTAGATAGCGGAGATAAAACTTTTCTTATAGATAAAAGAATAAAACTTCTAGAACTAATAGATATACATGGATCTTTATCCAAAGCAGCTAAAGAGGTTCCTATTAGCTATAAAGCTGCATGGGATGCTATAGATGCTATGAATAATCTAAGTAATCAACCACTTGTAATCTCATCAACGGGAGGACAAAGTGGAGGCGGAAGTGTTTTAAGTAGCTATGGTAAAGAGGTAGTAAAAAACTATAAGATTATACAATCTAAATATAATCAGTTTTTAACAACCTTAAATGAAGCCTTAGGAGAAGGTGCGATAAATAATCTACAAACAATAGAGAGGATTAGTATGACTCTAAGTGCAAGAAATCAAATAAGCGGTACCATTATAGAGATTAAAAAAGGTGCGGTTAATAGTGAAGTTTATCTAAGAACAAAAAGTAACAACATTATAACAGCAACAATAACATGCGAAAGTATAGAAAACTTAAATCTAAAAATAGGTATGAGTGCAGTAGCTATATTTAAAGCAAATGTAGTACTAATATCTAAAGATTTAGAACTAAAAATTAGTGCTAGAAATAAATTTATAGGTGAAATTATCCATCTAACAGAGGGTAAAGTAAATAGTGAGATAATAGTAGCAGTTGGTGATGATAGGATAGTATCAAATATTACACTAGATTCATTTAATGAGCTTGATATAGAGTATGGTGATAAGGTATTAGCCATAGTAAAATCAAGTTCTATTATGATAGGAATATAAGGAGAGATTTTATGAAAAAGTTAATTTTAGTTCTTTGTTTAATAAGTAGTTTTGCTTTTGGGCAAAAAGTTACACTTTTTGCTGCTTCAAGTACAAAACTAGCTATGGAAGAGATTTTGCAAGAGTTTAAAAATAAAAACAGTGGTGTAGAGATAGATGTCTATTTTAGTGCTACAGGCAAGGCTTATGCTCAGTTTCAAAATGGTTTTAAATATGATATTTTTATGGCTGCTGATAGTAAATATCCTCAAACTATTGTAGATAATGGTGATGCTATAAGTAGTCCAATAGTTTATGCAAAGGGTGTAGTTGCTCTTTATTCAAAAGATAAAGAGTTGTTAAAAGATGGTATAGAAGCTCTAAAAAACCAAAAGGTTAAAAAGATCTCTATAGCCAATCCAAAACTAGCTCCTTATGGTGCAGCAGCTGTAGAGATACTAAAAAATTATGGCTTTTTTGATGAATTGTCATCTAAGATAGTTCAAGGAGATAATATTGCTCAAAGTGTACAGTTTGTAGATAGTGGTGCAGCAGAACTAGGCTTAGTAGCTTTTTCACTTATTAAACAAACTCATAGTGGGGATGAATATATGATAATAGATAGCTCAAAACATAGCCCTATGAATCAATCATTTGTATTAACAAAATATGCAAAAGATAACAGTAATGCACAAAAACTAGCAGATTTTATTACATCTAGTGATGCAAAAGAGATATTTGCTAAATATGGATTTGGAGTAGAGTGATGAAAAAATTATATATTATACTATTACTAGGGATTAATCTATTCGCAAGTGAGATCTATATAGCAGGTGGTGCTGGATATAAAAGACCTATTATGGATCTAGCTTTGGTTTTTGAAAAAGAGAGTAATATCAAAGTAAATTCAATCTTTGGTAATATGCAACAAGTTGCCGAGCAACTAAAACATAGTGATAAAGTTACACTTTTTTTTGGTGATAAAGAGTTTATAAACAAACTAAAACTAGAGTATGATAGATCTGTTTTTTTAGGTAAAGGGATATTGATGCTTGTTTATTCAAAAAACAGTAACTCTTCTACTATAGATGATCTAAAAACAGATAAAATCCAAAAAATAGCTCTTCCTGATACTAAAAAAGCTATTTATGGTATAGCAGCTGATGAGTTTTTGGAAAATAGTGCTTTAAAACAGACTTTAGAGAGTAAACTAACTATTTTTCAAACAGTCCCACAAGTAAGTACTTATCTAGTAAGTGGAGATATAGATGCTGGATTTATCAATAAAACAGATTATCTATCTATAAAGCAAGATGTTGGAAATGCTATAGAAATAGATAGTAAACTCTATAATGATATAGATATTATAGCTGTTGTTTTAAAAGGCAAAGAAGATATAAATACAGATAAATTTTTAGAGTTTTTAAGCTCACCAAAAGCAAAAGAGATATTAACAAAACATGGACTCTAATATGCAGTGGCTATATCAACCATCACTACTCTCATTACAAACGGGAGTATTAACTATGTTTTTACATCTAGTTTTTGGTATAGCCATAGCTTATTATTTAAGTGGTAAAAGAACACTAATAAAATCTATCGTAGATATAGTAGTTACCATTCCTATAGTTTTTCCACCTATTGCATTGGGGCTTTTTTTGCTGTTAATATTTGGTAAAAATGGATTTTTTGGTGGAGCTTTATCCTCTTTTGGTATAGAGGTTATTTTTACTACTACAGGAGTCTTTATCGCTTCATTTATAGCAGGACTTCCGCTAGTGGTAAAACCTATCCAATCAGCCATAGATGAACAATCCAAAATCTATGCACAAGCTTCATATACTCTTGGTAAGGGTAAGATATATACATTAATATATGTTATTTTACCAAATATCAAAAAAGTTATTTTAGCATCACTATTTTTAGGATTTGGAAGATCTTTGGGTGAAGTTGGTATTACTTTGATGCTTGGAGGTAATATTATAGGTAAAACTGATACAATATCTTTAGCAATTTACAACTACTCTTTTGGTGGTGAGTTAGATAAGGCTATAATCTTATCTTTGATTTTAGCTCTTGTATCAACGGGACTCTTTTTTGTTTTAAGAAGAATTGCTTATTTATAAAGGATTTATATGAATATAAAAGATTTAATACTTGAAGATGTGGGATTATATGATCTTACAACATTAGGACTTAATATATCTAATCTTCAAGGTACTATGAGTTTTAGTGCAAAAGATGATTGTATAGTAAGTGGTATAAAATATGTAAAAGAGATCTTAAAAGAGCTTGATATTGAATATGAAGTCTTTATAGATGATGGGCTTAGAGCCAAAAAAGGTGAAGTGATACTAAAATCTTATTCAAAAGCATCTAGTCTTCACAAAGCTTGGAAAATATCTCAAAATATAGTAGAGTATTCAAGTGGAATTGCTACATATATATCACAAATGCTATCTTTAGCAAAAGAGGTAAATCCTTATATAGAAATAGCAACAACAAGAAAAAACTTTCCAAATACTAAAGAGCTTATGATCAATGCAGTCTTAGATGGTGGGGGTATAGTCCATCGTTTGGGATTATATGATTCTATATTAGTTTTTCAAAATCATCTAAATTTTATTAAAAAAGAGGATCTTCAAAGTGCCTTTTTCAACCTTAAAAACAAAAATATTGAAAAAAATGTAGTTGTAGAGGTAGATAGTCTTGAGAATGCTCTATTTTTTGCAAAACTTGGAGCTGATATTTTACAGTGTGAAAAAATGAGTATTGATGAGCTTAAAAAGTGTGTAGAGCTTAAAAAAGAGCTTCCTACACTCAAATTATCAGCAACAGGTGGAATAACTTTGGATAATATCAAAGAGTATAGTGCTAGTGGTGTTGATTTTATAGTTACCTCTTCACCATATCACGCAAAACCAGCTGATATAAAGATCTCTATGGAGTATGTATGAATATTTTAGAGGGTAAAATTGTTAAAATCCAAACAAAAGATGATATCTCTTTGGTTTTTGTTGATGTAAAAGGATCTATTTTTTCCTCTTTATTACTTGATACCAAGGCTATGGGCTTAGAGGTAGGAGATAAGGTTGAGTTACTTTTTAAAGAAACAGAAGTACTTATATCATCACCTTCATCACAAGTAAGTGCAAGAAATGCTTTTATATCAAAAGTGATATCTATAGAAAAAGGTGAGATATTAAGTCAAATAGATTTTTCTTTTATAGATGGTATTATAAGCTCAATTATTACCACAAATGCCCTAAATGCATTGGATATCAAAGAGCAAGAAGAGTTTTTATGGTTTGTAAAAGCCAATGAAGTAAGTGTAAGAGCCTAAATGCTAGAAGAGAGTTTTTTACAAACTATGATGCTAACATTTAAGTTAGCAGGTATTACAACACTTATTTTACTCTTTATTGGTATTCCTTTGGGGTATTTTTTGGCATATACGAAGTCTATTTTCAAACCAGCTATTGAAGCACTTGTTTCTATGCCGTTAGTGTTGCCACCTAGTGTGTTAGGCTTTTATATGCTTGTTTTTTTCTCACCCAAAGATGGTTTTGGCAAATGGCTTGATGAAATGTTTGATCTAAGATTTGTGTTTACATTTGAAGGTTTAGTTGTTGCATCTATTATTTTTAGTTTGCCATTTATGGTTCATCCTATCCAAAATGGATTTAGCTCAATACCAAAAAACCTCAAAGATGCAGCCTATACACTAGGCAAAAGTAAGCTAAATACTATGTTTAAGGTGCTATTACCCAATATGAAATCATCTATTTTAACAGGTATTGTTATAGCTTTTGCTCATACAGTAGGGGAGTTTGGAGTAGTTTTGATGATGGGAGGAAATATAGCAGGACAAACAAGAGTAGCTAGTATCGCTATTTACGATGAGGTAGAAGCACTTAACTACTCATTGGCAAATCAATATGCATTGACACTTTTTATAGTCTCTTTTACTATACTTATAACAGTATATGCTATCAATAAACACTTTTTAAAGGCGAGATTTTAATGTTTGAGATAAGTTTAAAACACAAACTTCATGGTGCAGATGGAGATATATTTTTGGATATTAATACCTCTTTAAATAGAGGTGATTTAACTGTTCTTTTTGGACAAAGTGGTGCAGGAAAAAGCACTATTTTAAAGATGATAGCAGGTTTGATTGAACCAAGTGATGGCAAAATAGTTATAGATAAAGAAGTTTGGTTTGATAAGAAAAACAATATCTCTCTTCCAGCCCAAAAGCGAAAAGTTGGATTTGTTTTCCAAGATTATGCACTTTTTCCAAATATGAGTGTAAGACAAAATCTCCTTTATGCACTAGAAGATAAATCTCAAACTAAAAAAGTTGATGAGATACTATCACTAATGGAGCTTACGAGCTTAAAAGATACAAAACCCTCTTTTCTTTCAGGTGGACAACAACAACGGGTTGCTTTAGCTAGAGCTTTGGTTAGAGAGCCAAAAATTTTATTACTTGATGAGCCGTTATCGGCACTTGATTTTAACCTAAGAGCTAAGCTTCAAGATGAACTATTGAAAATTCAAAAACATTTTAATATCACCTCTATTTTGGTAAGTCATGATATAAGTGAGGTTTTTAAATTAGCAAATTTTGTAATTGAGTTAAATAAAGGAGTTATTAGCAAACAAGGAACTCCATATGAGCTTTTTTCAAAAGAAAATGTTAGTGGTAAATTTAAATTTACAGGAGAGATAGTAGGAGTTAATAAAAGTGATATAGTTTATATTGTAAATATTTTAATAGCACAAGATATAATCAAAGTTATAGCTACAAAAGATGAGATAAAAGAGTTACAAATAGGCGATAAAGTAATAGTTTCATCAAAAGCTTTTAATCCTCTTATTATCAAAATATAACATCTGTTTTTAACATATTTAAATTTTATCTATTTTAAGGTATAATCTTGCACGTTAATTTATTTTAATAAATATAACTTTAAAAATAGGAGTTTAAATGA
>LSQX01153114.1_pt1 | contig 10859 bp, 9 predicted proteins | sample 654561 | NCBI WGS metagenome assembly LSQX01 (sample SAMN04489861, study PRJNA283612) | anaerobic digester metagenome | isolation source: 4 biogas reactors fed with cattle manure at either 37C or 55C with and... | place: Denmark: Kongens Lyngby | collected 2014 | reverse complement strand
ATCTAACATCGGTGGAGCCTCCATTCAAGGTTTCCGCCCGCGCCCCGGAGTGCTCATTACACTGCCGGGGCTTCTTTGTGTGTATAAGCTACATCTACGTGTTGAAGTACAGGTACTTGGTATGGCTCCTCATGATCCAGCCTCCGCTACGCCGATAGTTTCGCTGAGTCTTCTCCCGCTGGGGCCAGATACCTGCCGCCGAAACCTTCCGGCACTTCCGGGGCGTTCCTACGAGGGAGCATCCGCTCGCCCTGGGACATAATCGTACCAACACTGGAGTTTCACAATGTCGCCTGTCACTATCACCCTCAAAGGTACCGCCCGCGAAATGGGCCTGCAGCATGGCGAGGAACTGCGCGAGGATGTGCGCGGGATGATTGAGACGCGGGTACAACTGGCCTCGGAGGCCGCAGGGCGCGCCAATACCCGCTTTGATCGCCAGTGGTGCCTCGATCTGGCCGAAGAGAGCATCCCCCTGCTGCAGCGGTACTCCCTGCCTGTTTTCAATGAACTCTCTGGCATCGCCGAGGCGGCCGGACTGTCGCTGGCGGAGATGATCATCGGCAACGGCTGGACTGATTTCAAGGACCTCCTCGCCATGCGCGTCCACGTCGAGCAGACTGAGGAGGAAATCAACGAGTGCACCTCCGTCGTCGTAGGCGGCAGTCTCACCGCCAACGGCTTCACCTATCTCGCCCAGACTTGGGACATGAATGTCTCGGCAGCGAAGTACATGGTGCTGGTGCGCCGCGAGCCTGCTGAGGGCCCTCGCAGCGTGTCTCTCACCACCGCGGGTTGTCTGTCGCTGATCGGAATCAATGAGGAGGGGCTCGCGATTGGCAACACCAATCTGGCGCCAGTGGACGCGCGACCGGGCGTCTTCTACCTCGCGCTGATCCATCAGGTGCTGGCGCAACGGGCTTTCGAGGACGCTGTCAGCACGATCACCAGCGCTCAGCGGATGTCGGGACACTACTACCATCTTGGGGGGCCGCAAGGGGAGTTCATGGGCATTGAGACGACCGGCACGAGACACGAGCTGGTCCTTCCGACCCTGGGCACCTACGTCCACACCAATCACTACCTGGAGCCATCTCTGACTGCCTCGGGCCTGACCACGCCTGCCGGGGCGAACACGCTGGGACGGCAGGAGCGAATGCTGAAGCTGGCGGGAGAGTTGCAGCCAGGGGCGACAGTCACAGAGATTTCGCAACTGCTATGCAATCATGAGGGGAAACAGCCGATTTGCCGTCACGACTCCAATGCACAGGGCGCGGCCACGCTGGGAGCAGCCATACTGTGCCCGCAGTCCCGGACCATGTGGGCCTTGGCTGGAAATCCCTGCCAAAGTGGTTTTGAGAGCATTCAGCTGTAGCAAGCGGAGGTTCGTTTTCCCTTAAGGAACCTTCAGGAAATGTATTATACCGTTATAATATTCCACGGCTGTAGGCCTGATTCCACAGAGTTTTCCACAATTCTGGCCGTCAGAGCCTGTTTCTCGGCCTTTTGAGCGTGTTCTCAAACGCAGCCATATCAGGAAAATCCTGATGCTCTTCTCGGCATTCTCAGAGTCAGCACCGCCGTCAAACGAGCACAGCGTTCAGCCGCCTATACCTCGGCGTCCACAAACCGTTCATAAATGAGCCCCGGCGAGGGCGGACAGCCGGGCACATCGACCGGCGTCTCCTTCCCCACGCCAGCGCATCTCCCCACCAGCACGTCCGCCTCAGTCTCCGGCCCCGCGCCAATCAGGATGCTCCCACACTTCAGCCCCCGCCCCTCTTTTCCTGTCTGCTCCAACGCCAGAAAAAGGTTCTGCATACAACAGCTACACGCTTTGGCGCTCTCGATGCGCAGGCCGGGGAAGGCCTCCGCGAGCGCCTCATGCGGCAGTTTGAATCGGCGCGAGTGATCGGCAATCGCCTCCCCCACTGCCTCGATCTTCTCCGGCCGGCATTCTCCCACCCCGCGCTTTGCCGCCTCCTGGATCAGCCGCACCCTCGCCGGGTCGATCTGCATGAGTTCACAGCAGATCGTATCAAGCGCCACCGGGTCTTCAGAGGCCACCAGCAGCCCCATCGGCACCGGTGTCGCGTGACCGGGCCCGAGGCCCTCGTAACCGGGGTTCGCGTCACAGAGGTTCGCCTTGATCAGCGGGCGGATGACCTGATTGGCGACAGCGATCGCATGGTGCAGGTCGCACTCGTGGAAGCGTCGCTTGTCCGCCCGCCGCAGGCAGCCTTTGATATTCTTCAGCGCAATCGTGATCAGTGTGTGGAAGTGGGTCTTCATCAGCGGCAGGTTGATCACCGTGTCGCACTCGTGCAGGTGCCGCGAGATGCCGATAACGGTCGGCACGCCCTCGACGCCCGGGTGCTCCAGCTTGTAGGGATGATAGTGCAAGTCAACGGGGGTCGCGCCGGTGGCCTCGCAGGCGCGGAAGACCCCGCACTCGGTGAAGTATTGCGTGGTGTCCTCGATGCCCCAATAAGCACCGTCGCCCAGCAACACCTGTCGGGCGCCCTTCTCAAAGGCCCAGCGGCAGGCGGCGGTCATCAGCGCTTCGGAGGTAGAGCCGCTGCCGCCGTGGAGGTTCGGCTTGATCAGCACCCGCTCGCCATATGAGACGCAGCCCCCCAGTCCAGCGCCCTCCATGGCGTCATCGACGGAATCGATCAAGCGGTCACCGGCTTTGACGATACTGACTGCGGAGGAGTAGCGCCGGCTCACTGCGGACCCTCCTGCAAGCGCCACGCAGAGATGATGTCGCCGAGATCGTATTGCATCTCAAAGCCCAGTATCTCTCGCGAGCGCGTGTTGTCATAAAGGTGGGTGTATGGCNNCTCTTGGCATAGCGCGGCATCTTCATCGGTGAAGGGGGACGTGAGCCCGATCAGCAGTCGCTCGAAGTCAACTTCCGGCAAGCTCAATACCGCCTCGAAGATCGGCCCGAGATCGCCGGGATGGTACGGCTTCGCCCCCGGTGTCGTTATGCGCGACGCGATGGAAGCCAGATCAGCCTGCTCCCAGTCGATATCCCCCTCTGCATCGAAGGCCTCATGTCGGAGATACCCCGTGGACCGCAGAACGATCGTGCTCAACCCGTGGTTCCGCGCGTAGTACTCGGCCAGAAGCTCGCCCTGATACTTGGTGATTCCATACATGCACACGGGGCGCGGTGGGGTCAGCTCATCGATCCGGAAGACGCCCTCTGTGGTCCCGTGTCCGGTGGCCCAGACTGTGCTGACATGGATGAACCGCTTCACGCCAGCGCGGACGGCTTCCTCGGCGAGCAAGGCCACGGCCTCAACGTTCGCGCTGAGGTAGGCCTGCATAGGGTGCTCGCTCTTGGGCAGCAGCGCGGCGAGGTGGATGACGGCATCGACGCCGTCGCACAGGCCAGTAACCTGCGAGAGGTCGCACAGATCGGCCTTCCGGAACTCGACGGGCGTTTTGCAGTCGCGGGCATCGGTGCAGACGACGTCATGTTTCTTCGCCAGCCACGGCGCAAGATCGCGTCCAAAATCGCCGGCAGCGCCCGTGATGAGCACTTTCATGTGAGTCACCTCGGGAGCGGTATTCGAGTTCGCCAGTGGTAAATCCTTGCCCGCGGGCCGGGCACTGAAGTACCCGTCTCGGAGAGAGCGTCCCTCCAGGACGCGATGCCGTGCGTCCCGGAGGGACGCTCTTCCAGAGACCGGTATTTCAATGCCGGTCTCCTTGCCGTCGTCCCCGCACTATGCTACTCTCATGGCGTACACCCACCGCTCTACCCCAAGGAAGTGACTGGTCTTGTCTGAGCTTTACTCCACCGGTGTGGACTTCATCGACGAACTTCTCGGCGGGGGGCTGCAGCCCGGCACCCTCACCGTAGTCCGCGGCGCGACCGGCGTCGGCAAGACGCAGCTCGGGCTCAGCTTCTGCCAGGCGGGCCTCGCGCAGGAAGGCCGCCGGGGCTTCATCATCGACATGGGCTCCCGCGGTGACACCCAGCAGCACGCCGCTTACGCCAAGCGTCTCTATGACTGGACGCTGTCTGAGGGCAAGGTGGACTTGTCGCAGGTGTGGGAGGACGACTTCCACCCGATTGACTACTTCAATCCCTTCGGTTACCGCGGCCAGCGCGTCCTGCGGGATGAGATGAATGACGAGCAATGGCGCGCGTGGAAGCTCAACGTCAATGAAAACCTCAAGCAGGTGCTGGTGCACTGCTACTACCATTTCGTGCACGGCGTCCGCCGGCAGGTCGTCGACGGCATTGAGCCCTTCAATGTGGCCCGCGAGTCGGCCCAACTGGACCTCTTCGAGTACATCCTCCACCAGATCGTGCGCAAGGCCCATGATTGGGTGGCGAGAGACCTCTTCCAAGGCCAGTGGCAGCAGGTCAAGGATCAAGTTATGGCGCACCCCTACGAGGCCAACGCCATCTCCACGCTATTCCTGCAGACGACGCCGGAGACCGAGCTTGGCCAACTCATCGCCGCGCAGACGATGGAAGACGACCTGACCACGAACGCGACCACAATCATCCTGATGGGCCGCCTCCCCGGCGCTGACCGCGTCGAGCGCGGCGTCTTCGTCCTCAAGCACCGTGGGGCGTGGTGCAGCGATGAGATAGTCCGGTTCACGATTACGAACGAGGGGCTTGAGAGGCTATGCTGAGGGCAGAGTGATGGACTCTCGGTAGGAGCATCGCCATAGTTCATACCTCATCACTCTCCCTCTCGATTTCCCCGAGTTTTCTCGGCTTCCCTGAGATCCATATCAGGGTCACCCTTATATTTCGCCGAACGCTTGCAAGGCTGCTAAACAGTCATTACAATGACGCCCGTGTGGGGTAGGTATGACGACTAACCGGACCGACAGGCGAGAGCAGATTAGGGTATCGCGACAGTGGCTGGGTCTGGTCAAGCAGCTTCCTCAGGAGCAGGGACGGATTATCGTCATTGGTGGAAGTGACACGGGCAAGACCACCCTCTGCCGCTGGCTTTTGACGAAGCTGCCGCAGCAGGCGCGGCCCGCCCTGATAGACAGTGATATAGGTCAATCGACCGTCGGTCCACCCTCCTGCATTGGATGGCGTTTCGCAGGCGCAACTGACTTCGAGTTCAGCTTCACCGGCGACATCACACCAGCCACCAACCCCACCGCAACACTCGCCGGAACCGTCAAGGCGGTCGCTGCCGCAGAGGCCGCCGGAGCCACAATCGTCCTGCTGGACACCAGCGGCTACCTCAGTGGCCGGGGCGGTTTTGAGCTAAAGAGCGGCAAGTTTGAGCTACTAAGCTCCGCAGCAGCACCGTTGCACGCGATCTTTCTCGGCGGTGAGAACCCGGATATCAAGCGCCTGCTGGCAGGCTGGTGCCGGGACCCGCGATTGATAGTGCACCGCCTCGCGCAGTCGGAGGTGCTGGTGCAAAAGACGAAGCCGCAGCGGGTGCAGTGGCGCCAGGAGCGCTTCGCGGAGGCCCTGGCGGGAGCCGATCTGCGGAAGCTGCCGATGCGGGACAGGGAATTCAGCGGCCTGCCCACCGCCGCGGAGCTGAAGGCAGTCGGGCACGATCTGAGCGATTTGCAGGGCTTGCTGCTCTGCTTCCATGACAATCAGCGCCGCGGGATCTGCCTGGGACTGCTCCACAAGCTCGACCTGCCCAATCAGGAGCTACTGGTGCGAGCGCCACAGGCGGCAGAGCAGGCCGCAGGGATTATGTTTGGCAGGTTGAGGCTGACGGCGGAGGGGCAGGAGATCGGAAGATTATAACCGTTCATCATCGCAGTTCATCATCGTAGTCTATTCCCCCCTCGAGGTCTCACTATGGCCAAGCAGATGGTTGCAGAACTGCAACCGAACCAATGCGTTTCAAGCTGGTTTGCGGTGACGGAGAAGAGCCTTGCACCTTTCAAAAACAAGCCCGGCAGCTACCTGAATCTGGTCCTCAGCGACCGCAGTGGCAGCATCGCCGCCCGCGCCTGGGACAATGCCGATCAGTTCGGCGAGTTTTGCAATCCCGGGGCCGTGGTGCGGATCGAAGGCCGAGTGGATGAATATCGCGGCAAGCTGCAGCTCATCATCGAAGACGCCGCGCTCTGCCCCGAGGGCGAGTACGACCGCTCGGACCTGCTGAAGTCCACGAAGAAGGACGTGGCGGAGTTGCTCGGACAACTGCTGGAGTTCGTCGCAGAGGTCCGCAATCCGTACCTGCGGCAGCTCTTGGAGCATTTCTTCGGCGATGAAGGCTTCCTGACGAAGTTCGCCGATGCTCCCGGAGCCAAGTCGCTGCATCATTCGCACGTTGGTGGCTTGCTGGATCACACGGTATCAGTCGTGACGATCCTTGGCACCTTGTACAATCTGCATCCGGAGTTGGACCGCGATTTGCTCGTCGCCGGCGGCCTGCTGCACGACATCGGCAAGCTCGGTGAACTCGAGATCAGTAACACGATCAACTACACCGACACCGGCCGTCTGATCGGCCACATCGTGCTCACAGACCGCTGGGTACGCGAGCAGATCAACCAGATCGAGGGTTTTCCGGCGGAGCTTGATAACAAGCTCAACCACCTCCTCCTGAGCCACCACGGCCAGAAGGAGTATGGAGCGCCGATCGTACCGATGACTGCCGAGGCGTGCGCGCTTCACTATGCGGACAATCTGGACGCCCATGTCCAGTATTTCATTCAGGCCATCGAACAAGGAGGAGCATCGGGCAGTAGCTGGACCGACTATCAGAGACTATTCGATCGCTACCTGTACATTGGATCGCAGCCAGGCGAGGGAGGGCAGACAGAAAGCTGAGAAGTGCATAGGGCAAAACCTGATGCGACCCCGTGGGGTTGGATGAGTGGTGTGGTGGAAAAGTTAGACATAGGCTAAGGGGTGTTGAACATTAGTATCGCAACTGCGTCAATGATGATGAGCAGATATGACGTTCGTCCTCAGCAAGTTGAGGAACTCGTCGAGAAGTCCAAATTGGGTGAGACCACAGCCTTTGACAGGCTGGTTGACTTATATAAAGACCGGATCTACAACTACGTAGCGCGCATGGTCCACGACCCGATCGAGGCCGAGGACATTGCGCAGGAGGCCTTCGTCAAGGCCTACCGCAACCTGCCGTCTTTCCGTGGAGCCTCGACCTTCCAGACGTGGCTCTACCGGATCGCGAGCAATCTTACGATTGATTCCGTCCGACGCCGCCGGCGCCGCGAGAATACCTGCTCGCTGGACGCGCCGCTGGATACCGAGGAAGGACAGATGGCCCGGGAGCAGGAGGACTGCGCGACACTCGGTCCGGCCCGCGATCTTGAGACCGCCGAGCTTCAGCGGCAGGTCCATCGGGCGATCCAGCAGTTGTCTCCCAAGTTGCGCAGCGTTGTCGTGCTTTATGAATTGCAGGGCTTGAGTTACGAGGAGATCGCCGATATTCTCGGTTGTCCATTGGGGACTGTGAAAAGCCGGCTGTTCAACGCACGCATGGAGCTTAAGCAGAAGCTACAGGACATACTGCCGGAGTTCAATGGAGGCTACTTATAGCATGGAATGCAGCCAGTACCAGTTCCTGATCGGCACTGAGGAGGAGGTTGCGCTGGCGAGTGATGCCGCTCTGCAGGAACATCTGAAAACCTGTGGTGATTGTGCGAAATTCTCTGAAGAGATGCGGGCTTTGAGTTCAGCGATGGCAGCAGTGCCACCGCTGGCCACACCCGCGACCTTCAGCGAGGTCGTCAGCAGCCGTTTGCGCGAGACCGAGGAGACTGCCGCTCCGTCACCAGCGTTGCTGCAGCGCCTCCTGGGCCCGCTGCAAGCGCCGGCGCCCACGCTGGAGGCACGGCAGGCCATCGCCGCAGTCGCGCTGCTCCTTGTAGCCCTGATGGTCATAACGGTACTGGGGTATCCCTTGTCCGCTATCCCGGTCAACGCCGACCCAGGCTTGCCTCGGTGACACAACCGGAGGTAGGGCAGCCAGTGGACCCTGCGCCCGGGCCGCCGCGAGAGGGCGCTGTGCCACCACGCGGTGAGACACGGCTCTGAACCTGTGATGTGGGGAGAACTAAACCGCCCGGCGCACGAAGCGCCGGGCGGTTTTCTTCACTATTATGGCAGCGGGCTTGGATTACTTGCGAAGGGCGCAGGCTGCGTCGCTCGAGCCTCACCTCTGCCCGTCCCGCGCCAATGGCGGCGGCGATGGCACATACGCCAATTAGCAGGGCAACCACGCTGATGCCTACGATGAGAATGGTGTGTAGCATTTCCAACCTCCTGCCCCGACGGTAACCTATGCCATTACAGGTTCAGGCTACCCGGTGCAGGAGGCACATAACCTCAACGGTTGCTCAGGTTCCGCTTGGTCAGAACACCTCAAGCTCGTCTATGAAGAGCCAGTCATCGGCGGCGCCGTGGCGCTGCTTTTTGAACTCGAACCGCACGTAGCGGGCGGACACTTCGGCGAAATCGAGAGCGATGAGACCGCCTGTCGTGACATCGGTTGACCCTACGAGAGTGAAGGTCTGGCCGTCACTGCTGATGGAGATACCCATCACATCCGGCCCATAGCCAGGGGCGCCGCAGTTGTGATGCGACACGCGCCCGATCCGCTGCGCCGAGCTTAGGTCCACCGTCACCGCCAGTTCAATCTTCTCCCCCACCTCAGCCAGCCGGTAACCGTACGACTTGCGATCCCGGTACGCCCCGGCATAGACCCCATCAGTCGACGCTTTGTCGCCGATATCGGTGTAGCCGGGATGAGTCGCGAGAGATTTCGTGTACTTGCAGCCGCGCGCTTTGGAGACCGGACCAGTCTTCACACTCACGACGCCACTGGCGGCCCCTGCCTGGCCCAGGCCGTTGGTCGGCACCACGCGGTAGTAATACTGCGTCTGTGGCTCCAGTCCCATGTCCGCCCACCGCCCGATCGTGGTCGTCCCCGCCAGATTGGCCTCGGTCGCGGGACAATCCTCGGCCATGGAGCGATAGACGCGATAGGTGAGCGTCTGCGGTGTGGCCGTGGGCCACGCCAACGCCGCGTAAGGCCCCCGCGCCGGCTCCGCTTTCACCTCTCCCATGGCCCCCGGCGGCTGTGACAGCGCCTGTTCAACCGCGTCCGCCTCCGCTCTCGCGGTCTTCGCCGCATCGGTGGCCATCGTATGCCCGGCACTCCTGTCGGGCATCTTTAGTGCCTTACCATCCGCCAGCATCAGCAACCCTAAATTTAGCGGCGCACACATCCACCCCGTCTCGCTGCAGTATGGTCCCCAGCCGATGTCGGCGCTACTGCCGAAGTACTCCCAGCGGACGAAATCAAACGCCCGTAGCCACGTTCCGTCATACTCGCTGCCATCGCGGATCTGAATCCGCGTCAGGTAGTCCCCCAGGCGCTCCGCCGCCGTCCGATAGCCTTCGTCGCCCGTTACCCTGGCCGCCAGCGCCAGATGCATCAACGCGAAGCCCGTATTGTAGAGCTGATCACTGATCGGATCGCCGTTCTCCTGAAAGACACTGGTCTCGGCGGTGCCGAAGCTAACGTTACTCTTCGGATTGTAGCCGTCCCACTCGCGGATGGCGCCGCAGGCGTCCTGCTTGCCGATCAGGTAATCCGCCACCGTCGCGAGCCACTGGCGGTGCTCCACCGACGGCGCGACGTGCTGCAGCAGCGAGAGCGGCAGCAGCATCCGCGCATGTTCGCACGAGCGGCTGGTCTGCAGGTGCCAGTTCGGGTACATAGTCATCAGGGTGCGGCAGCCCCGCTCGGCGATCTCGAGGTAGCGATTCTCACCCGTGAGCTGATACGCCACGAGCAGGCTGGCCAGCGGCAGATTCATGACGTGGGGCGACGCTGAAGTGATCTCCTGCGCCCGCAGTGTCGGCCACGCCACGCCGGTATGACCCGAGTTTTCGTAATCGCGGTGGGGCATGTAGCCGAACAGCCCGGACTTCTCCGAGGCCACGTGGCAGAAGCACTCGACGCCGCGCAGACCCGCCTTCAGCAGTCCCGGATCGCCATTTTCCACATATCCGAGCAACGAGAACAGTGTCCCTGCACCCGAATCATCGTTGAACACATACAGCGTGCTGCCATCGTCGCGGAACTCGCCGCGAGACTGCCAGTGACCGAAGTACCAGGTGTTGGGGGAATCAATGTTGAAGGCGCGGCCGGTATGCTGCAACATCCGCTGGCCGCGGTTAAGCCACAGCTTGTCGCCCTGCAGGCGGCCATAGATCGCAAAGAGCAAGGCGCACTCGCTGATGCAATCCACGCGGGGGCAACTGGCGGTAGCAGGCTTGCCGTCAGCGCCGACATTCGAGGTGAAGCCCTCGCGAACGCCCAGACTGCCATCAGGGGCGATCAGCATGTTCGCCTGCTCGAACCACTTCAGGTTGCGCGAGACCGTCTCTCGGTAGCGTTCTGAACGTCCGCCGACTTCGATTTTGACCGTAAGTGCGCGCGTCGCTTGGCCTTTGGCGGCGGTCACGGTCCAGGTATGCGTCCCCTTCGGCAACGTCACGGGCGCGGTCGAGAGCAGACCGGCCGCAGTCGCCGTAAGTTTGGCCTTACCGGCAGGCCCAGTCGCCACAACCTCAACACCGGGCGCCGTGCGCACGCACAGCCGCACCTTCTGATCCGGCGCGACCCACACTCGCGGCTCGGTCCACGCCTCAAGCTCCAAGAAGTTCTCTCGGGCATACCTCGCATCAGCCTCCGGCAACTTCGCCAGCGGCAACTTGAAGGGGTAGATAACGGGAGGAATGCTCCTCGAAGAGCGACAGCGGGGGGAGACCAGTAGACAGGACAGCGGTGGGGAGATAGAGCCGTTCGAACTGCGCGATGGCGGGTGTATCGCCGATGAGGTCGGGAACCGGGGTG
>LSQX01093430.1_pt1 | contig 10859 bp, 8 predicted proteins | sample 654561 | NCBI WGS metagenome assembly LSQX01 (sample SAMN04489861, study PRJNA283612) | anaerobic digester metagenome | isolation source: 4 biogas reactors fed with cattle manure at either 37C or 55C with and... | place: Denmark: Kongens Lyngby | collected 2014 | reverse complement strand
CGCGCCTGGTGGGCCCGAACGGCTATGGCGAGAGCCGCCCGATCGCGCCGAACACCAACGACGACGGTTCGGACAACCCCGAGGGCCGTGCGATCAACCGCCGCACGGAGCTGAACGTCCAGAACTGAGGACGGCAGCACACCGCGACACCACGAAGCCCGGCCCAGCGCCGGGCTTCGTGCATTCCGGGACTGGTACACTCGCAGGCCGGCAACGAGAGGGTGGCGACATGAAACATGCGGCTTGGCTTGTGGCAGCGGCGGGCCTGGTCGCCCCCGGCCTGGCAGGGGCGGCGGTGGACTGCGCCAACCTCCCCACCGCGGGCGCGACCCAGCAGCGGGTCACCGTGCTCGCGCCCCTGGCCACCGAACTGGTGGCTCCGTCCTACATGCTCGGCGCCGGCAGCGGCGTCCTGGGCCACGCCTATGACGAATCGCAGACGGTCGACGAGGTCCTGCTGCGCCGGCGCATCGAGAGCTGCCGCAACGTGGCCTACGCGCCCCCGGCCGGCGTCGCGGACCCGAACGATCCCGCCGCGTACAAGCCCCGGACAGAATTCGACAACGGCCCCTGGCGCTTCGACATGAACCAGAATGGCCGGCGCATGACCGCCGACGAGTTCGACGCCTGGATGAAGGCGCGCGGCGTGCGGGTCGCGCGCGGCGCCGCGCCGGCGGCCGCGCCGCCCGCCGCACCCGCCGGGGCGCCCGCGTCGGACGCTCCGGCCGCGGAACCGCCGGCCGAAGGCTCCGACCCCCGCTGACCGGGGGCCGGCGCGCCCCGGGGCGCCGGCTCAGCCCTTGATGACGCCAAGCTCGCGGCCGATGCGGACGAAGGCGTCGACCGCCCGGTCCAGGTGCTCCCGCGTGTGCGCGGCCGAGAGCTGGGTGCGGATGCGCGCCTGGCCCTGGGGCACCACCGGGAAGAAGAAGCCGATCGCGTAGATGCCCTCTTCGAGGAGGCGCTCCGCGAAGCGCTGCGCCAGCGGCGCGTCGTACAGCATCACCGGCGTGATCGGATGCACTCCGGGCTTGAGGTCGAAGCCGGCCTCGGCCATGCGCTCGCGGAAGTAGGCGGTATTCCGCGCCAGCTGCTCCCGCAGCCCGCCGGCCGCGTCGAGCATCTGGAATGCCTTCGTCCCCGCCGCCACGACGTGCGGCGGCAGCGAGTTCGAGAACAGGTAGGGCCGCGACCGCTGGCGGAGCAGTTCGATGACCTCGGCCCGCCCGGTCGTGAAGCCGCCCAGCGCGCCGCCCATGGCCTTGCCCAGGGTGCCGGTGATGATGTCGATCCGGTCCAGCACCCCCTTGACCTCGGCCGAACCGCGGCCGGTCGCACCGATGAACCCGGTGGCGTGGCATTCGTCGATGTGCACCAGCGCGTCGTACTTCGCGGCCAGGGCGGTGATCCCGTCGAGCGGCGCGATGAAGCCGTCCATCGAGAACACGCCGTCGGTGGTGATCATGATGGTCCGCGCGCCGTCGGCGCGGGCCTGCTGCAGCTGCTTCTCGAGGTCCGCCAGGTCGCAGTTGGCGTAGCGGTAGCGCTTCGCCTTGCACAGGCGCACGCCGTCGATGATCGAGGCATGGTTCAGCGCGTCGCTGACCACCGCGTCGCCTTCGCCGAGGAGCGGCTCGAACAGGCCGCCGTTGGCGTCGAAGCAGGCGGCGTAGAGGATGGTGTCCTCCTTGCCGAAGAAGTCGGCGATCGTGCGCTCGAGCTCCTTGTGCAGGTCCTGGGTCCCGCAGATGAAGCGGACCGAGGCCATGCCGAATCCGTGGGTGTCGAGCGCGTCGCGCGCGGCGGCGATGATGTCCGGATGATCGGCCAGGCCGAGGTAGTTGTTGGCGCAGAAGTTCAGCACCGTGCGGCCGTCGGCGAGTTCGATCTCGGCCGACTGCGGGCTGGTGATGATGCGCTCGGCCTTGAACAGGCCCGCCTCGCGGATGGCGTCGAGTTCTTCGGCGTAACGCCGGATGGTCGCGGGGCTGCTGCTCATGTGGGGATCCTCTGTTGGGGCCGCCATATGGTAGCCGCTGGGTCGCGGGGCGACGCGCTCCACCCGGAGCCGACAGCCCTGGCTGCTCGCCAACAAGGAACCCGAAAAGAAAACGCCCCGGATCAACCGGGGCGCGCAGTCCTTACCAGCTGAGGACGACCTTGCCCGACTTGCCGGATTCCATCAGGTCGAAGCCCTTCTGGAACTCGTCCGCCGGAAGCTGGTGGCTGAGCACCTTGTGCAGCGGGAAGCCCGAGAGCACCAGTTGGGTCATCTTGTACCAGGTCTCGTACATGCGACGGCCGTAGATGCCCTGCACCGTGAGTCCCTTGAAGATGACCCGGTCCCAGTCGATGCCCGCGCCGCGCGGCAGGAGGCCGAGCAGGGCGACTTTGCCGCCGTGGTACATGCAGTCGAGCATGTCGTTGAACGCCGCCGGATTGCCGCTCATCTCCAGGCCGACGTCGAAACCGTCCATGTGCAGCTCGGACATGACCTCCTTGACCGAGGTCCTGCCGACGTTGACCACGCGCGTCGCGCCCATGTCCGCGGCCAGCTTCAGCCGGAAGTCGTTGACGTCGGTGACCACGACGTTGCGGGCGCCGATGTGCTTGCAGATGCCGGCGGCCATCACCCCGATCGGGCCGGCGCCGGTGATCAGCACGTCCTCGCCGACCACGTCGAACTCCAGCGCGCAGTGCGCCGCGTTGCCGTAGGGGTCGAAGAACGCGGCCAGCTCGCTCGGGATCTGGTCGGGGATCGGCCACAGGTTGGATGCGGGCATCGCGATGTATTCGGCGAACGCACCGTTGCGGTTCACCCCGATGCCGACCGTGTTCGGGCACAGGTGCTGGCGCCCGGCGCGGCAGTTGCGGCAGTGGCCGCAGACGATATGGCCCTCGGCCGAGACCCGCTGGCCGACGGCGTAGCCGGTCACGCCCGCGCCCATGGCGACGACGCGGCCGACGAATTCATGCCCGATCACCAGTCCCCGGGGGATGGTCCGCTGCGCCCAGTCGTCCCAGAGGTAGATGTGCAGGTCGGTGCCGCAGATGGCGGTCTTCTCCAGCCGGATGAGCACTTCGTTCGGGCCCGGTTCCGGTACCGGGACCTCCTCCATCCAGATGCCACGGGCGAGTTCGCGCTTGACCAGCGCCTTCATGGTGGTGGGGATGGCGGTCTGCTGCGGCTGCGACATGGTGGGGCCGGGACGGTGGACTGGGCCGCCATTGTACCGCCGGCCCGCGCGTGACCGCCGGCATTTGCCTGCGCCACGGTCCGCGGCCTAAGGTCGCGGGCTGTCCAGCTCACGGGGATCGAAATGCGCCATCGCCTGACCGGGCTCGCGGCCCTCGCCGCCGCCCTCCTGCTGCCCGCCGCCCAGGCCGACGAAGGCATGTGGCTGCCCTCGCAGCTTCCCGAGGTCGAGGCGCAGATGCGCGCCGCCGGCTTCGAGGGCGACGCGGCGGCGCTGTCGGACCTGTCCCGCCCGCCCATGAGCGCCGTGGTCTCGCTGGGCGGATGCACCGCCAGCTTCGTGTCGCCACACGGCCTCGTGGTCACCAACCACCACTGCGCCCACGGCGCCATCCAGCTCAATTCAACGCCGGAGGACAACCTGATCGCCAACGGCTTCAACGCCGCGACCATGGCGGACGAGGTCTCCGCCGGGCCGGGCGCGCGGGTCCTGGTGACCGACCGCTTCGAGCGCATCACCGACCGCATCCTGGCCGGTGCGCGTGGCCTGTCCGGGCGCGACTACTACGAGGCGGTCGAGGCGGCGTCGAAGGCCGCGGTGGCCGAGTGCGAGGCCGAGCCCGGCTACCGCTGCAGCGTGGTGGACATGTATTCCGGCACCGACTTCCACCTGGTGCGCCAGCTGGAGATCCGGGACGTCCGCCTGGCCTATGCGCCGCCGGACGCGATCGGCAGCTACGGCGACGAGATCGACAACTTCATGTGGCCGCGCCACAGCGGCGATTTCGCCTTCTACCGCGCCTATGTCGGTCCGGACGGGAAGCCGGCGGCATTCGCGCCTGAAAACGTCCCCTATTGCCCGGCCGCGTGGCTCGAAGTGTCGACCGCGCCGCTGGCCGAAGGCGACTTCGCGATGCTCGCCGGCTACCCGGGCCGCACCTTCCGGCATCGCACCGCGCCGGAGTTCGCCGAGCAGGTCGAATGGCAGCTGCCTTCGCGGGTCGAACTGATGGGCGCGCTGCTGGCCGCCATCGAACGCGCTTCGGCCGGCGACGCCGGGGCCACGGTGCGCTATGCCGCCCAGGTGGCCAGCCTGAAGAACACGCTCAAGCGCGCGCAGGGCGAACTCGAGGGCTTGCGACGGAGCGACGCCGTCGCCGCGCGCCGGGCCGAAGAGGCGGCGATGGCGGCCTGGCTGGACGGCCAGCCGGATGCCGCGGGCGCGCGCGCCGACATCGCGGCCGCGCTGCAGGTGCTGGACGGGGCGCGTGCCACCCGCGAGCGCGACCAGCTGTTCTCGTTGATGAGCGCCCAGACCCAGCTGCTGCGCAGCGCCATGCAGCTGCAGCGGCTGGCCCTCGAGCGCGGCAAACCGGATGCCCTGCGCCAGCCCGGCTACCAGCTGCGCGACGAACCGCGGATCGAGGCGGCCCTGCGCCAGGCCCAGCGACGCTACGCCCCGGAGGTCGAGCAGGCGATCCTCGCCGAGCTGCTGGCGCGCCACCGCGAACTGCCAGTGGAGCAGCGCGTCCCCGAGGTCGACGCGGTGTTCGGGACCGATGCCACCGCCACCGCCGCGGCCCTGGCCGCGCTGTACTCCGGCACCGCGCTCGACGCCGAGGAGGAGCGGCTGCGCCTGCTTGCCGCCGATCCGGGGGTGGCCAGGGCATCGGTCGATCCGATGATGCGCGCGGCCGCCGCACTGCTGCAGGCCGAACTGCGGCACGAGGACGAGGCCAAGGCCCGTGCCGGCGAGCTGCTGCGCCTGCGCCCGGCCTACATGCGGGGCATGATCGGCCACGCGCGGTCGCAGGGTCGCGCGGTGTACCCGGACGCGAATTCGACGCTGCGCGTGAGCTACGGCCGCATCCAGGGCCTGGAGCCGCGCGACGCGGTCCGCTACGCGCCGCTGACCACGGTGGAGGGCATCGTCGAGAAGCACACCGGCGTCGCCCCCTTCGACGCGCCGGCGCCGCTGCTGGAGGCCATCGCCCGCCGGGACTTCGGGGCCACCGCCGACCCCGCGCTGGGCACGCAGACGGTGAATTTCCTCACCAATCTCGACACCACCGGCGGCAACTCCGGCTCGCCGGTGATGGACGCCCGCGGCCGCCTGGTCGGCCTGAACTTCGACAGCAACTGGGAGGCGGTCAGCGCGAGCTGGATGTTCGATCCGCGCTACAAGCGTGCGATCCACGTCGACGCGCGCTACATGCGCTGGATCATGTCGCGGGTGTATCCGGCGCCTCGCCTGCTGCGCGAGATGGGCCTCCATGAAGAAGTCGCGGACCCGCAGGCGCCGGCCGCGGCCGCCGCCCGTTAGACTCCCGTACTCGACTCGTCCCATCCACCCCGATCCAGGAAAACCGAACATGGGCAAGACCGTCCTCGCCGCCGCAGTCGCGGCCTTCGCGGCCGCCGCCGCCAGCCCCGCCCACTCGGGCGAGGGCATGTGGGTGCCGCAGCAGCTCCCCGAGATCGCCCAGCCGCTGAAGAAGGCCGGGCTCAAGCTCGATCCCGGGCAGCTTGCCGACCTCACCGGCGACCCGCTGGGGGCCGTGGTCTCGCTGGGTGGCTGCACTGCGAGCTTCGTCTCGCCGCAGGGCCTGGTCGCGACCAACCACCACTGCGCGTACGGCGCGATCCAGCTCAACTCGACGCCCGAGAACAACCTCATGCGCGACGGCTTCTACGCCGCGGGCCTGGGGGACGAGATCAGCGCCGGCCCCAACTCGCGGATCTTCGCCCTGGAGTCGATCGAGGACGTCACCGCGCAGGTCCAGGCGGCGGTCGCCGCGGCCCCCGACGCCATCGGCCGCACGCGCGCCCTGGACGCGATCGAGAAATCGCTGATCGCGGACTGCGAAGCCGCGGAGGGCTACCGCTGCCGGCTGTACAGCTTCGCCGGCGGCAATACCTACCGGCTGTTCAAGAACCTCGAGATCCGCGACGTCCGCCTGGTGTACGCGCCGCAGGGCAGCATCGGCGCCTACGGTGGCGAGGTGGACAACTGGATGTGGCCGCGCCACACCGGCGACTTCGCCTTCTACCGCGCCTACGTCGGGCCGGACGGCAGGCCCGCCGCCTTCGCCCCCGAGAACGTGCCCTACCAGCCGAAGCGCTGGCTCGAGTTCGCCGATGACCCGCTGCGCGAAGGCGACTTCGTGATGGTGGCCGGCTATCCGGGCCGCACCGCGCGCTACGCGCTGGCCAGCGAGTTCCAGGACACGCAGGACTGGCGGTACCCGACCATCGTCCGCCATTACAAGGCGCTGCAGAAGATGGTGGCCGAGGCCGGCGCGGCCAACGCCGACATCGAAGTGAAGTACGCCAGCACGATGCGCGGCTGGGAGAACGTCTACAAGAACTTCGACAGCCAGCTGGCCGGCTTCGAGCGCACCGGCGCGCTGGCCACCAAGCAGGCCCAGGAGGCCGCGGTCCTGGACTGGGCGGCGGAGCAGGGCGAGGCCGGCAAGGCCGTGCTCGACGCGCACGCCCGCCTCCTCGAGCTCAACGAGGCCACCCGCGGGACCCGCGACCGCGACCTGGTCTTCAGCCAGTTCAACGGCACCGGCCTGCTGTCGACCGCCATCCGCGCCTACCGGCTGGCGATCGAGCGCGAGAAGCCCGACGCGGAGCGCGAGCAGGGCTACCAGGAGCGCGACCTGCCGACCATCGAAGGCGCAGTCCGGCAGATGGAGCGGCGATACGTCCCGGAAATGGACCGCGGGCTGCAGCGCTACTGGCTGTCCGAGTACGTCCGGCTCCCCGCCGGCCAGCGCATCGAGGCCCTGGACTCCTGGCTGGGCGGCGACGACATGGCGGCCATCGAGCGCGCGCTCGACCGCCTGGGCCGCAGCGAGCTGGCCGACGGCACCGACGTCCGGCTGAAGTGGCTCGGCGCCGACCGCGAGGCCTTCGAAGCGAGCAAGGACCCGGCGATCCGCTATGCGGTGGAGATCATGCCGACCCTGCTTGCGCAGGAGGAGGAGCGCAAGGCGCGCGCCGGCGAGGCGCTGCTCGCGCGCCCGGTCTACCTGCAGGCCGTGGCCGACTACAAGGCCAGCAAGGGCGAGTTCGTCTATCCCGACGCCAACTCCTCGCTGCGCATCACCTTCGGCAACGTGAAGCCCTACACCAAGCTCGACGGCACCCCGCAGAAGCCCTTCACCGTGCTCGAGGAAATCCCCGCGAAGGACACCGGCGAGGATCCGTTCGACGCGCCGAAGGAGCTGCTGGAGGCGATCGCGGCCAAGCGGTACGGCGGCCTCCAGGACCGCCGCCTGCGCTCGGTGCCCGTGAACTTCCTCGCCGACCTCGACATCACCGGTGGCAATTCCGGTTCGCCGGTGCTCGACGCGCGCGGCAAGCTGGTCGGCCTGGCCTTCGACGGCAACTGGGAGTCGGTGGCGTCGAACTGGGTCTTCGACCCGGTGATGACGCGCATGATCTCGGTCGACCAGCGCTACATGCGCTGGATCATGCAGGAAGTGTTCCCCGCGCCGCGCGTGCTGGCCGAGCTCGGCCTGGAGCCGCGCAAGTGAGGATCCTGCTGGCGCGCCACGGCGAGACCGAGTGGAATCGCGAGGGCCGCTACCAGGGGCAGGAAGACATCCCGCTCTCGGACACCGGCGTCAAGCAGGCCCTTCGCCTTGGCGAGCGGCTGCGCGACGTGCGCATCGACCGTGCGGTGGCCTCGCCCCTCGGCCGCGCCTACGACACGGCGCGGCTGGCCCTGGGCGACGCCCGCGCGGACATGATCGAGGTCGACCAGGGATTGATGGAGATCGCGCACGGCACATGGGAAGGCAAGCTCGCCAGCGAGATCAGTGAGACCGACCCGGAGCGCCTGGCGGCGTGGCGCGAGAGCCCCGACAAGGTGCAGATGCCGGGCGGGGAATCGCTCAGGACGGTGCTCGAACGCGCCTGGCCGTCGTTTGCCCAGGCCTGCGAGGGGCTCGGGCCGGAGGACACGCTGTTCCTGGTTTCGCACGATGCGGTCAACCGCGTCCTGCTGTGCCGCGTGCTCGGCCTGCCGCTGTTCCGGCTCTGGACCTTCCGCCAGGCGCCGGCGACGCTCAACCTGCTCGAAGGGCCGGATCCCGCCCACCTCGAAGTGGTCCGCCTGAACGACTGCGCCCACCACACGCTGCTGTTCGGCGAAGCGGTGCATCGGGCGCTCTGATCCGCATGGCCGCGCACGGCAGCCTCGGCGACTGGCTCCGCAGGATCGAGGGCCGCCATCCGCGCGAGGTCGACCTCGGCCTCGAGCGCGTGCGCGCGGTGGCCGGGCGCCTGGGCCTCCGGCGCCCGGCGCGGCACGTGGCCACCGTGGCCGGGAGCAACGGCAAGGGATCGACCGTGGCCTTCATCGAGGCGATCGCCGCCGCCTCCGGCCTGCGCGTGGGCGCCTACACCTCGCCTCACCTGGTCCGGTACAACGAACGCGTGCGCATCGACGGCGTCGACGCCGCGGACGCGGACCTCGTCGCGGCCTTCGAAGCGGTCGAGGCCGCCCGCGGCGACACCACGCTGACCTACTTCGAGTACGGCACTCTGGCGGCGCTGTGGCTGTTCGAGCGCGCCGGCCTGGACCTCGCCGTGCTGGAGGTCGGGCTGGGCGGGCGCCTGGACGCGGTCAACATCGTCGATCCGGACGTGGCGGTGGTCACCACCGTCGACCTCGACCACCAGGACTGGCTGGGCCACGACCGCGAGGCCATCGGCGCCGAGAAGGCGGGCATCGCGCGCGCCTGGACGCCGCTGGTGCTGGGCGAGGACGATCCGCCGTCGAGCGTGCTCGGGCACGCCTACGCCATCGGCGCGCCCGCGATCCGCGCAGGCAGCGACTACCGCTTCGGGCACGATGCCGACGGCGGCGGCTGGTGGTGGCGCGAAGCGGGCTTCGAGCTGGCGCTCCCGCTGCCGCGCATGGCCGCGCCGGCGCAGCTGCGCAACGCCGCCGCGGCGATCGCGGCGCTGCGCGCGCTCGACCTGGAAATCGACGCCGCGGCATGGGCGCGGGGCGTGTCCACGGCGGTCGTGCCGGGGCGCCTGCAGCGCTTCGACCTCGGGGGCGTCGGGCTGCTGGTGGACGTGGGCCACAACCCGCAGGCGGCGCGCGCACTCGCCGACTGGCTGGCCACGGAGCCCGCCGGTCGCACCATCGCCGTGTACGGCGCGCTCGTCGACAAGGACGCGGCCGGGGTGGTCGCGGCGATCGCGCCGCGCGTGGATTCCTGGCACCTGGCGGGCATCGGCGACGCGGGCAGCCGCGGCAGGGATGCCGATGCGCTGGCCGCAGCGCTCGCCGGTACCGCCGCCGCGGGCGCACCGCGCCACGCGGACGTGGCCGCGGCGCTGTCCGCGGCGCTCGCGGAGGCGCGGCCAGGGGAGCGCGTGCTCGCGTTCGGCTCCTTCCACGTCGCCGGCGCGGCGCTTGCGTGGCTGGCTGCCGTCGATTCAGAAGCGGGGACGGGCGGGGCCGTATAATTCGCGGGCCCTCCGCTGCCCCGAGCGCCCATGGACCCCGGACTGAAACAGCGCCTGATCGGCGCCGCGGTACTGATCGCGCTGGCCGTCATCTTCCTGCCGATGCTGGTCAAGGGCCCGGCGCCCGACAGCGGCGTGTCCGACCTCTCGCTCGACGTGCCGAAGGCTCCCTCGGGCGACTACGTCACGCGCGACCTCCCGCTGGTGGTGCCCAACGCCACCACCAGCGCCGGCCTGCTCGACGACGGCGGCCTCGCCACGGTGGACACCGCCACCGCGCCGCCGCCGGACGGCCTCCCGCACGAGGACGCCGCGGAGCTGGCGGCCGACGTGGCGCCGCCGCTGCCGGAAGGCGCTCCGGCCGGACCCGCCGCTCCCTCGGCGGAGCCTGCGCCCGCGAGCGTGGACGTCGCCGCTGCGCCCGCAGCCGAAGCGCCCGCGGCGGCCGAGTCCCGCACTCCGGCCGGCCCGGACGCTACTCCCGCCCCCGCGACGCCGGACCCTGCACCGGCCGCGGTGGCCGCCGCCGCGCCAGCCCCGGCGCCGCGCCTTCCCGCCGCCACGGCGGGCGGGGACTACGCAGTGAGTTTCGGCGCCTACGCCACGCGCGGCGACGCCGGGACCGTGGTCGAGCGCCTGCGCAGCGAGAACCTGCCCGCCTACGTCGAGGAGACCCGCGTCGGCGGCCGCGACGCCTGGCGCGTGCGCATCGGCCCCTATGCCACCCGCGCCGACGCCGAATCGGCGCGGATCCGCGCGGACGGCATCGGTTCGCGGGCGCGCGCGAGCGTGGTCGCGCTCGATGCGCCNNCGCCGACGCCGGGAACCGGCGGCCGCGCCCCGGCGGTTCCGGCGGCCGCCGCTCCGTCCGCCGCGGCCGGCACCGGCTTCGCCGTGCAGCTGGGGGCATTCGGCAACGCCGCCGAGGCGACGGCCCTGCGCGACCGGCTGCGCGCGGCCGGCATCGGCGCCTTCACCGAGTCGGTCCAGACCGACCGCGGGACGCTGACGCGGGTCAAGGCCGGTCCCGTGGCCACGCGCGCCGAGGCCGAGCAGCTCAGGGCACGCGTGCAGTCCGGCTTCGGCGTCGACGGCCTCGTGCGCACGCACCCCTAGACCACCGCCCCACCCAGACTTGGCAGGACCCCATGTGCGGCATCGTCGGCATCGT
>LSQX01061186.1_pt1 | contig 10859 bp, 11 predicted proteins | sample 654561 | NCBI WGS metagenome assembly LSQX01 (sample SAMN04489861, study PRJNA283612) | anaerobic digester metagenome | isolation source: 4 biogas reactors fed with cattle manure at either 37C or 55C with and... | place: Denmark: Kongens Lyngby | collected 2014 | reverse complement strand
TTCCCACAGTGCTGACAGGATTCGGCACCACATGGGCAGGCACTATAATGCACGTATGATCTTCACATTCCATAATCCCAGTGGCGGTGAAATCACTGGTAATAGGGTACCCAGCCTGGCGTGCTTCTTCCGCAAAGGCCTCTAGCTGGGAAAGACCGACATCAGATAGGGGGAAACCGGCCATCTCTGCAACGGCTTCTCGCGGCACAGCTCCTCCCCGCTTGGCTTTGACGGCATTCACTGCCGAAGCAAATAGACAGGCTTGACGCACTTTTTCGGGGCTGACTGGGTACGGTTTGGCGATGATCACCAGATAGTAACCGAGGTTGTGCAGGTGGAGCCGAGGCAGTCGGAACTCCCGCCACAGGGCAAGTGCTCCCTGATACAGGCTGAAACTCCGCTCAGCCCGGGCAATCTCCCGGGCTTCATTCTCAAACCCCAGGCAGTCTAAGACCCGCATGATCTCCGCTTCGTTAATCCCGTAACTGTCAAAGCGGGGCACGAGCGAGCGCAAGAGCACTGCTTCCTGCTCCGGATTGTGCATCGGCAGATACTCGCAGTGCAGTTTCAACGCTGGGTTTGCCGATTTCAGCAGCTTGTGCTGCCTGAGGCTGAGGTCAATGAACTCCGCCAGCGTATCTGCTCTTCCCTCGATCCGCGCGTGGTGGTAACCAGCCATAAACCCGCAGTCCATGGCGGCACCCACCTCCGGCAAGAAAGGCTCCATCTCCTCCGCGAAGCCCATGGCCGCCAGGGGATTGCGGGTTCCGAGAATGATGCGGTTTGCCCGCACGGTGGTGACCACCCGCTCCCCAAACACGTACGTGGTGTCCTTCGGATATTCAAAGATATAGTTTATTTTTGTCCAATCGCTGTTTACCCCATCCCGAATAGGAACCCAGCGGAGCGTATCTCCCGCAATTACAGGAAACTTAACGCGACTGTCATACATTTCAGCCTGGAGTTTTGACAGCACAGGATTGTAGACATAGGCCTGTGCCCCCAGTGCCGCCATCTGGTTAGCGATTATCCCGGCCTGGCCCCCCATGGCCTCTGTGTGCTCCTCAAAATACTCCAGAAACCACTCACCCAGTTCCGCTTGGACCACGTCGTAGTAAGATTTTCCAGCCGCCAAGCACTCTTCCAAGATCGTAAGGAACTGGCCGGGAGTAGCAACAGGGCTTCCCGGCGTGCGCCCGTGTTTTGTCTGGAGGAGCTCTGGATAGGCCGCGCAGATCTTGGCCACGTCCTCGGGCCGCACGGTGATGACCATATCCACATTGGCGTTAAAGGCAGAAAACACCCGGCAGTTGATCTCTGTGCTCACTGCCTCCTGAAGATAGTCAAGCCATGTCATTATCCTAGGACTCCTTTAAGAACGCAAGTACTTCACTGCGTGTCGGAACTGAGGGCTGGGCCCCTGGGCGTGTCACTGCGATGGCCGCTGCCGCGTTAGCATACTGGGCAGCTTCTGCAAGCGATTTTCCTTCCGCAAGCATCACGGCCAGAGCTCCTGTAAACGTATCCCCCGCAGCCACGGTGTCAACCACATTCACCTGGTGAGCTGGGATGTGGAATTCTTCTTGCTTGTCAAGACCGTAGACCCCTTTGGAACCCAACGTTATGATCACCTGGTCCACGCCTTTAGCGCGCAGCTTTTCTGCCGCCTGTCGGGCTGAAGCAGCATCAAGCACTTGTACGCCTGTCAGCAAGGTGGCCTCGCTTTCATTGGGCGTAATCACGGCAACATAGCGGTACAAATCGTCGGGGAGCGCTGCTGCTGGTGCTGGATTGAGCACTGTTAGTTTGCCCATCTCCCGAGCAACTGTAAGCACCCTTTCCACCGCCTCAAGGGGAATCTCCAACTGGACGACAACCGCATCTGCCTCGGCGATTAGGTGGCGAATGCCTTCCACATCTTCTGGGGAATAAGCGCCGTTTGCACCGGGGACCACAATGATGCGGTTGTTTCCCTGCTCATCTAAGATAATCGAGGCCGTGCCCGTGGGATGTGTCTCGTCAATGATAATCCCCGCGGTGGAGATCCCCTGCTCCTTCAAACTGCGGACCTGATCCTGACCGAACAGATCACTGCCAACTCGGCCGGCCATGATCGTCTCGGCCCCCTGGCGGCGTGCTGCCACGGCCTGGTTAGCACCCTTTCCACCGAAAAAGCGGTTAAACTCCGTGCCAACAATCGTTTCGCCATCTTCCGGCACGCGGGGTGTCCTAACGACAAGGTCCACATTCAGGCTGCCTACCACTACGATTTTCACTGGTTCCATTTCTTAACCTCCATAGCTATGAGAAAATGGGCAATCCAGCCCATTGTTATTTTCTAAAGATCGGCGCCATCCTCCTGCAAAAGAGAGGGTTTCGTGCACCCTGTTGTTGTAAATGACAAATAGGAGGTGTATACTAATAAATAAGTGATACAGCAAGGAGGTGTCTGGAGTGAGAGAGCGCGTTGAAGCCGTTTTAGATAAGATCCGTCCGTCCATTCAGGCCGATGGAGGAAATGTGGAACTCATTGATGTGAATGAGGACACCAAGATTGTGACTGTCAAATTGACTGGCGCATGTGCTGGCTGCCCAATGTCCCAAATGACATTGAAGGCTGGGATAGAAAGAATCATTAAGCATGAAATCCCCGACGTTGTATCGGTGGAGGCTGCAAACTAAGATGTGCATGGGGAGGACGCTGTTCTCCCCATTTTGTTTAAGGATGGGATGGTATGGACAGGCTCCGTCAGGTTGCCGCCGCTGCCGGAATAGATGCTCTTGCCGTGACGCAGGCCGAACCTCAAGTATACCTGGAAGCATTTCTCCGGGCCGCCCAAAGGGAAGGGCGCTATGCCCAATTCGCTGTCCAAGACGTTGCGGCGCGCCTTGACCCGCAAAAGGTGCTGCCAGAGGCGAGGTCAGTGATCAGCGCTGCCGTTGCCTATAAGAATGTGGATCCTGGAGCAGCACCGCGGCTTACGGGCACAATCTCCCGATCAGCATGGGGCTTGGACTACCACAAGGTGGTGCGTAAGGCCCTCGAACGTCTGGTACCCTTTCTCCAAGCCGAATACGGGGTGCAGAAGTGGCACATTGCCGTCGATGATACACCCCTAGTGGAACGGGCCCTGGCAGCTCAGGCGCGCCTCGCATCCTTGGGCGCCAACTGCGCCGCCTATGTGCCTCCCTATGGTTCCTGGGTCTTCTTAGGGGAACTCCTGGTGGATGTGGAACTACCTGCCATGCCTGGAACTGCTTCCCCACTACCGTGCGAGGAGTGCGGCTATCGCTGCGTTAAGGCCTGTCCCACCAACGCCCTAGTGGCTCCCGGAATAATCGACGCGCGCCGCTGCCTGTCATACCTCACCCAAAAAACGGACTCCATTCCCCTTGAGTTCCGCCCAAAACTGGGCAGCCGCCTGTGGGGGTGCGATACCTGCCAGGCAGTCTGTCCTTTGAACAAAGCTGCGGCGCAGTCGGCGCGCGCCGAATTTACCCCGCTGGTGGACCCACAGTTTTCCCTCCTCGACCTCCTGGCCATGGACAATGCTGGGTTCAAGGAAGCCTTTGGCGAGACAAGCATCGCCTGGCGGGGAAAGAATGTGCTGCAGCGCAATGCCTGCCTCATCTTAGGCAATCAGAAGGCCGCGGAAGCGCGGCCGCAGCTTGCGGAAACGGCTGCCCACCACCCCAGCCCTGCTGTGCGTGAAGCAGCTGCTTGGGCTCTTAACCGGCTTGAGCCATCATCCGCTCCGTAACTGCAATGACTCGATCGACGTTCTCATCAGTGATCTGGTAATGGGTCACAAGCCGCACGGCCTGCGGTGAGATGGCATTGGTCAAGATCCCGGCGCTGCGCCATGCCTGAACGAGGCGGGCCGCATCCCACCCCTCAGCCGTGACTTCCACAATCACCATGTTCGTCTGCACTTCACCCTTCACTGCCAAGCCGGCGATCGACCGCAAACCCTCAGCAAGCCGCCGGGCCCGGGCGTGGTCTTCGCCGAGCCGTTTGGGCATCTCTGTGAGAGCAATCAGTCCTGCCGCGGCCAGTACACCTGCCTGCCGCATTCCACCTCCCAAGATCTTGCGCGCCCGCCTCGCATGGGCAATAAACACAGCACTGCCCACCAGCACAGAGCCGACTGGAGCAGCCAAGCCCTTGGAAAGACACAACATCACCGAATCGAAAGGCTGGGCAAGTCTAGCCGGCGGCTGATTCTGAAACACCGCCGCATTCATGAGCCGGGCCCCATCAAGGTGAGTACGCAGGCCCAACTCCCTGGCACATTCCACTACTGCCTCCACCTCGTCCTGGGGGAGCACCGCCCCGCCAGCGCGGTTGTGAGTGTTTTCGAGGCAGAACAAAGCTGGTGGAGGAAAGTGAATATCGCGCGAGCGCACCGCCTGCCTCAGCTGCTGCGCCGTGATACAGCCCTTCTCAGTCTCAATTGGCCGGGGCATCAACCCGGCAATCCGAGCTAGTCCACCCGCCTCGTAGTAAAAAATGTGCGAATTCGCGTCCAAGATAACCTCTTGGCCGGGCTGGGTGTGGGCCAGCAGCGCAGCGAGATTTCCCATGGTCCCACTGCTGACAAACAACCCTGCTTCTTTCCCTAGAATCTGTGCCGCTGTCTCTTCCAATCGGCGTACCGTGGGATCCTCACCGTAAACATCGTCCCCCACTTCTGCCTCAGCCATGGCGCGGCGCATGGCCGGTGTTGGTTCTGTTACCGTGTCGCTGCGGAGATCAATGCGGAGATTTTCCATTGCTGATTCCTCGCTCCTTAATATACTGCACAGCCCGCTCTAAATAAGGCTGGTACTGCCGATCCGATCCCGAGAGACTGGCCAGTGTGTCTTGGAGAAGAGCCTCCGCCTCAGGTCCGCCGAAGCGGGCCACCGCCATGGCCACCTCTTCTTTACCCTGCCCCCACTGCATCTCTTGGAAAATGTGGGACAGGAGCGCAAGTTTACGCTTGCCCTTCGATCCATGGGAGAGCAAGTCAGCGAAAATCACTGCGAGACCGGTGTTCTTGTGGTCCTGAAAGTGCTTGCGCATGGCCGCAACAGCTTTCCCATCGAGAGAGCGCAGTAGCTCAACAACGGGCTGAAATCCCGCTTCCCAAGGATCCAGCTTTTCCAGAAGTCGAATAGCTGCGGCAGCAGCCTCCCGCACTTTCCATTTGGCCAGCACCGCCGCGGCCTGCTCCACAAAGACTTCGTCCAGATCAGGATTCACAAGCCGGGCTTCCAGCACAGCCAAGAGGATGTTCACAACCGTGGGATCCGGTTCTTTCTGCATCTCCGGCAGCTGCCCATTGCGGTAGCGCACAAACAACTCCTCGAAGAAGCGATCGTACTCATCCTGGTCCAGCACGATCCTGAGGTCTGTGTAGCCTGTAATCCCTCGACGGAAGTTACGGAAGGCTCCCAGATCCACTACCACATTGCTGCCCACTTTCGTGCGCTTCTGCCGTTCTGTGGCAATGTCCTCAAAGGGAAAACCAAAATACGGTGCGACCTTGAAGTTGTTCACCATGGTCTGCAGCCCCGAAAGAATGATGCGCATGCGGGGGTGGGTGATGTGCAGCCAAATGGGGCGGAGATGCTCTCCCCGCAGCATGCGCGCCCCAACCAACCCTAAAGTGGAGTCAATGTCCTGCGGCCGCTGCGCAGCCAACAAGTCCTTTTGGCCTTCCCGCAGCAGAGTGTCAATGGAAGGAAAGGCCTCATACAGTCCATTGCGGTAATAGCGCATCATTTTGGCATAGACTGGGAGGCGCATCTGGGTGGCATAAGCCACTCCGCGCACATAGTGCTCGCCGAGGTACTGAATGTCCAGGGGAAGCAGGGTATTCTGCAGCCCCTCAATCAGACCGCGGAAGGCTTGACTGAGCTCCGCGTAAACCTCTTCGGCGCAGTCATCGCCCTCAAGGCTGGCAATAAAGAGCGCGCCGATGCTTAACAGCTCCACCGATGCCCCGTAGGCCGCCAGCACCAAGTCCCTCTCATAGAAAAGCATGCTTTCTTTGATCTCGAGACATGCCGCGATAAACCCATCAATGGTGGTAATCTCTTTGACTTCTTGCACCATTTCACGGTAGTTCCGGTTCAAAAGTCATGCTCCCTTCACTTAGTCCCCCGCGAATGGCTTGGCGGGCAAGCTCATCACAGCGGTTGTTCCACTTATTCGTGCTGTGTCCCTTCACCTTTATCCAGTGGATGTTGTGCTTCTGGGATAGCTCAAGCAGCGTTTTCCAGAGATCAGCGTTCTTCACTGGTTCGCCTCGGGAATTGCGCCAGCCATTGCGCTGCCAGTTATCAATCCACCCTTGGGTAAACCCATTGATGAGGTAAGCACTGTCTGAAAACAGCTTCACGGTGCACGGCACCTTCAGCTGCTCCAATCCCTTGATCGCGGCAGTCAGCTCCATCCGCTGATTAGTGGTGTGGGGGGCGAAGCCAGAAAGCTCCAAACTGTGTGATCCGTAAAACAGCACTACTCCCCACCCGCCTGGTCCTGGATTGTTGCTGCATGCTCCGTCAGTATAGATTTCTACCTGTTTTCTCCATGCCTGTACCACTCTCTTAGAGCCCCTTCTAAAGTCTTGGCACCTGTCCTCGAATTGTGTTATGTTTAATATAATACCACATTCTATCGCAGAAAGTCGGGGGAGGTCACAATGCAAGAAAAACTCGAAGTGCTCAGTCCAGACTCAACCCAAGTGGGCCGTCCCTGCAATCTCTGTGCTGCGCCCTTGGCGCCCGGTGATGAAGTGGTAGAATGCCCGCGCTGCCATAAGTTTCACCATGCTGACTGTTGGAAAGCTAAGGGTGGGTGCGCCACTACGGGTTGTCCGCAAGTGGCTGAAGCAGTGGTGGGCGAGAAACCTAAAGGAGACGGGCCGCCGCCCCCCATACCATTATGGTACTTCGCCGTTGGCGGATTGGTTATCGTGGGACTTATTCTACTTTCTGTTTTCTGGCCAAAGCCGCCGGATCCAGCCATGGGAAGAACCAAGATTGTGGTGATGGACGTCTCGTTCCTAGAAATGCACGAAGCTCTTACTCCTGCAGTGGAAGAGTTTAATGCAACCAGTGCCACCACGTATATCGATCTGCAGCTCCTCCCGAGCGCAGGCCTGCAGCAGAAGCTGGTAGTGCTCATCGCCGCGGGCGACGCGCCGGACATTTTCGGCGTTGAAGAGGATCAGTTTGAGCTCTTGGCCAGCCAAGGGTCCCTGTTGGAACTTGGGCAAACACCCGAGGGCGAGCCCATTTACGGCGTCCAGCACCCGGGACGCCTCGCGAAGTTGGTAATCTGGGGGCAGACGGAGAATCCTGAGATCGCGCGGGAGGTCTTGGATTTTCTCCTGGAGCACATTCCCCGAGTTGATCTAGACAAACTGCGGGAACTGCAGTCTCAGCAGAATCTGCCCATCTTCGGCTTTTGAGGAGGCCGCCATGAAAATTGCCTTTTATTCCGACAGCTATGCACCCTATGTGAGCGGAGTAGTTCGCTCCCTGCAGCGCTTTACCAAAGGTCTAGTGCAGCAGGGCCATGAGGTTTATATTTTCGCGCCTTTTTACTACGGCAAGAAATTCAGGCAGGAAATCGAACAACAGTCGGACCCGTATGCCACAAAGGTTTTCCGGTTTTATTCCGTCCCGGCACCAACGTGTCCAGATTATTTTCTCCCTATTCCCGTTTCCCTGCGCGCTGAGAAACTCCTGCGCAGGTTGAACATTGATGTGATTCACACCCACTCGCCCTTCCTTACAGGTCAATTGGGAGCGATCCTGGCGCGGCGCCTAGGTGTGCCGCTCTTCTTTACCCATCATACTGTGTATCATGAATACGTCCACTATGTGCCAGCACCTCACAAGGCCACCAAGGCTGTGGTGATCAACTTCCTGAAATGGTACTGCCGCCAGTGCCAGCACATTATCGCCCCCACAGAAATGACGCGGCAGATGATTCTCGATCTGTACAAACTGCCTACACCCGTGACCACCCTGCCCACCGGAGTAGACCTTGACCCGTACGAAACAGCGGACCCAACCTGGCTCAAGAGCTCCTTAGGGATCCGTCCGGAGCAGCCCGTGATTCTATCTCTGGGAAGGCTGAGCAAGGAGAAAAGCCCAGGCATGCTCCTGCAGGCTTTTCGCATCATCCACCAGCACATGCCCGCAGCGGCGTTCGTCTTTGCGGGAGACGGTCCCCTGCGGGAGGCGCTCAAGCGGGAAGCAGCCGCCATGGAGCTCGGGGCCCATGTCCACTTCACAGGCCCCCTCGATGCCAACCAAGTGGCCGCGGCTTATCTGGGAGCCGATCTCTTCATGTTTGCTTCCCAAACGGAAACCCAAGGCCTCGTCTCTCTCGAAGCCATGGCCGGGGGGCTGCCCATTGTGGCCGTAGATGCCAGCGGCACCAACGCAGTGGTTGTCCACGGTCAGACCGGGTTCTTGACTCCTCCAGACCCTGAGGCACTGGCTGATGCTGCCCTAAAGGTGCTGCAGTCACCGACCCTGCTGGAGCAGTTCCGCCGTGAAGCGCGCCAACAGGCGGAGCAGTACAGTGTGACTGCCACCGCCGGCCGCCTAGTGGAACTGTATAAATCAGTCATCGGACGGTAACTAGAAGTTTACCTGCGGAACCTGATGCGCACCCTCTGCCGCTTGGAAGAAGGCGCGGGATTGTTTGCCAAACATGTTCGCGATCAGCACAGTGGGGAACCGCCGAATAGTCCTGTTCCACACCTCAACCGTATCGTTGTACCGCCGCCGGGCAGTCGCGATACGGTTTTCCGTGCCCGCCAATTCATCCTGCAGCCGAATAAAGCTTGCATCAGCTTTCAGCTCCGGATAATTCTCGCTGATGGCCAAGAGGCGCCCTAAGGCGGCATCGAGGCTGTTGTTGGCTGCCATCTGGTCAGCGGGGCTCTGGGCACCCAACAATCGACTGCGGGCCTGCGCAATCTCTGTAAACACTTGTTCTTCATGGGACGCGTAGCCCTTTACAGTTCGCACGAGGTTATCGACTAAGTCAGCGCGCCGCTGCAGCTGATTCTCCACCTCGGCCCAACCTGAGTCTACTGCTGCCTCCAAGTCTACTAAGGAGTTGTAGCTCCGCACTACTCCCATACCAATCACAAGAACAATCAATCCAAGCACGATCAATACTAGGACGGATTTCTTCACAGCTCTTCCTCCTAACTGCTTTTCTGAACTAAAACCGCCTGCCGGCTCCACCACCGCCGCTGCGGCCACCGCCAAAGCCACCAAAACCTCCTCCTCGGCTGGAACCGAAGCCTCCCCGGGAGCCGGGAAAGCGCATGGTGGGCACAAACACTGTACTGCGGCGGGGCCCCGACCCGCCTCCGCCCATACCGCCTGGCGGGTAATTGCGGCCGCGACGCATGAGAACTACGATCAATAGGAATATTCCAAAGGCGATCAGCCAATCACCGCTGGGTTTTGCACGGCGCTGTTCTTCTGCCTGTTCAAACACCTCGCCTGCGAGTTCTTTTTGAAAGGCCTGCGCCAGGTACGACAGCCCAGGCCCATACTCTCCCTGAGCAAAATAGCGGCTCACGGCTTGATCTAAATAAGCACCCACCTTCCCGTCCGGCAGCGTCCCTTCCAAACCGTAGCCTGTTTCTACTTCGATCGCTCGTTCCTCAAGGGATAGGACAATGAGCAGGCCGCTGTCTTCTGGTCCGCCAATCCCCCACTCCTCGAACAGGCGAGTGCGGTATTCCGCCGGATCGTATGGCGCGGTGGTTTCAATCGTAACCACTGCCAGCTCGATCCCCTGCTCCCTTTCCAGCTCTTCCGCCACCACCTCTAGTTCGGCGCGGCTGCGCTGATCAAGCACTTTGGCAAAGTCGTTGACATGGCCTTGGGGGGCGGGAAACTGGGCTAAAGCCAGCTGGCTCAGGCCTAAGCACAACAGCACAGCCAGGACTATCCCCGCACGTCTCTGCATAACTGCACTCCTCCCAGGACCCTCTAGGGAATGACTGGGACAGGATGGTAGAACTGGCCCTCTACTGACCATAGGAAGTTCCCAGCCGTCACTTCCCGGACCAAATCCTCCACTCGCTGGATATCACCCTCCAGCAGGCGCAGGTCGAAGGTTACATCAGCCAAATATTCTGTATCGCTGATCGCGATCCCTGCCGTGAGCAGTTCGTTCTGTACTTTCCCAGCAGTGCCGTAATCTACCGTGACTCGCACACGGGTAGCAGGGAGCATGCGCACAATACCAGCGTTGCGGAGCGCCTCCTTTGCGGCGCCGCCGTAGGCTCGAATCAAACCGCCCCTACCCAAGAGAGTCCCGCCAAAGTAGCGGGTCACCACTATCGCTGCGTCCACTACGCTGTAGGCTTTCATGATCTCCAGGATAGGCAGCCCCGCAGTGCCGCTGGGCTCCCCATCATCGCTGAATTTCTGGATGTTCTGGTTGATGCCGATGATATAGGCCGGAACATTGTGGGTAGCGCTCCAATGGGCCTTTCTCACCTCTTCCACAAAGGCCTCCGCTTCCTCCGCACTGGACACGGGACGTACTTGGGCAATGAACTTCGATTTCTTTTCCACCAGTACTGCTTCGCCGGGACCAGCTACGGTTGTGTACTCCACCAGCATGTTTTAATCACCTCGACACAGACAGGTTCCACATTGCAGTCTTTCTTCCTTCCTGTTATTCTAGGGAAGTAGGAGGCTGGATATGGACATCACAAAGCAATTAGCCCAGGAACTGTCCCTTAGAGAAACGCAAGTACGGCAAACCATTGCCCTGCTCGATGAGGGCAACACGATTCCGTTTATTGCCCGCTACCGCAAGGAAG
>LSQX01050367.1_pt1 | contig 10859 bp, 5 predicted proteins | sample 654561 | NCBI WGS metagenome assembly LSQX01 (sample SAMN04489861, study PRJNA283612) | anaerobic digester metagenome | isolation source: 4 biogas reactors fed with cattle manure at either 37C or 55C with and... | place: Denmark: Kongens Lyngby | collected 2014 | reverse complement strand
TCATCCACCGCGACATCAAGCCCGCGAACATCATGATCACGACGGATGGGCGGCCGGTTGTCACTGATTTCGGGATCGCGAAGGCCGTCGAGAACGCGAAGGACCAGGTCTCCCTCACCCAGGGCGCCATTGGGACCCCGGAGTACATGTCGCCGGAGGTCATCCGAGGTAACCCGATAGACGGCCGCGCTGATCTCTACAGCCTCGGGATCGTCCTCTACCAGATGGTGGTGGGCCATGCTCCGTTCGCAGGAACGACGCCGTTCCAGATTGCCGACTTGCACCTGCGCGCTGTTCCCCCGGCGCCCAGCGAGGTAGCGGCCAGCTGCCCTGAATGGCTCGAGTCGATCATCCTCAGAGCACTGGCCAAGGAGCCGACGGAGCGTTTCGGCTCCGCAGCCGAGATGGCTGCGGCACTCCGCTCGTCTCGTCCTGTGGCAGCACCCACCATAGCGGCCATGCCGCGCAGTACTGTCTCCATGTCCCCTGCAATAGGCGCTCCGGCACAAGCTGAGAAGCACTCCGGAAGCCTGATTCGAATCCTGGCCGCGATCGGCGTCGTGGTGCTTGCGGTGGCAGCGGGTCTGGTCACTGCCGGAATCAGGTCTGAGCGTCCAGTCGAAAATGCCCGGATCGGAGCGCCAGCGCCTGAGCCAGCGGCGACGATGGTCCCCGCCGTCGTCGGCCAGAAGCAGGATACCGCCGAGCGAATGCTCGGAGACGCCGGGCTGAGCGTGCAGTATGGATCTAGTGAGTATAGCGATGCGTACGAAGCGGGCCGGATCGCTTCTCAGCAGCCTGGACCCGGAATGGAGTTGGATCGAGGAACCTCGGTGACCCTAGTGGTAAGCCGAGGGGCGCCCGAGGAGGAATATGAGGCAGGATTCGACTATTCACCAGCCGATGACGTTGACGAGTCCCCGGAGCTCGCGCCCTGGACGCGGGACCGGTTGGCGACGCCGAGCGATCTCTACGGAAACTCCAACTGGCGACTGACGCTCATGCGTAACGAGATCTACGCACGTCACGGGAGGATATTCGCGTCTGAAGATATCCAGAGCTACTTTTCCCAGCAGTCATGGTACGCTCAGGATTCCGGCTTTTCCGAAACGCGCCTGTCGGAGACGGAGCGCAAGAATGCAGTCATCATCCGTGAGTATCAGGAGCAGGAGTTTGAGAAGCCTGCGACGCACCCGTGACACTGACTCCACAACAGGCCGAAGGGGTAGACATGGTTGGGACGCAGGTGGGCAACTTCGAGATAATGGATGAGATTGGGCGCGGAGGGATGGGCATCGTCTACCGTGCTCGACAGCGGTCTCTTGACCGGGTCGTTGCGCTCAAGGTGCTCCCACAGCACCAGCTGGCAGGTGACTCCGCTGCCGACCGTTTCAAGCTCGAGGCGCTGGCGATGGCTCGCCTCTCGCACCCGGGGATCGTTGATGTCATCGAAGTAGGGGACGAGAACGGGCTCCACTATTTCGCAATGCAGTACGTTCAGGGACCGAGTCTCGAAGCCCTGATCAAGGAGCGCGGGCCGCTTCCGGCAGCGCAGGCGGTTGATCTCGCGGCCCAGATAGCTGATGCACTGGCACATGCCCACAGGCGAGGCGTAATTCATCGTGACATCAAGCCTGCGAATATCCTCATGGGGCCGAATGCGCGGCCTGTTGTCACCGATTTTGGCATCGCTAAGGCGGCAGACGCGGCTTCGTTGACGCGAACGGGTTCAGCGATCGGCACGCCGGAGTACATGTCACCCGAGGTCCTCAAGGGCAATCCTATCGACGGCCGCGCGGATCTGTATTCGCTCGGTGTGCTGCTCTTCCAGATGGTCACCGGCGCGCTGCCATTCACAGCCACCACACCCTTCGAGATCGCCAATCGGCACCTGAGCGAGGCACCTCCGAGGCCAAGTGTACTGTGCCCGGACTGCCCGCAGTGGCTGGAGAGCATTATCCTCAGGATGCTGGCAAAGCAGCCTGCCGACCGGTTTGCCAGTGCAGAAGAGTTGGCTGTCGCGCTGCGGGCGGCGGTACCGGTGGCAGCGCCTACGCAGGAGTTCGTGCGGCCGCTCCCCGAATCGCCACCTACGACGGACGAAGCCACAGTGCCGAGTGGTGCCGCCCGCAGATTTGGAGTCTCCGGCGCTGCATGGGCTGCGGCAGGATTGGGTGTTGTTCTAATGCTCGCCTCCATCTGGATCCTCGCAACCCGTGGCCTGGCCTCGGATGTCGGAAATGCTCCCACTGTGGTGAATCCTCAGGCCAGTGTCCCGGTTGTCGTGGGGGACGCAGGGGACAGCGCGAGTGAGCTTCTCATCAGCCAGGGGTTCCTCGTCACCCAACTGGAGGTCCCTAGCCATACGGCGGCCGTTGGTACCGTCGTTGCTCAGCATCCTGCTGGAGGAGAACCGGCGGCTGAAGGATCGCAGATCACGCTAACCATCAGTGCCGGCCCAGCATTCGTTGTCCGCCCGGGGGACGTTGCTGTCTACAGGGATCGCGACCACGACTCCTTGAACATGCGTGCGAGTCCAGGGACAGGAGCAGCCATCCTATCGACGCTACCATACGGCGGGCGCGTTGAGGTGCTGGGAATAGATCCCGATACGGAGCCGGGATGGGCACAGGTGCGTTCCCTCGCAACGGACAAGACTGGCTGGGTGGCGGTCCGTAATCCGGACGATGGGTACCAGCTCCTCTACCCGGAGCAGTGATCGGATCGAGGAGGCAGATCACTGCGCATATGACCGAGCACTCCCGCAGAAGAACAGGCAGGCAGGGGCGCATGGCCGCAAAGACCAGTTCGGCGTTGCTGTCAGCGCCCATTCTGCTTGCCTTCATTGGCGGCTTTATCGCGCAGCCAAGCCTGTCGCGGCATATCGGTGGCCCTGTACCACAGGTCGAGACGGAGCTGCCGCCAGCCATGCCGCCCGCCGCGCCGCCGGAAACAGCTCGTCCTGTAGCGCCCGTACCTGCTGTGGTCGCCGAACGTGAGAGTGCTCCCTCCTCAGGCATCGAGCCGAGCTGGCAGGAGGTTTGTTGGCCGAGGGCGCTCACAGAAGGTGACACTGTCGCGGTGGTTGCCACAGGAAGCGCTGTGGACCCGGACAAACTCGCGAAGGGTCTGGCAGGCATTCAAGCCCTGGGGTATAGCGCCCGGACATACCCCACCGCCAGTCTGAACTCGGGTGGCCGCGCAGGAACTGTGATGGAGCGCGTCAGAGACCTCAACAGGGCTGCTCGCGATGAATCAGTGGATGCCATCTGGTTTGCGCGCGGAGGGAGCGGCTCAGCCGAACTCCTGCAGTATATCGATTGGGACGCGTTTGATCAGTCTCGGCCGAAGCTGCTCGTGGGCTACAGCGACGTCACTGTTCTCCAGCTCGCGCTCTACAAGTTGCGCGGGATCATCAGCCTGTCAGGACCTATGGTGGCAGAGGATCACGGATTCGGGGGCGACGCTTCTTTCAGCCAGAAAACGCAGCGAGCCTTGTGCAGGTGGCTTGCTTCACCGGGGCAGGCACGCGAGATCGACAATCCGGACGGGTCGCAACTGGAGATTGCCAGGGACGGGTACGGCGAGGGGCCCCTCCTTGGTGGAAATCTCAGTCGTGTGCGCGACTTGCTCAGCCACCCGGACTACTGCCCAGAATTCTCCGGCGCGATCCTCGTCATTGAGGATGTGCACGAGGGAGAGCAAAGTGTTCGTTCGATGATCGCGCGGCTCCGCGACCATGGTGTGTTTCGAGAGGTCAATGGCGTCATCATCGGCGAGACAAGTCCGTGCCCAAAGGAAGTGGCACTCGAAGCCGTTGAGAAAGCGCTCGGCGACCGCCGGGTGCCGATCCTAACGGGTCTGGCGTACGGTCACATTGACAGGCCACGTGTCACGCTTCCCATCGGAGCATGGACGACCCTGGATGCGCGGGAAAGCATCCCCCGCATACGAGTCCATCCGCAGTGGCCATCAAGGTTGCGCATCAACGGGGTGGCAGAAACGGCCGGTGAGTCGAGGGGGCACCTATGACGGGTACAGTGCTGGGCAATTTCGAGATCTTGGAGGAGATAGGCCGCGGTGGTATGGGAGTGGTCTATCGCGCGCGGCAACTATCGCTGGACCGCGTCGTCGCACTCAAGGTGCTGACGACGACGGGAATGGGCGACGACACATCGGCCGAGCGCTTTCAGCGCGAGGCCCTCGCGATGGCTCACCTTCAGCATCCTGGCATCGTGGATATCATTGAGGTCGGGCAACAAGATGATCTTCGCTATTTCGCAATGCAGTATGTGGAAGGCGAAAGCCTGGAGAGCCTAATCAGACGCGGCGGTTGTCTCGACGTCGAGGTCGCTGCAGAGATCACCGCTCAGATCGCCGATGCTCTGCAGCATGCTCATGAACGCGGTGTAGTCCATCGCGACATCAAGCCGGCGAACATCCTTATCAAGGCCGATGGGCGCGCAGTCGTGACAGACTTTGGCATCGCCAAGGCGATGGAGGGTATCTCATCAGGCCACTCGCTCACCCAAGGCGCTATAGGCACCCCTGAGTACATGTCGCCGGAGGTAATCCGTGGCAATCCGTTCGACGGGCGAGCGGATATCTACTCGCTGTCGATCGTCACCTATCAGATGCTGACCGGCCGTGTACCATTCTCCGGCACCAGTCCGTTCCAGATTGCCGAGTTACATCTGACCGGCCAGCCGGCGCCGCTTGGGTCACAGGGCGTAAGCTGCCCTCCCTGGTTGGAGAGCGTTATCCTGCGCGGCATGATGAAAGAGCCCGCTGACCGCTTCCCCTCAGCAGACGAGATGGCAGCGGCATTGCGGGGACGTCAACCATCTTTTCTGTCGCCAGCATCAGCGGGGATGTCTCCGCACTCCGTGGCGTGCGCCGAACAGGCTATCGCTGCTGAAGCTCGTCCGCGGGCCTTCGCGTTGGCCATAGCGTTGGCCGTTCTTGGGTGCATCGTACTGGGAGCCGCAGTCGTGCTTGGAATCACATCGCCGAGAGCAGTCCAGGATCAAGGCAGCCTCGCGCGGTCGAGCATCACCGTTCCCTCTGTGGCTGGCCTCCCGCTGGTTGAGGCTCGGCGGACACTCGAGGCGGTCGGGCTCACCCCGATCGACGACGGGGAGCCCGAATATTCCTCTCTGGTGACTGAGCAGATGCCTTCAGCCGGCCAGCAGGTAGCTCCCGGCACTGCCATCACACTTAGTATAGAACCTGGCGATCCAGATGTTGCTGTGCAAACAGGTCAACCCGCAACCCAGGAGAGACTTGAGCAACGCTACTGGGCGTGGCTTGATACGTGGGAGTCGAAGGATCTTGAGCTTTACCTCAGCTTCTATTCGGAGGATTGCGAGATTAGGCGCGCCGGGCGGCCTTCCTACGGCAAGAGCCTGCTTGAGACGCGGTTGGCAGAGGACTTTGCAGGCAATGCGTACATCAGCATCGAGAGCGCTGAGCCGACTATCGAACTGACAGGCGATACAGCCATGCTGTCGGCATGGCAGGAGTACGACAGCCCAACATGGTGGGATGAGGGCACGAAAACCCTCGGCTGGACCTACATGGCTGATGACTGGTACATCTCCTCGGAGAGCTTCGCCCAAGCAGCTGGAGGCAGCAAGTGAGCGCAGACATGACTGGCGTCTTCGTGTGCTACTTTGAGATCATCGAAGAGATCGGCCGCGGTGCTATGGGCGTGGTCTAGCGCGTGCGACAGCTATCGCTGGACCGTTACGTTGCACTCAAGGTGCTGCACGATGAGCCCGGGAGAGCACCAGCGGCGACTGAGCGGTTCCGCCGCGAAGCGCTCGCAATGGCAAAGCTCTCACACCCACACATAGTCGATGTCATCGGGTTTGGCCGGGAAGACGGTCTGCATCACTCATCGCGGATGTGACCGGGATCGATAGGGAGCGCATGTGAGGAATGACGCCATGGCTGAGGAAATCGTCGGCAAGCAGCTGGGCAATTTCGAAATCCTCGAGGAGATTGGGCGGGGTGGGATGGGTGTTGTCTACCGGGCCAGGCAGATCTCGCTGAATCGCATAGTGGCCCTCAAGGTGCTGCCCGCCGACCCTCTGCTCGACGAGGCAGCCTCCGAGCGGTTTACCCGTGAAGCGCACGCGATGGCTCGGCTGCAGCATCCCAACATCGTGGATGTCATTGAGGTGGGCGAGCAGGACGGAGTACGCTACTTCGTCATGCAGTACGTTGAGGGCTCGAGCCTCGCGAACATCTTGGAGCACGGTTGCTTGACGCCCCAGCGTGCTGCTGAGATCGGCGCGGAGGTGAGCGATGCGCTGGCCCATGCGCACGAGCGCGGGATCGTCCACAGGGACATCAAGCCGGGGAACATCCTCATTACTCCCGAGGGCCGAGCCATCGTTACTGATTTCGGCATCGCCAAGGCGATGGAGAGTGTCACCACGCTGCAGGCCTCTCTCACCCAGGGAGCCATTGGGACACCCGAGTACATGTCGCCGGAGGTGATTCGGGGGAATCCGGTCGATGGCCGCACCGACATCTACAGCCTCGGGGTTGTCCTATACCAGATGTTGACAGGCCGGGTGCCCTTTGCGTCCGCGACGCCATACGAGACGGCACACAGGCATCTCTCCGATCCACCGACCCCTCCGACCACTATGGGGACCCAATGTCCTGCCTGGCTCGAAGCCATTCTGCTGAAGGCGCTCGCCAAGGAACCAGCTGATCGCTTCGCCACGGCCTCGGCGATGTCGCTGGCGCTCCGTCGCGGCCCGGCAGCGGGTGTCGTGGTGAACACTCCGGCTGCGGCACATACCGTGGCAGTTGATCTGAGTGCAATCGCCGGCGCCACTCCCGCGCGGTCATCAGCTGGAGGGTACATCTGGGCGCTGTCTGGAATAGGCGTCGGTCTTGTCGCCATCGTTCTTATGCTGGTGTTCGGCAGCGACATGCTGCATCCGGAGGGTCCACCTCCTGTCAGTCTCACTGTGCCCGGCGTGACAGGGCTGACGCTTGGTGACGCGCAGTCGATGCTTGCAGATCGCGGTCTCCAATCCCTGCGTCTTGCAGACCAGCACGATCCAGACCTCCCAATGGGGCTTGTTCTCCGGCAGGATCCGCCCGCTGGTGCAGTAGTGAGTGGCAGCTCGATGGTGAATCTGACCGTTAGCCTCGGGCCCGAACCGCCGACCGCCGTGCCGAACGTCGTCGGGCTGAAAGAGGCAAGTGCTCATGCTGAACTGACCGCAGCTGGCTTTGAGCCTCAAATGGATCAGCGGCTGGCGAGCGCGGAATTCGAGGCCGGTCTCGTCATCCGCCAGCAACCGTCAGCAGGATCTCTACAGAAGCCCGGGGCCGCCGTTCACCTGACTATCAGCACCGGTCCTCAGCCGACGTTCGTCGAAATAGGAATGACCACGTACGAGAATGCCGAGGAGGGCTATGCCCTCAACGTGCCGGATAACTGGGCCGTCCTGGAATCGAGGCGTGGTGACAACAACGAGTACAGTCGCGTGGAATTCACTGCACCGCATGCCGACGTTAGTGCCCTTGTGGATTGTGGTCCTCCTGGCGGGGATGCGGACCAGCTTGCGAGTTGGGAGTCGATGGATCGGCGTTTCGAGAAGGCGTACGGCTCAAAGCACACCTGCATATCGCTTGATTACGCTATGTTGAGTGGTTACGAGGCAGGCTACTGGGAGTTCATTCTGACTCGAGACGGTGAGTGCTACCAGAAGATCGACGTCGGTGCGGACATAGATGGACGCGGCCTTGCTGTTCTTTGCCAGGCGCCGCCCGGTGAGTTTGAGGAGTACCGCGACTTGTTCATGGAGATCATCGAGAGCTTCGTGGTGTTCTAGAGACGCGACAGAAGGCTGGCCCACCCAATCATCGCATGACTGTAATCTGCATTCAGAGACATGCCACAAGTAGAGGCTTCGCAGTAAGACTCGTCGATCATCTCTGTGTGCGCCGCGAGCCTTTTGTGGCGCCGTGCGACTGCAGCAAGCGAATCATCGGTTCGTTGTCGTCATCTAGCGCAAAGTCGAGAGCGGTATGCCCATCCATACCCTCGTCGTTGACCCTCGCGCCGCGGCTCAGCAGCAGGCGCGCAATCTCAACCTGACCGCCGAAGACTGCCAGCATGAGCCAACTACTGTGAGCGTCGCCGTCGTTCGGGTCCACGCCCTCATGCTGACCAGAGCCGTCACCTTATCTCGTCTGCGAAGCATCATGACATGCGCACCTGGAACGCGAATACCCGCTGTCAATTGGCGCCTCGAAAGCGTATTCGTCGCTAATGTGATGTATCCTCCTCTACTGCGAAAGAGATCGGCTGCGGGTACGCCACGTCTGAATGTCGAGTGGCCACCATGAGTGGATCAGCTTCTTTGTGTTGCCCTTGCTCACTATGCTGTGCTTGTTCCCCACAGCATTCAACAGCTCAGTCTCCTGATCTTCTGACAGGCTCCCATAGACAAGCTTGGCACCTCAGAGCCACTCAAGCTCCCTCCCCAGTGAGCTTCTTCTGTCAGCCACCCCAGGTGTGTTGCTTCAGCAGCTCTTGGTCTTCATCCCTAAGCTCAGTCTCTGCTGACTCGGCTTCGCAGATGATCCTGGTGATCTTCTATTCTGCAGCCAAAGCAGCAGTCTGGTTCAGCTGTTCATCATCCGCTGACTTCCGAATACCCTTTGGGAGGTCGAGCGGTCAAATCCTGAATCTGCTGTAAAAGCGCGTGGGCGTGGGCCTCTCAGGCGGCGAGTGTTCTGGTGTGGCTATTGTGTGGTAGGTCCGGTTCAAGCTCCTGGCGCAGCAATTGCAGCTGGCGCTGCTCCAGTTGCGTGATGGCCACCCGCCGCCAGCGTCGGGCCGCCCGTTCCAGTGCTCCGAAAGCCAGCTCCAGGCAGCTGCGTTCGTCGAAGAAGCGGTGGATCACCTTCGAGCGTCGCCGCTCCTCCACGAAGCTGCGTTCGATCAGGTTCGCCCCGCTCCACGAGATGCGGCAACTCCACCGGCAGTCGATGTCAGGCCCGTAGCTCCGCTCGCGGCTCCTGGTGGAGCCGCACTCGTAGAGGCTTCAGCCCGCAGCCAATTCCTCTGAACCGCTACTCCCACGGCACCGAAAGCGTCACCTCGGTCATCGCCTCTACACGATACAGATCCGGCCGCACGCGCTCAAGGAATGTCACCGCCGGCAGCCGCCATTCGTCCCCGGCGCCGATGTCGCCGATCCAGAACTGCCGCCGGCCATCGCCATCGGGGTCGGCGAAGATCTCATCCAGCGGCCGCTCCGCACCCTCTACGGTGAAGACGTTCCCCGCGCAGCGCGTGATGCGCAGCGCCACTGAGCGGTCCTCGTTGAGCAGCCAACGCCCCTGATGCTGTCCGCCGTCCACCCGCCCGAGCTTATCGAGCGTTACTGTACTCGCGTCGTCGTCGGTTGCGGCCACGGGCCCCATCTGCACCAGCATCAGGGTATCGCCGAAACTGAGTGTGGTGCGCCCGTCGGCGACGGCCGCATCCACGATGGTGTAACCCGTCTGCTGCAGCTCATTCCCGCTGATCAGCACGCGGTCAATGCCCGAATCCGGCATCGGCAGTTCGCCATCAAGCTCAATGGTGTTGGTTTCATGATCAACACTCAGCACCCGGCCCGCGGGCGATGGCGCGGCGGTGAGCTCAAAGTCCCCAGTGCTGAGGCTCGTCCCGTTGATGAGGCAGGCCCGCACGACGCCGTCAGCGTCGAGCGTCACCATCGCGAACTCGCCCGTCGCCGAGAAGCTGCGGTCTCCGTCACGCCACGTCGCTGCTGCGGTGGGATCCAGCGCGCTATGCACGAGATCGGTCTGCTCTGAGCGCCGCACCGCCACTCCTGCTGCGTGCTCGGGAGCATCGAGTGCATCCAGACGCTCCACGGTCCGCACCTCAGCAGCCCCCTCATGTGGCTCGGCGACCGCAATGAACGTGGAGGAGAGATCATCGGCGATGCTCGCCTCAGGCAGCGAATTGCGCGCGAGCACATACTGCAGCGTCTCCGGATGATCAGGCTTAAGCTCGGCCTCAGCGTCGGCGAGAATGACCTCGCCTGCGCTCCCGTCGGCCATCCACATCGTCAGCCCGAGGTCCTCCTGCGGATCGTGCCAGGTAGCGGACCACGTGCCCTCCGGCTGCATCCGCCTGCTGTTGAAGAGATACTGGAAGCCGCTGGTGCGCGGGTTGAAGATCCTGGGCTGATCGACCGCGAGGTTGTCGCTGACTCCCATGTCCAGTACCAGAGCGAGCGACTGCCCCACTTCATCCGCGGAGACCGTGATCTCGCTCGCCGGCTGTTCGATCTCGAACACGTGCGAGATCCAGCGCGGCCCAACCATCCCGCTCGATTCCCAGCGCATCGTCTCAGTAATCTCGCCGACGCGCACGCCGAGGGCGTTGGAGCCGTTGTTGTAGTCGTGTACGCGCATGAAGACATTCCACGTGCCCGGCCGCAGCGGTTCCTCCAGAGGGAAGCTCATCGTCGAACCGACCCTGCCCGTCAGGACAGCACCATCCTGGTAGGACGCCCAGCCTTCTGTGCCACGCTCCCGGTAGCTTCGCGCATCATTGATGACTCCGATGCCCTGGTGAAGCGGCAGAGCCAGCCCGCCGCCACGCATCTGCACGGCGGGCGGGATACCGCCGAACTCGACGTCCTCTCCCATCAGCGTGCCCTCGGTCTGCGCCGGCCCAGGCTCTCCACCGGCCACAGTGAATTCGGGGAGGGGCGGCCCGTGGAAACTGTAGTCGTGATGGTAGCCGCCATCGACGCGGAAGATGTCGAGGAGGTACGAGCGCTCCGGGCCGATGTCGATCAGCGCCGAGG
>LSQX01351194.1_pt2 | contig 10861 bp, 9 predicted proteins | sample 654561 | NCBI WGS metagenome assembly LSQX01 (sample SAMN04489861, study PRJNA283612) | anaerobic digester metagenome | isolation source: 4 biogas reactors fed with cattle manure at either 37C or 55C with and... | place: Denmark: Kongens Lyngby | collected 2014 | reverse complement strand
TCCATTTTAACGTATTATAAAGCCGCAAACTGTAGTGGTAAAGGGCCATAAATACGCGCGCTTAATAAAGAAAGTTTAGCACGCGCGTACTATCTTGTCAATGTAGAGAGTGTTCAAAGAATCTAAGTGCGTATTGTGTATAAACAGTCAAAAACTATGATATAATAAAAAAATCATACAAAGGGAGGGAAGCTCTCCTTTAACGATAATTATAGGTTGAATGGAGCTAAATTTAAAGTGAAGCCTACAACTAGAACGGCTGGTAAAAAAAGTGCAGGAAAAGTGGATTTGTTCATAAACTCACTTAGGTTTCCTCGTGTAAAGAAGATACCGAACATTAAGTATGGAACACAGGGGGAGGATCTGGTTTTAGATATATATCAACCTAGGAAAAGAGAGGAAAAAATTCCTGTACTTGTAAATGTTCATGGTGGCTTTTATATCTATGGAGATAAAAAACAAAGAAGAGGTTTTTGTGCATATATGGCAGATAAAGGAGTTGCAGTATTAAATGTGATGTATGGACAGGCTCCTAAATATCTATTTATTGATCAAATACGAAATGTTTGTTTGGTTTTAAAATGGATAGAGGAAAATCATGAGAAATATGGATTTGATTTATCAAGGGTAGCCATAGCAGGAGATGGAACGGGAGCATATATTGCTAGCATGGCAGCTGTTGCAAATACAAGTAGTGAAGTAAGAGAAAACTTTGATTTAACTGGAATTAACTATTTAATTAAAACAATTTTGTTGTTTCGTGGCTACTATGATATGGGGCTACTCTTAAACAGTAGTACAATTACAGAATCTGCCGAAGAAAAGCTAAAGCACGTGATACTAGGACCAGGAGTAGCTCGTTTCAAAGAAAATATATTCTCTAAATTATCGCCCATAAATTATGTAAACACAGACTTTCCCGATACGTTTTTAGCATATGACAGAGAAGAATTTGATAGGGCTGAGCAGGCAAGTAGGCTTAAAAATATATTAAGAAGAAACGGCATCCCGCATTGGGAGTTTAGAAATATCCATGATAGATATGTACGAGCTCCAGAAACAAAGAATAGCCCAAGATACAAAATTAAGCAGTGTATTATAGATGCCGCAGCGTTTTTAAAGTTGTCTTTGAATAACCAAATAACAAATGATGAATATCATGAAATATAAACTCTAATCAACCTACTAAATATTTTATAAATAACGAAATAGGCTTCAAAAACAGAAGGTTTAGATGCCTTCTTTTGATTTATATGAGGCTCGCGCATTGCCGATTATTAATAATACACAAGAGATTGAGAGAGTATTGAATATAGGCGTTTGAGTGTGAGTATAAGAGCTTTTAAAGTAGTATTAGATTTTCGGCGTGTGAAAAGATTAGCCAAAAGAGAAATAAATAAAAAAACGTTCACTATTAACTCGCGCTCGCGTAGTAAGCCCGTCGCTATCAGCTACTACTGGGAATATGGGTGAACTAGAATATACGTTAGGCATAGATGGTGTAACGCGCTATGTAAAAGTCAATTCAGGTGGTACCGATTATTATTACGAGGTCGAGCCAATAAAGTGGAGAATACTAAATTATATTACATTAGCAGCAGATGGAAATAAAGCACTTATCCTCTCTGAAAAGGTACTAACAAGGAAAGCGTGGCATACAGATACGACTAGTAATAAAAACGATGTGAGTATGATACGAGCATGGTTAAACGATGGACTTTATAACACTACTTTCAGCACGCAACAAAAGGGGTTAATAGAACAGACCATGGTAGACAATAGCGGGGGGACTACTGGTTATGGAAGCGGTAATATAAACGCATGTGGCAACACGTATGACAACATATTCTTACTTAGTTGGAGTCAAGTAATGAATTCTGCTTATGGTTTTTCTAGTGACGAACCAAGAAAAAAAGTACTAACGGATTATAGCAGAAAGCTAGGCACTAAAGAGGTGAATGGCTTTGCACATTGGTGGTTGCGTTCACCTTACCATTCAGGCACTTCTCAAGTGCGCTATATAGATGAAGACGGCTACATAGGAGACAAAGAGACTGTAACCACTTCTAGTTTAGGAGTTGTCCCTGCTTTAGTGATTGACTTGACGTAAGGAAGGACGGTTGCTATTGTTTTTTTAAGCCTCTTGCAAAGTGAGAGTGTATGGTTTTAGCACTCTCGCTACGCAGGAAAAGAGGCTGTAATAAGTTGCATGCAGGCTAAGACGTAAGCGCATATAATAGTCATAAAAGGATGCAGGACTATATTGTTTAGATAGCTATTATTGGGTGATTTCGGGAAATTAGACCTGCTAAAAGTTTGGAAAAGCTATAGTAAAAACAATGTCTTAAAAAGACATATGAATTGCAAGAATTTATCTTTTTATCGGTTTTGGGTATGATATGCAAATACTCTTACAGCTTAGACGCCATTAAAAAATAGATATTTACGTGCTCGCGTGATATAATAATTTAACTTTGTACGTACGTATGTATACGTGTGATATAATAAAAGTTAGAGCAGTTGTATGAATAGAGTGAGAAAAAATGATCAAAATTGTAGCAACAAACAAAAAGGCATATCATGATTTCTTCATAGAGGATAGCTATGAAGCTGGTATTGAGCTACAAGGAAGTGAGGTAAAAAGCATACGGAATGGAGCCATTAATTTAAAAGATAGTTATGTGCAAATTAAAGATGGCGAAGCTATGCTGATCAATACTCACATCTCACCATATTCAAAGGGAAGTCACTTTAACCCAGAGCCTAGAAGAACGAGACGCTTGCTTCTTCATAAGTATGAAATTAGAAAACTAAGACAAAAAGTTTTAGAAAAAGGATACACAATCGTTCCCGTTAAAGTGTATTTAAAACAAGGCCTTGTTAAAATCGAAATAGCACTTGCTAAAGGAAAAGATGCTCCAGATAAGAGGCGTACCATTATGGAAAGAGAAGTAAAACGGGAGATGGAAAGGCACTTAAAAGAAAGAGACAGATAGTTTTGTAAACAAACTGGCTAATAAATAAATTACTACGTGTATGCGATAAAAAGATAGAATATATAAGATTAACAAGAGGAGCAAAAATGAAAAATAAAGAAACACTATGCGTTCAAGCGGGATATACACCAGATAATGGTGAAGAAAGAGTCCCTTCAATAGTTTTATCCACAACATATGCATATAATTCGCCAGAAGAGCTAGCTGGCATATTTGATTTAACAACACCAGGATATATGTATAATCGTATATCAAATCCAACATGTACATGTTTAGAAGAAAAAATTACTGCTCTAGAAGGTGGTGTGGGCGCACTTAGTTTGGCATCTGGGATGTCTGCTGTTAATGTTGCAGTGCTTGCTCTTTGTAATGCTGGCGATAATTTCTTAGCACCATCAGCTTTGTACGGCGGAACATATAATCTGTTTGCAGTAACACATAAAAGGCAGGGGATAGAGTGTAGATTCTATGACCTAGATGCAACTGAATCGGACATAGAAAAACTTGTTGATGAGAAGACAAAGGTCATATTTGTAGAAACTATTGCAAATCCTGCAGGCGTTGTAGCAGACTTTGAAAAGTTATCCAAAATAGCTAAAAAGCATAAGATTGTGTTCATGGTAGATAATACCATAGCGTCTCCATACCTATGTAGACCTATTGAGTTTGGTGCGAATGTAGTAGTACATTCTTCTAGCAAATATTTAGATGGACATGCAATAGCTCTAGGTGGGCTTATCATTGATGCAGGTAATTTCGAGTATCTAGGGAACAAGAGATATCCAGACTTTAATAAGCCAGATAATAGCTACCACGGTCTTGTGTTTGGCAAAGATTTTGGACGTCAGGGATATATAACAAGAGCTAGAATGGTTGTAAATAGAGATATTGGCGCTGTAATGTCGCCGATGACTGCATTTTTAACATTTAATGGTATGACAACCCTTCATCTAAGGATGGAAAAGCATAGCCAAAATACAATTGCGCTTGCTAAAGCTATGGAAAAACATCCGCTAGTTAAGTGGATTAAATATGCGGGGCTAGAAAGTGATAAAGATTATAAAAAAGCACAAAAGTATCTGTATAAAGGTTACGTAGCAGGCATGCTTTCTTTTGGGATAAAAGGAGGAAGAGAAGCTGCTGTTAAGTTCCAAAAGGCTCTTAAATTAATTAGAATTGCTGTGCATATTGCAGATGCTAGAAGTTGTACATTACACCCTGCATCAACAACTCACAGGCAACTTTCAGATGAAGCCTTGATAGCTGCTGGAGTCGCTCCAGAGATGATAAGACTGTCAGTCGGAATTGAAGCCGAACAAGATATAATAAATGATGTTTTACAAGCTTTAGAAGCATCACAAAAATAAAACAACATATCGGATTATTGATAGTATCTGCCGTATAGGATATAAAAACAATTAAAAATGATACTGAAACACATAGTAAACGGAGGGATATATGCCAATAGTAATACCTAAAGAGATACCAGCATTTGGCGTTTTGAAGAAAGAAAATATCTTCGTCATGACACCTAAAAGAGCAATTACGCAGGACATAAGACCAATTGAAATTGCAATTGTAAACTTGATGCCTACTAAGATAGAGACAGAAGTTCAGCTTATGAGACTTCTATCAAACTCGCCTCTACAAGTTAATATTACCTTAATTGCAATGGAGTCATACGAAAGCAAAAATACCAGCCAAGAGCACTTAGATAAGTTTTACAAAACTTTTTCAGAAGTTAAGAATATGAAGTTCGACGGGATGATAGTTACAGGGGCTCCAGTAGAAACGCTTGCGTTCAAAGAAGTCAAGTACTGGCAGGAGTTAACTGAGATATTAAACTATACCGAGAAAAATGTTACATCCACAGTATTTATTTGCTGGGGTGCACAAGCTGCAATAAAGCACTTTTATGATATAGACAAAAAGACACTTCCTAAAAAGATGTTTGGAGTTTTCCCGAATAAAGCAGTGCAAAAACATGAGTTGCTTTTAAAAGGGTTAGATGATACTTTTTATATACCACATTCAAGGCATACAAAAGTCATCGAAGACGAGGTAAAAAAACATCCAAATCTTAGAGTCTTGGCGGAAGGTCCAGATTGCGGGTTATCTATCGCTAAATCAAAAGATAATAAGAAGTTTTTCTTCTTCGGTCATTCAGAGTATGATAGAGACTCCCTTCAAAAAGAGTATATAAGAGACATTGGCAAGGGAATGGAAATAGATCAGCCCGCCAACTATTTTATAGATGGTGATGTAAATAATATTGATATGCGCTGGGTAGGAACTGCGAATTTGTTATTTTACAACTGGCTAAATCACTACGTATATCAAACAACTCCATATGATATATCGGAGATCAAATAAGAAAAAGCGCAAACTTAAGGCATAAGAGTTAAGGGTGCATTTATAACAGTCTATAGATTGGCATACGTAATATAACAGCGATAAAGTAACGCGGAGTAATATTATAAAGAGTTTAGGAAAGGATATATGTTAGTAGATAGAATAATTTTAAAAAACTTTCTAAGCTATGGGGTGGTAGATATCTCCCCTGGTCCTGGCATTAACTTAATTACTGGTGGAAATGCTGCTGGAAAAACTAATCTTATAGATAGCATATATTTATCTGCTGTAGGGAAAGGGTCTAGAAATCGTGACAACAAGGAATATGTTAAATGGGATTCAAAAGGTGGGTCGGAAATATGTATCGTTGTAAAGAAAAAATACTCAAGGCATGTTATACAAACCCAGATAGATGAAAATGGTAACAAAAGAATTAGTGTCGATGGTATGCCCCTTACAAGAATAGGCGACCTTATGGGGGTGTTACAAGTAATATTTTTCGCTCCTTCAGAGCTTTGTCTAATAAAAGGTGGCCCTTCAGAGAGAAGAAGGTTTTTAGATATTAGTATTTGTCAGCAATCAAAAACATACTTTTATACCTTGCAAAGATTTGAATCTCAATTAGAGCAAAGAAATAAGGTGCTCAAAGAATATAAAAACAAACCCACTCTAAAAAACATAATAGAGGCGATGGACGATGATTTATTAAGATGTGCAGCATTCATAATAGATGAAAGAAAAAAGTTCATAGAAGAAATAACTCCACTTGCTACAAAAATACATAAAGAACTAACTTTAGGCGAAGAGGAACTGACTATTGCGTATGAGACAGAACCTATTCATGGAGAAACGTTTGAGGAGTTAAAAAGACTAACCGCCGATGTATACGATAGAGATGTTGAAAATGGATATACAAATGTCGGTCCTCATAGAGATGATTTAAAGGTTGTAGCAAACGGCATCGATCTTAGAAGATTTGGTTCGCAAGGTCAACAAAGAACAGCCGTGCTTTCTTTAAAGCTTGCATCTGCAGAAATAATGGGCAGTAGACATAAAGAAAGTCCAGTCTTTTTACTTGATGATGTTATGGGAGAACTCGATGATGATAGAAAGAAAGCATTACTTAAAACACTAGATGGCAAGCAAGTGTTCATAACAGACGCAACCCATCCAGAAGGGCTAGGTAAGAAAGTAAAGATATTTAAAATCCAGGAAACGGAAGTGCAAGATAAATAAAATAATAGGATATGCTAGGTATGAGAGATAAAAAAAGAGAAGTTGCAGAATATATAGAGATTGAAGGTATGCCCATGGAGGCAATATACGAGTTAATTGAAAGACCTCAGGATTTATCTAAGGGTGATTATGCGTTACCTTGCTTTAGGTTTGCAAAAACATTAAGAAAATCTCCCGTTATGATAGCTGAAGAGATTAAAAATAAAATTTTAGACAAATCTCATCCTTTTGAAAGTGTAGAAGCTATTAACGGATATTTAAACTTTAAGTTTGATAAGAAAAAAGAATCTCTTTATCTAATAGAAAACATCAGAAAACAAGGTGCAAAATACGGGTCATCTGATGAAGGTAAGGGCAAAACTGTTTGTATAGACTATAGTTCTATAAATATTGCAAAACCCTTTCATATCGGGCACTTAATGACTACCGTTTTAGGTGGAGCGCTATATCGCATATATAAAAAGAGGGGGTACAATGCCGTTGGCATAAATCATCTAGGCGATTGGGGCACTCAGTTTGGAAAGCTTATTGTCGCATACAAGATGTGGGGCGATGAAAAAACTATTCGTGAAACGGGCATTATGGGTCTTAATGACTTATATGTAAAGTATCATAGAGAAGCTGAAAAAGATAAGGACTTAGATGATAAGGCAAGAGCATGGTTTAAAAAGATAGAAGACGGAGATAAAGAAGCACTAAAACTATTTGAGTTGTTTAAAGAGCTTACTTTAGTAGAAGTAGAAAAGGTATACAAAAGACTTAACATTAAGTTTGATAGTTATGCTGGAGAATCCTTTTATAACGACAAGATGGAGCCAGTGTTAAATGAACTTCGTGAAAAAGGCTTAATAGAAGTTTCTGAGGGAGCTGAGATTGTCAATCTAGATGAGTATCAGATGCCCCCATGTCTGCTGGTTAGATCGGATGGTGCTACGCTATATGCGACCCGCGACTTAGCTGCAGCTTTTTATAGAAAGAAGACTTACGACTTTTGGAAGAACTTATATGTAGTTGCATATCAGCAAAACTTACACTTCAAGCAAGTATTTAAAGTTGTAGAGTTAATGGGTTATGAATGGGCAAAAGATTTAATCCACATCCCATTTGGAATGGTATCTCTTGAAAGTGGTTCGATGTCAACAAGGGCTGGAAATGTCGTATGGTTAAAAGATGTTTTAGATAGATCTGAAGAGCAAAGTTTAGACATTATTAAAGCAAAGTCACCACACTTAAATAATAAAGAAACGGTATCCAAACAAGTCGGTGTGGGAGCCGTAATATTCTTTGCATTAAGTAGTGGTAGAATTAAAGATACTGTATTTTCATATGATGAAGTACTAAACTTTGATGGTGAAACTGGCCCGTATGTACAGTACACAAACGCAAGATGTAATAGCGTTTTAAGGAAGGCTGAAGTAGATATAAAAAACATTCCTTCAGGAGAAATTGAGGCTGATTTTAGTAGTATTGAAAACGAATCCAGTTACACACTAATCTCAATACTAGAGCAGTTTGGTGAAATTTTATCTATTAGTTTAGATAAGTATGAACCAAGCATATTAACCAGATATTTAATTGATGTAGCAAAAGCATTTAACAAGTTCTATCTCGAAAATAGAATTATAGATGGAAAACTTGGCGTAAGTAATGCAAGGCTTGCGTTAGTTTGTTCGACTGCAGTTGTGCTAAAAGAAGGATTATCCCTTCTAGGCATAGAAGCCCCAGAGGAAATGTAACGACACTTAGTTTATAGTTATATTGTTTTATAAAAAACAAAGAGCTCAGACGCTCTACTCTTTCTAATTTCACGATATAAGCAATATCAATTTAGGAATATAAACAGAATCTCTATTTAAAGATTTTTACAAGTTTCAAGACCTGCTAACAATAACTATATTGACATTTCAATACAATTGCAGCGAATATTCATTGACATTTCAATATAAAAGAGGAGCATATCCGTTGACATTTCAATATAAAATTGGACCGTTTTCATTGACATTTCAAACTTTCGGCTTTTATGTTCGATTCTATTGGCAAGCATAATGTGTAAAACAAAACATCTCAAATGTGTAAAGTTAAATACCTCAAATCATAACAACAAAAAGCCTCAAATCATAACAATAAAAAGCCTCAAATCATAACAAAACGTCTTGAAAAATGCTAGCGTATATGGTATTATCAAATCAGTAAGGAGTTGTGTATGGACTATAAAAAAAGAGTTATTGATGAGTTGTTAGATTTAAAGTTGGAATCTTTTGGTGCAACGTTAATAGTAGGACCTAAAGGTTGTGGCAAAACAACATCAGCCAAACAAAAATCAAAAAGTGTAATAGAATTTCAAGATGAAGATTTACGAGAAAATCTGCTTTCAGTTGCTACAAATGCTCCAAGTAAATTGTTAATAGGAGAAACGCCAATATTGTTTGATGAATGGCAGGATGCTCCTAAACTGTGGGGTGCAATTAGAAAATCTATAGACGATGAGAGAAAAAATGGATTATACATTCTCACGGGTTCATCTTCAAAGGAGGTTGAGACACCGCATACTGGAACGATGCGAATTAGTCGCTTACAAATGTATCCTATGAGCTTATACGAAAGTGAAGAATCAAATGGTTCGGTGTCTCTTATACAATTATTTGATAATCCAGACTCATTTGATGGATGTGTATCCGATATGTCAATTGATGATGTGATTTTTGCCATATGTCGTGGCGGTTGGCCTAAAAGCCTTTCAAATCCCACAGAGCGCTCGCAATTAGAGGTCGCAAAAGATTTGTTTAGACAAACCTATTTGGTAGATATATCAAATATCGATAATGTCAAAAGAAATCGGAAATGGGCGCAGTCAATTTTACAGTCATATAGCCGGAATATATGTACGCTAGCCACTACTAAAACAATATGGGGAGATGTAAAATCAAATTTTGATATTAGCCAATCGACCTTTAATGACTACATTCGCGCATTGGAAAAACTTTATATAGTAGAGGATATAGATTCATGGAACCCAGCAATTCGTTCAAAAACAGTTATTCGTTCATCAAAGAAAAGAAATCTTGTCGACCCGTCAATTGCAGTCGCGGCACTAGGTCTTTCGCCTAAATATTTTAACAGAGATTTTAAAACACTTGGCTTTTTGTTTGAATCCTTATGCATTAGAGATTTAAAAATATATTCATCTGCCTTAGATGGTTATATGTCATATTATCGTGATAGATATGGATTAGAAGCTGATGGAGTACTACATCTTAATGATGGTAGGTTTGCTTTAATAGAATTTAAGCTTGGCTCAAGTGAGATCGACGACGGCGCAAAACATTTACTTGAAATAGAACGGCTAATTAAAGAAGCCAACAAACTGGAAACTCAAAGCCCAATCCGTTTACCTGATTTGAAAATAGTTATCACTGCAACTCAATATGGTTATAGGCGAGATGATGGTGTTTTTGTTGTTCCCATAGGCTGTCTTAAACCGTAAGTATAAAAACTTTATGTAATAAAACAAATCTGCTGAAAAAATCTCTGTTAAAATAAGGGCATATAATAATTGCATTTTTGTGTAATCAATCTTTTGAAGTTTGCTTTTTCGAAGCTTTCGAGGTTGCCTTTTCGTGCAATATTTGGAGTTTTGAGGTTGCCTTTCCGTGCTAAATGAGTATTTTGGATTGCTTTTTCGCGTAAAAGAATGTTCATGTTTTTATTTAATGGTGTAGTGATATTATGATATAATGCAAGCAATGTAGAATTATGAAGGAATATGTTATGGTTGATTCACACTCGCATTCTAAATTATCCCATGATGGGAAAGTAAAGATGGAAGAATTAAGAAATCGTGCTGAGGAACTCGGTATGACTTATTTTGCTATAACAGAACATCTTGATAGAGACTATAAGTTTGGTGTAAAAGAAAAGTTCGTAAGACAATTGAATTTGCCAAAATATAAGCTGGTATATAAGTTTTTAAAAGAAAAATACAAACAATCACCTATGTATTTTGCGTTTGGGGTGGAAGCTGGGTTTTGTCCAAAAGCGGTTCCAATATACGAAAGGGAACTAAAACACTATAACTTTGATGTGATAATAAACTCTATACACACAGTAGATGGAGGAGATGCATATTTTTCTAGTTTTTTCAGGAATAAAAATCAAGTTGATGTATATAACAGATACCTAGAATTACTAATTGAGAGCTTAGATGTTCCATACCCATATAATTTAATAGGGCATATTGGATATATTACTAGATATGCACCATATGAAAATCCAAGTTT
>LSQX01271089.1_pt1 | contig 10861 bp, 8 predicted proteins | sample 654561 | NCBI WGS metagenome assembly LSQX01 (sample SAMN04489861, study PRJNA283612) | anaerobic digester metagenome | isolation source: 4 biogas reactors fed with cattle manure at either 37C or 55C with and... | place: Denmark: Kongens Lyngby | collected 2014 | reverse complement strand
CTGCCCTGGATGAACTCAAACAGATCACCATCGATATGAAAAACGCCCTCCTCCAGGGACGGCTCAACGACTTCGGCGCCCTGCTCCATGATGCCTGGATAAATAAGAAGCGCTTGGCCAAGCAAATAACCAATGAGACTATCGACATCCTGTACGAGACCGCCCGGAAACACGGGGCCTTGGGAGGCAAGATCTTGGGAGCAGGAGGCGGAGGCTACCTTCTGGTCTACTGCCCCTTTGACCAAAAGCACATCATCGCCGGCGAACTAGAGAAAGTCGGCGGCCAGGTAGTGAAGTTCGGTTTCGAGCAGCAGGGACTGCAGACCTGGGAGATCGACGGCTCCCGCTGCCGCTTTTAAGGCATAAAAGTCTCATAAACCAGCACAGTCTCCTTCACAACCTTTTTCCAGGAATAGCGCTGCACCCAATCTCTGCCCTTTTGCCGCAATTGGGCTGCTATTTTTTTGTCAGTGATCACCTGAACTATGGCCTCTGCCAACCCCGCAGCATCATAGGGATCTACTTGGAGCGCTCCTTCACCCACAACCTCCGCCAAGGCCGATGCCCGGGAGGTAATTGTCGGCACCCCGCAAGCCATGGCTTCTAAAGGAGGCATGCCGAAACCTTCGTATAAGGATGGGTAAACGAAAACATCGGCGGCCCCGTAGAACTGCGGCAGATCCTGAACCGGAACATAGCCGGGAAAGATCACCTGCTCTTCTATACCCAGCCCCCGGGCCAACTGCCGAAGCCCGTCTGTCTCTGGAGTTGCCCTTCCCGGCATCAGCAGGACTGCTTCAGGCCCCAGTTCCTTCTTGGCGGTGGCAAAGGCCCTTAACAAAAGGCCTACATTCTTCCGCCAGCTGAAGCCGCCCACATAAAGGACTAAAGGCGCGCCCCTGATCCCATACCGTTCCCGCAAGAACTCTCGGCAGGGGAGCTGGGGCAGGGGTACATAGATAGGCTCCGGAGCTGCATAGATGACTGTGATCTTCTCCGGTGGAATCTGCAAATGACGGATGATATCCCTTCTGGAGTAATGGGAGACTGTAATGAGCATATCTGCCCGTTCGGCGATATAGGGCATTTGGTGCATGAACCGCCGGAGAAATGCAGGATTGCACGTCTGGGGAAGAATGTAGGGAATCACATCGTGGAGGGTGACGACTACAGGAAAAGGCAAGTACCGGGGCAGATTCAGGCCGTTCTGGGGCATGTGGTATAGTTCAACACCTGCTTCCTCCATGGCCCTAACCATGTGGGCCTGTTCCACCTGCCAGTCGGGATTTTCCTTGACTGCTGCCCGGTTAGCATCGACAGCGCCAACCCCGCTTTCAAAACCCTCCGGCAGAAAAAACATGAATTCATGGCCCAGCTCTCGGGTCAAGCCTCTGACCAACTGATATGTATAAGTCCCGATCCCTGTTCCTCTAAACCACACAGCTCCTCGGGCATCAATGGCGATTTTCATACCCCAATTCATCTCCCAACAGCAGGCGCCAATATTCTCTGCGTTTAGCCATCTTCTCCCACTCTTGTCGGAGCGTTTCTGCAGCCGCAGGCTCGCTCTGGTTACGGCGGCCCTTATAATACTCGTAACCAACCTCCCAGACCTTTCTCGGGAAGATGCCCAGCCCGTACATTAACTCTATTTCCTCTTGATAAAGACAGCGCTCACCCCGATAAGCATCAAGGACCCTGGTAGCTAAAGCAACTGACCAATTGGTGTATTCCCCGACATTATCCAAGAGGGTGACAAGATCCCTAACGCAAAGCCCCCCGGTGATTCTATCAAGATAGGGAAGGCGGGGTGTTCCGTCATCCTTCACCCTAAAGGTCCGGCCGTGGCAGTCTCTCAATAAGAGACCACTCCAGCAGGGCTCATTGTCAAGCTGATCAAGGGGGAATTCTGCCAACAAAGCCAGGCTTTGGTCAGCTATACCGGCTGCTTCGTCGTAAATCTTGAGAAACAGCAGATCAAATCCAGTAGGGTACAATCTGTGCTCCGCCATGGTACGGAAAAGCTCCAAGTCCTCCCGCAGTGCAGTCAAACTTGATTCCACCGGTCTATAGTGGCGCAAGATGTCTTGCCAGGAAGGTAAGAGATCTTGTGATAGGACATGGAGTTCCCCTAAGCAGCGTCCGATCTCAACAGCATCGGCTTGAACAGCTAGCTCACCCGGGCGTCCTTCCGGTTCTTCCGTTAAGTAAGCCAGTCTGTTATCGAAAGTAACAGCTATATCCCCGGTGACAGAAGGCCGCAAAGCCGCAAGGCGGGAGAAACCATGATCCTGCAGGTCTTCCCACACTTTGAGCAGGGTAAGGGTAGTCTCAGTTTTTTCCCGCAAATAGAGCCGAAAAACCCCCTCCTGGGCGAAGACGATCCAGAAATCCATGTCTTCCTTCCCCGGTTGGATTCCCGCCTGGACTGCAGTTATGTTCAAGTCATAGAAGGATGCCAGGTTGGATGAGAGGTTCACATCCAAACCTTCAGCCTGCTCCTGCACTTCTTCCCCTGTTGTTGGATACTGCAACAATAGCCACCCCTTCACTCCAGAGAAAGAGATCCAAAGGTCGGTCCTTAATGCAACCGACCTTTGGCTATAACCCGTTATCCTTTGGCCGTCTCTTATACAGGGCGGCCCCGGTTTCGGCGGCGTCGGTGAAGAGGTTCTGGGAAACTGCTCCATTCAACCACCGGTTTGGACTGGGGGGCATGCATCGATGATGAACTAGGTTCTTCCGGTTGCAGATCATCTACGACCAGCCCTTCCCCCGTGATTTCCACCGCCTCATCCATTTCTGCCGCCGCTTCTAGTTCTGACTCCTCCGATGGGCAAATGACCTCCTCTTCCTCCCAAGAAGTCTCCTCCTGGGGTGCTGCCATTACCTCCACAGGCGGATCACCAGCTGTGACCTCTTCTTCTAAGACAAACTGCTGGGGGCTTTCTTCCTCCCACCTTGCACCTCGAGAACTTGAAGGCTCTGTCAGGTCATCGACGGGCTCTGCAGGTGTGCATTGGATCCCTTCTACTGCAGCTTCCTCCATCGGAATTCCCTGAGCCAAAGTCCCCTCAGCCGCAGCTTCGATGGTCTCTAAAGCCTCCTGTTGATAGAAAACCACCTCCCTTTCTTCAGTCGGCTCTAGACCAGCTGCATACTCCACCGGAACCTCCATACCAGACTCAATCGGTTCTTCCGGAATCCTCTCACTCATACGTTCCATATCGGCGGCTAGATCCACCCTCACCTCGCTTTCTTCCTGCAAATGCATAGCTGAAAGCCCAATGGCATCCATCACCTCGATGTCCTCTCCAATGGCTGACGGCCCCTCCCCTTCTTCTACATTAACTGAAAGAGCAGGAGCATCGTGGTCACCTTGCCCAATTTCCACTGCTACTTGTTCACCTTCCGGGCCGTGCCTATCATCTGCCCACCCATCACCTCCCTCGGCATCCTCCGGTGCACCTTCAGATATCGCCTCCAGACGTTCAGTGAGTTTGCCCAGGCTCTCTACGAGCTTCCTCAGCTCTTCGACTTCCAATTGTTCAAAATCGGGGTACTCATCGCCCCAATAAAAGGGCTGAGCAACGTAATTCTGGGATGCCCTTATCTTCTGCTGGGACAGCATCTCCTCCACATCGAAGTCTATGTCAATACCTGCTTCGACTGTCTCAGGCTCACAAGCCTCAGACACACTTTGGCTATCTTCCTCCCCATCCCGCCCATCCAGTATTGGGTCTGGATAGGGAATTGTCTGGAACAGCTGTTCAGGCTGGTAGCACAGGTCTGTCGGGGATATCTGGGCAAGGGCTTTAACAAAGGCCTCCTGCCTCGCCAGCTCGCCGATGGCCTTTTCCAGGCGGCCCATGTGGACTTTGCCCTCTTCAAAAAAGGATCGGGCAACCTGCCAGCCCTTGGTGGGAAAGGCGCAAAGGCCCGGCAGCAAAGCGATTTCCTCCCTGGTTAAGGGATTTGCCTCCTGATAGCTCCTGATGATGAAAACTGCTTTGTCTACATCCCAGCCGCTGTGCCGAAGGAGCATTTTCCCCAGGTCATAGACGCGGAGATCTGTGCGGGCATTGTCGAAGTCAATGATGTAGATCTTCCCGTCACTGCCCAAAACTAAGTTGCCAGAGGTAGGACTTGTGTGGCAAACCGTAACGAAATCTGACACTTGACTCAACTGGTTGTAGCCTGCTTCATTTAGAAGCTGCAAACCGATGCCCATCAACCTGATGAAATCATCCGCGACTTTCCAGAACCGGCGGCCAAACTTGCCCTTGCGGGCACCTTCGGTCTGCTGCCGATAGCGCTCTAGGTCCTCAGCCTGCCCGGTGTATTTATCCTGCCAATGGGTCGGAAAGCTCCGCCGGCAGTTTTCCGGGGCTTTGTAGTCCTGCAGCAAGCGGTGCATCTCGCCGATGACCTTTGCTGCCATTTCCAAATGAAAGGGATCCTCCGAGTTTATTTCTTCGCCCTGTATCCATGCAGACATGTAGAACAAGCCCTCGGGTGTCTCAACATAAGGCAGGCCATCCCTAGTCAAGTTGAGAGGCACGGTACGTCTCCAACCTTTGCCGGCCAAGTGTTCCAGAACTCCATGAACGAATGCCAGTTCTACCTGGGAGTACTTGAACTGCTTGATCTTCTTCCAGCCTTGACTGGTGTTGACCCTAAATACCCTCCGCCTTCTTTCTGCGTGGAGTATTCGCAGATCATAGGCGTCCGCAATGGACTGGAGCACTCCGTATTCGTTGAGCACCCGTCGAAAACCAGAATGACGCCGTTTTCCCCTTCTGCCCATTCCCGTTCCCTCCCGTCGGGATGTCAGCTTCCGTATATTAATATGATAGGAACGAAATCCCTGTGCTTCATTCACCAAATCTCCGGCGGTCAAATATAATAAGTACGCACTATGGCTCCTAGTTACCAACCGAGCTGTATGTACCTGCGAAAGGATGGAGAGCTGGTGACCTTGGAAGTGGCGGCTGTCCTCCGCTTCGGTATTGAGCCAAAGGGAATCACAGCAGTTCGCCGAGCCTTTAGAGTTGTCAGTGACCAAGGTGTTTTTGCTTTGAAGGAAAGCCGCCAAAGCGAAGCTGATATACTGTTCATCCATGCTGCGAAGGAATATCTATATAAGCAAGGTATGAAGAATATCGATCGATATGTCCTCGATCCGGAGGAACGTCCTTATATAGAGATTGAAGGGCGTTTTTTCGTCATGAGTCCCTGGGTAGAAAGCCGGGAGGCCCTTTATGATTCCACGGCCGACGTGACAGCGGCTGCTGCCCAGCTGGCAGAGCTGCACCAAAGGGCCCAGGGCTTTGAGCCGCCTCCGGTTTCTAGGCGGATTCTCTGGGGTTTATGGCCTGATTTGTGGAAAAGGCGGCTGGAAATGCTTCAAGAGTACAGACAAAAGGCAGAGGAAGAGGACAGCCCAAGCCGCTTTGCCCGTCGTTTTCTAAGGCATATCGATCAATATGAAGAACAGGGCCGGGAAGCCTTGGAGCTGCTCTCCCATTCCGACTATGAAGAGGTATGCAGCCGCTATCGAGAGACAAGAAGCATCTGCCATCATGATTATTCCGAGCGGAATGTGCTTTTCACACCAGAAGGCGGTATCCATCTGGTGGATTTCGATTACTGCATATGCGATCTTCCCATCCACGATCTGGTGAACTTCCTGCGCCGGGTGGCCAAGTTTACAGACTACGATGCAAATGTGGTCTGCCTTGCCTTGACAGCATATTTGGAAAGAAATCCTTTGCCGCTGGAGGAACTGCAGCTCTTTGTCCCTCTTTGGCTCTGGCCGCAGAAGTTTTGGGACGTAGCCCATCAATACTATGGGGAAACCCGGACCCGGCCCAGGAAAAAGTATGCTGACCGCCTGCGCCGGCGCTGCCGCACCCGCAAGCAAGAACGGGAACTGTTGGAGCAGGTCACCAGGGCCTTTAAGCTAGATTAAAGCAGCACAATCGTTATGAAATTGGGGAATTGGGGATGAGGGGAGAATGCCGTGGCCAGGATATGTATCGATGCCCGCCCAGCGGTGATCGCTAGAGGTACAGGCATCGGCAACTACACCTATCAGTTAATTCAATACTTGGCCGTACTGGATCAAGAGCATGAGTACTACTTGCTGTGGCCAGATGATGGGACCGAGCCGCTGCCCATGCCGCCCCATTTTCACTTCCATCCCATGTCCCGGGACCGCCGGGAGGAAGCTGAACAGCTGCCCCGGTGGCTGGAAGCGCAAGGGATCGAGCTTTACCATGCACCAGATAATGGTCTCCATGCCTTCCCGTCATATACTTGTCCAATGCTTGTTACCATCCATGACTTAATCCCCTTTGTGATGCCGGAGACTGTCCGAAGGGGATACCGGCGCAATTTCTTGGAGAAAGTGCCTAAGGTCGCCCGAGAAGCCTGCTGTATCCTCACAGTTTCCCAGGTGGCCAAACGGGATATCCACAGCATTCTGAGCATACCCGAGAAGAGGATACAGGTAATCTACCCTGCCCAAGAAGCAGTCTTTGTCCCGGGGGATCCGGAAAGGGCAAGATATCGCCTTCAAGGTAAGTACGGCATCACCGCCCCATATATTCTCTATACCGGCGGACTCAACCCCCGCAAGAACGTTGCCGAGCTGATCTATGCCTTTGCCAAGGCGAGAAAATACTGGGATCGGGAAATACAGCTGGTGATCCCAGGTGGGTTTTCTTCCCAAGCAGAGCCGCTGCCTCTTCTTTGCCAGGCCCTGGGAGTTGATCAATCTGTGCTCTTTCTCGGTTTTGTCCCCATGGATGATATAGTGACCCTTTATCAAGGGGCAGAGCTTTTTGCATACCCCAGTCTTTATGAAGGCTTCGGTCTGCCTCCCCTGGAGGCCATGGCTTGCGGCGTTCCAGTCATCACCAGCCCGGTACCATCCGTGACTGAGGCGGCAAGGGACGCAGCACTGCTTTTTAATCCAGAAGACACCACCTCCTTGGTTGAACATCTTAACCTGGGACTGTGGGAAACGCCGCTGCGGGAAATCATGGGCCAAAGGGGACTGACCGCAGCAGCTTCCCTGAGCTGGAGAAAAACCGCTCTGAAGACTCTTGCGGTATACAACCGGATTCTAGATGCGCAATAGTCTTGGGAACCTAAGAGTGCGGTGAAGGGTAGGTGAGGCAAGTTGAAGGTTGATCCCCGCTTGCGCAAATGGACCAAGAAACTTCCCAGCTGCAGCAATTATTGGCGCATTCTGGACGTACTGGAGTCCATCGTGCCCATTCTAGTTGCAGCAGCTACTTTGCTGGTCTTTCTTATACTAATCCTTAACCCCGGAACTCTATTGGCCATTGTCACTTTCTTGCTGGTACTGGCAGTGCTGGGATTTGCGAGAAAATGCTAGGTGAAAGCCTCCTTTCAGGGATGCTTAAGCCTTCTACTTATATTAAGAGCTGAGAACAGTCTTCACAGCTAAGGAAAGCCTTCTGTCTGTTGCTGGCATTAACGCGATTTTTTAGCAATATCACATCCATCGGTAGCTCTCCTTCAAAGGAAAGCAATACCAAGGAGCTTTCAGGCCCATCACCCGGGCCCTTTCCCCGCCGTTAGCCCCGATAATGCCTTCCTGATCAGTCCCACTCCACCCTCTAGCTGGAATTTGCTTTTGCGTCTTTCAATGACTACAATGTATGTAGCGCCTTTTAGGGAGGTATGGGAGTGAGCACTCGCCAGATGGTTAGGGCAGCTCTTATTGCAGCCGTTTATATTCTATTAGTATATATTTTTGCAGGAGTCAGTTTCGGCATCTTTCAGCTGCGTCCAGCTGAGGCCCTTACCTTGCTGCCTATGCTCTACCCCGAGGCCGTTCCCGCCCTCTTTGTTGGTGTAATGCTCAGCAACATCCTGGGGGGCTTGGGCCCTTGGGATGTTTTTGGCGGAAGCCTTGTAACCCTCCTGGCCGCCTGGCTGACTTATCGCTACCGGTACAGCTGGATAGCTTATGCCTCTCCTATAGTCTGTAATGCACTGTTGATCAGCATCTACCTGCATCTGATTTTCCAAGTGCCCTACTGGCTATCGGTGGTGGGTATAGGCGTTAGTGAGGCTTTTTCGGTCCTTGTTCTAGGTATACCCCTCGTCAAGCTGATTGAACGCCGGGACAGTCAACTCCAGGCGTAACCCTATGGTGAACCGCCCCCAGAATGTGTGATTGTGTTAATAATCACAAAGTCCAGGTAAAATAGAACATTTCTTTTAAAGCACTGTTTCTTCGAGAAAAATCGACAGGAGATAAGGTAAGTAATAACGAATAATGAGCTGGTTACGATCTCGTCCCATGTTGCGATTTCGTTAACCGGCAGCAAACTGTAGCAAACTGAACGGAGGTAGGACATGAGTACAGCTAGAACCTTTAGGGGAGGCATACACCCTGCCGGCCACAAAGAGCTGACCAGCGGCAAAGCCATCGTTACGATGACTCCCCCCGCTGAAGTCACTGTTCCCCTGAAGCAGCATGTAGGAGCTCCCTGCGTTCCCCTTGTCAAAAAAGGTGATGTAGTCAACAAGGGGCAAAAGATCGGTGATTCCGCTGAGTTTATCTCTGCACCTGTTCATGCGCCGGTCTCTGGCGTGGTAAAGGGGATTCAGCCGTGCATAGATCCATCTGGCAATATCGTACAGGCTGTAGTAATTGAAAATGATGGTGAGGAACGTCTAGATCCCAGCATCAAGCCTAATCCAGACTTGAGCCAACTGGATCCTGAGACCATCAAGAAAATCGTCCGAGAAGCGGGCATTGTCGGCCTGGGAGGAGCCACCTTCCCGACCCATGCCAAACTATCACCGCCCTCGGACAAAAAGATCGATGCCTTGATCGTCAATGGTTGTGAATGTGAGCCTTATCTCACCTGTGACCACCGCCTCATGGTAGAACAGCCAGAGCGGGTCGTGTTTGGAATCAGGGCCCTAATGAAGGCTTTGGGTGTCGAAAAGGCCTACATCGGCATCGAGACCAATAAGCCCGATGCCATCGCGGCACTGGAGAAGGCATCAGCCGATTATCCCGGCATCGAAGTCGTACCCTTAGGTTATAAGTATCCCCAAGGTTCCGAAAAACAGCTAATCACGGCTATTACAGGTAAGCAGGTACCGACTGACGGTCTGCCCATGGATATCGGCATCGTAGTCAACAATGTGGAGACTGCCGCAGCCGTACAGGCAGCCATTGAAACCGGTATGCCCCTCATCGAACGGGTAGTGACTGTTTCCGGAGAAGGAGTAAAGGATCCTAAGAACCTTTTGGTCCGGATTGGTACTCCCATCGGTGAAGTGATTGAGGTAGCCGGCGGATTTAAGGGCTCTCCAAAGCAGGTCATCATCGGAGGTCCACTAACCGGAGTTACCCAGTCAAGCCTGGCAGTTCCGGTCACCAAGTGCAATACCGGCATTCTGGTCTTTAATGAACTGAAGAAACCTAACAAGCCTGAACCGTGTATCCGCTGCGGACGGTGTGTCGACGCCTGCCCATCCTTCTTGATGCCGGTCAATTTGGCGAACCTGTCTGATATTGGCCAATACGATAAGGCAGTAGAATTGGGATTGCTCAGTTGTGTTGAATGCGGTAGCTGTTCCTATGTATGCCCTGCCCACCGCTTCCTGCTGCAGAGCATTCTGTTGGCTAAGCGGGAAGTAGAGGCTCAGAGTTATAAGAAAACTAGCTAAGAGGGAGGAGACTACTCATGCCAGATAGCGTGAAGAACACTGACATAAAGCTTGTAATGTCTCCGGCCCCCCATGTGTCAGATACGGATACAGTTCCAAAGATAATGTTCGGGGTCGTGATTGCCTTAATACCAGCTCTGCTTGCATCACTGTACTTTTTCCGACTTCAAGCCCTCGGGCTAGTTGTGGTAACAGTTGGTGCTTGCGTTCTTACAGAGTGGGCTTTTCAGAAATTGAGGGGAAAACCTATCACCCTTTATGACGGCAGTGCCATAGTTACAGGACTGCTCTTGGCCTTTAACCTGCCCCCAACCCTGCCGTGGTGGATGGCAGCTGTAGGCGGAGTTGTAGCAATGGGTTTGGGTAAGCACGTATTTGGCGGCCTCGGCCACAACCCCTTTAACCCGGCCCTGATCGGTAGAGCCTTCCTGCTGGCTTCATTTCCTGCCGCAATGATTAGATGGACGAGTCCCATAGACGGTTTGTCAACGGTCACTCCCCTGGTTCAACTGAAGATGGGGCGAATCACCGCCACCTATTGGGATTTATTCATCGGTAATATAGGAGGCTGTATCGGAGAAACATCGGCCTTGGCTATTCTCATTGGCGCGCTGTATCTGCTGTATAAGAGATATATTGACTGGCGTATTCCCGTCAGCTATCTCGGTACCGTTGCCGTTATCGCCATAGCCTTAGGTCAGGATCCCATTTTCCATTGGCTCGCAGGCGGACTCATGCTTGGTGCTTTCTTTATGGCAACCGATATGGTAACCACACCCATTACCCGCAAAGGCAAGTGGCTGTTTGGTATCGGAGCCGGGATTATCGTCATGGTTATCCGCCAGTGGGGCAGCTATCCAGAAGGAGTAACCTATTCTATTCTCTTGATGAACGCCTTTACACCATTATTGGACCGTATTACTCGACCCAGACCCTATGGGGAGGTGAAAGCCCATGCGTGACAGTTTGAGGTTGGTCATAGTCCTTACCTTGGTTGCCACATTATCCGGTGGAATCTTAGCCTATACCTGGGATAAAATAACGCCTATTATTGAGGCCAACAATGCAGCAGCTTTGGCCGAATCCATACTGGAGGTAATGCCAGGTGCTGGCTCCTATGAGGTTTGGACAGCAGAGG
>LSQX01241484.1_pt1 | contig 10861 bp, 12 predicted proteins | sample 654561 | NCBI WGS metagenome assembly LSQX01 (sample SAMN04489861, study PRJNA283612) | anaerobic digester metagenome | isolation source: 4 biogas reactors fed with cattle manure at either 37C or 55C with and... | place: Denmark: Kongens Lyngby | collected 2014 | reverse complement strand
ACCGGACTTTCGCAACACGACCTAGACCCCGTTCAGCGGTGGTGCTCCTCCACCGTGGCGTAGTTGTCCGCGACCCAGTCGACGAGCGCCTGCGCCACGGGCAGGAGGCTCCGCCCCAGGTCGGTGAGCTCGTACTCGACCCGCGGCGGGATCTCCTCGTAGGCCCAGCGTTCGATGAGGCCGTCAGCGGTCATGGTGCGCAGTCGCTGGGTGAGCATCTTCTGGGAGATGCCGTCGACGATTTCCTCTATACGGCCGTAGCGCAGGGGGCGCTGCTCCAGCGCGAGGATGATGAGGATCGTCCACTTGTCCCCCACCGAATTGAGCAGGCCGCGGCTGGGACAGGTCCGGTCGAAGGGGTCGTACCGGCGCGCCCACGAACGCTGGCGGCTGCTCATACCCCCTGATCGTAGCCGGGTAGACTGGCCTGACCCAGCCCCCGAAGAAACGGAGTCGACGAGTGATCCCGGCCCACGGCGCCCACCTCAGCGTCACCGAGACGAGCATCCGCATCGAACAGTCGGCGTTGGCCGCCGCCCTCACCGGGCAGACCGTGGTCACCGTCCCGTTGGCGGAGGTCACCGGCGTGCGGTCCACACCGCCCACGCTTCTCGACGTCGGCGTGGTCCTCCTCGAGGGCCCCGGCACGACAGTCACCTTCGCCCCCGGGCAGGACCGGGCCGCTGCGGACTTCGTCGCCGACGTGGAGGCCGCCCTGCGCGGTGAGGCCCCCACCGCCTCCGCCGGCGGGGTCACCGGGCTCAGCTTCGTCGGGTTCGACGTGGAGACCGCTAACGCGGACGTCGGGTCCATCTGCCAGATCGGCGTGGTCCGGGTCGTCGACGGCGTGGAGGTCGCCGCCGAGTCGTGGCTGTGCACTCCCCCGCCGGGTCTGTCCGAGTTCCAGGCCGCCAACATCGCGGTGCACGGCATCACCCCGGAGATGGTGGCGGACCAGCCCGGCTTCGCGGAGCGTCTGCCCGCCCTGCTGGAGTTCATCGGTGACCTGCCGGTCATCGCCCACAACGCCCAGTTCGACATGATGGCGCTGCGTCGTGCCTGCCTGGCGGCCGAACTGCCGGTCCCGGAGCTGACCTTCGGCTGTTCCCTGGTGCTGTCGCGGGCCGCCCGCCTCGGTCTGCCGGACCACCGGCTGCCCACGGTGGCGGCTGGTCTGGGGGTGCCGCTGGACAGGCACCACGACGCGACCGAGGACGCCCGCGCGGCGGCTGGCATCGTCGTGGAGCTGGCCCGACGCTCAGATCACAGGGGCCCCTTCCGGGAGATGCAGGAGGACGCCGGTTTCCGCACGGGCACCCTGAGTCAGGACGCGGTCCACCCGGTGCTGCGGCAGCGCCCCGGTCTGCCCACCGAGCCGACGCAGGCCCCGGAGCGGAAGCCCGCGCGGCGGGCCCCGTGGCAGTCGGTGGCCACGCCGGACGTCATCCCCGACGCCAACCCGGACGCCGATCCGACGGGACCGCTCTTCGGCCAGCACGTCACCCTGACCGGTGACTTCGAGCCCTTCGACAAGGGGCGGCTGTGGTCGGCGATCGCGGACATGGGTGCGGAGATCGGCCGGAACGTCACCCGGAAGACCACGATCCTCGTGGCCGGCACCTGGGCGACGAAGACCTCCAAGGAGAAGCGGGCGGAGGAGCTCATCGCCAAGGGACAGGAGCTCCAGATCTGGACCGGTGAGCAGCTCATCGCCGTCCTCGGCCTCACCGAGGACGGGAGCGAGGACGAGCAGCCCCCGTTCTAGGAATTTTCGCGGGGCAGGGAACCTCCGGACGGTTTCCGGAGTCCAACAGTGGTGAAGGAATAAGCTCCCGATCCGAGGACCGCCCATGCCACTGTCCCCGTCCACCCTCCTCCCGGCCCTGCGCCCCGCCACGTGGGTCCGTCGTCGCGGTCTCAGCGACGACGGGTTCAGCGACACCGTCGCCTCCATCACCCTCTCCCGGGACCTGTGCGTGACCTTCGTCTGCGACGGGGTCGACGTCAGCTACCGAGGTCTGGGGGAACTCGATCTCTCGGCGCACCGGGCGTGGGAGCTGGCCGCCACGAATCTCGTCGAGCGGGCGCAGACCCCGGTGGGCGTCCGGGTGCACACCCGTCCCGCCGCCGCGCTCCTCGGGCCCGGTGCGCCGGGCCTGCAGGTGGCGTTGCCCGGGGCCCCGGCAGCGAGCTGGCTGGCCCACCCGCACCCTTTCGCGGTGCTCGACGAGCATCTGGCCGCCCTCACCGGAGGGCCCGTCGCGTGGCTCGCGCTCACCGAACGGACGGTGGTGGCGGTGCCGCGGGAGGACGTCGGCAGGCAGGTCGTGGACCTGGGGGACGCGCTGTCACGGGTGCCGCTGGAGCGGCGTCACGGCTTCCCGGCGGCTGTGTCGCCCCGCACACCGGTGTCCACTCCCGCCTAGGCTGTGGGGGAACACTTTTCTCTCTATTCCGTTCTTTAACTGAGGAGTTCCATGCGTCGTCCGATCACCGCCACCTACCGTCTGCAACTGCGCGGACCGCAGGCGGACCCGTCGGGACGGGCCTTCGGTTTCGCCGAGGCGGCCGCCCAGGTTCCCTACCTGCAGTCCCTCGGAGTCAGTCACATCTACCTCTCCCCCATCTTCACGGCGATCCCGACGTCGAACCACAACTACGACGTCACCGACCCGACCGAGATCAACCCGGAGCTCGGCGGCATCGAGGGGCTGCGCGAGTTGGCGGACGTCGCCCACGAGGCCGGCCTCGGGCTCATCATCGACATCGTGCCGAACCACCTCGGCGTGGAGAACCCGCGGCTGAACAAGTGGTGGTGGGACGTCCTGCGCCACGGCCAGGACTCCGAGTACGAGCACTACTTCGACATCGACTGGCACGCCGACAACGGGGCCGGCGGCAAGCTGGGGCTGCCGGTGCTGGGTTCGCCGGAGGACGTCGACAAGCTGGAGCTGCGGGAGGTCGACGAGGAGGTCGTCCTCGCCTACTACGACAACCTCTTCCCCGTCGGGGAGGACGTGACCCTCGACGACGACGTCGCCGAGGTGTACGAGCAGCAGCACTACCGCCTCATGTACTGGCGCGACGGGGTCATCTCCTACCGCCGTTTCTTCTCGGTCAACGGTCTGGCGGGCATCCGCCAGGAGGACCCGATGGTCTTCGAGCACACGCACCGCATCGTGCGTCAGCTCATCGCCGAGGACATCATCGACGGCGTCCGCGTCGACCACCCCGACGGACTGTCCGACCCCTTCGGCTACCTCAACCGCCTGCGGGAGGTGGTGGGTCCGGACCGCTGGCTGGTCGTCGAGAAGATCCTCGAGGTCGACGAGACCCTGGACCCGCGCCTCGCCGTGGACGGCACCACCGGCTACGACGCCCTGCGTGAGCTGGACGGCGTGTTCATCGAGCGGGAGGCCGAGGACTCCCTGTCCATGCTGGCGCTGCAGCACTCCGGCTCCACGTGGGACCAGGCCGCCATCGACGTCACGCAGCAGCAGCTCAAGCGGGAGGTCGCACAGACGGAGCTCTCTGCGGAGATCCGCCGTCTCGCCCGCGCCATGCGCCGCGACAACTTCTCCACCGCCGGTTCCTCCGTGTCGGAGGAGGACCTGCTCACCACGATCACCGAACTCGTCGCCGCCATGCCGGTCTACCGCGCCGACTACCTCTCCCTGTCGCGGGTGACGGCCACGGTCGTGGCGGAGATGTCGCGGCGGTTCCCGTCGCGCCGTGACGCACTCGACCTCATCGTCGCCGCCCTCAACGCCAACGCGGAGGCGAAGATCCGTTTCGCGCAGGTCTGCGGTGCCGTCATGGCCAAGGGCGTGGAGGACACCACCTTCTACCGGGCGTGCCGTCTCGTCGCCCTCCAGGAGGTCGGTGGCGCGCCGGGTCGTTTCGGGGTGTCGGCGGCGGAGTTCCACCTGCTGCAGCAGGAGCGTGCCCGCCTGTGGCCGAAGGCCATGACCACGCTGTCCACCCACGACACCAAGCGCAGCGAGGATGTCCGCGCCCGCATCATCGAGCTGACCGAACGCCCCCTGGACTTCTCGGAGCTGGTCCACCGCGTGACCTCCGTGGTCCCGGCCCCGGACTCCGGGACCGGCCACTTCCTGCTGCAGAACCTGCTGGGCGTGTGGCCGGCGGACGGGCAGATCACGGAGCAGCTCCGTGAGCGTTTCCGCGCCTACGCCGTCAAGGCGCTGCGGGAGGCGAGCGTGCACACCACGTGGGTGGATCCGGTGGAGTCCTTCGAGAACGCCGTCCTCGACTGGATCGACGTGCTTCTCGACGGCCCCGTGACCTCCATGATCACCGAGTTCGTGGCGCCGCTGGCCCGCGGGGCGGTGCGTATCTCCCTGGGCCGCAAGCTGCTCCAGCTCACCGGCCCCGGCATCCCGGACGTGTACCAGGGCACCGAGTTCTTCGACGACTCCCTCGTCGACCCGGACAACCGGCGCTTCGTGGACTACACCGCCCGCCAGCAGACGCTCGACATCCTCGATGAGGGCGTCGACTGGGAGGATCTCGCCGCGGAGGCGGAGGCTCAGGCGGAGACCACCGGCGACTACCCGCACCTCGACCTCTACGGCGACCGCGCCAAGCTGCACATCGTGCACGAGGGGCTCAAGGTGCGCACCGACCACCCGGAGTACTTCGTGGGCGGTGAGATGCAGGCCGTGTTCGCGGTCGGTCCGGCGGAGGCGCACCTCATCGGTCTGGCCCGCGGCGCGTCGCACATCCCGGGTGAGGCGGGTATCGGCGTGATCACCCTGGCCACCCGCCGCCCGCTCGACCTGGAGCGCAACGGCGGCTGGCAGGACACCACGGTCACCCTCCCGGAGGGCACGTGGCTCGACCGTCTGACGGGCCGCACCTACGAGGAAACGGTGCCGCTCGCCGAGGTTCTCCGCCTCTTCCCGACGGCACTGCTGGTCAAGCAGCCGGTGGAGCGTGATGTCTGACCGGATGGCCCGCCTGGGCAGCAGGTACCACGACTGGGTGCGGGCGCACCCGGACGCGGCGGAGGACTTCGCCGCGGGCGTGGAGGATCTCCTCGCCGACGCCGGCGTCACCTATGACCGGGTGGTCGCGCGGGTGAAGGACTGGCCGTCGATGAAGGCCAAGGCCTACAAGAAGCGTGCCGACGGCTCGTGGATGTACCCCGACCCCTGGAAGGACATCCACGACCTCATCGGTGTGCGGGTGACCACCTTCCACTCGACGGAGATCCCCGTGGCCATCGAGGTGCTGCGGCAGTCCTTCACGGTGGAGCGTTCCGTGGACAAGACCGCGGAGACGCGGATCTCCGGTGGCTTCGGCTACGGCTCCCACCACCTCATCCTCACGGTCGACGAGAACTCCGCCGACGTGACGGAGCTCGCCGACTATGCGGGGGTGAGCTTCGAGGTGCAGATCCGGACGGTCCTGCAGCATGCGTGGGCGGAGTTCGAGCACGACATCCGCTACAAGCGTGGCCAGGAGGAGCTGGACCCGAAGGTCGACCGGGCCTTCGCGTTGGCCGCCGGGCTCATCGAGCTGGCGGACCAGCAGTTCGACCAGATCGCGGCGGCGCAGTACACCGACGAGTCATCCACCGCGGAGGTCGACCTCACCGCAGAGACGCTGCCGGGTGTGCTGGCGATGCTGCTGGGCAACCGTTTCCCGCGCTCGCGTTCGGAGAACTACCGTTTCCTCGCGGAGATCCTCGCCGCCGACGGGATCACCACCGTGGCCGAGCTGGACGCCCTGCTCGACGACGTCGACATCGAGGCGGTGCGGGGCGCCCTGAACTACCGTTTCCGTCCCGGTCAGATCCGTCTCATCGACGATCTTCTGCTGCGCCGCTACGGGCAGGAGCACATCCGCAGGACGGGCGACATCGGTCTGCGCCCGGCGCAGAGGCCGCAGCAGTTGGCCCGGCGACTGAAAACAATGCGCGTCGCGCGGATCCTACGCGACGGGACGACGGACAGGCAGTAGTATGAACAGGGTCTACCGCACCAGCGATTAAAGGAGCACCAAAATATGGTTTCGTCCATCCGTGAAGATTTCCCCCAGGTGGCTGACGCCATCCACGTGTGGGCACTGACCATCGCGAACTTCTTCCGTCCGCTGGGCATCGATTTCCCGCCGGCGCACTGGGGACTCTGGTAGGGCCCTGAATCACCTGTCGGCCCCGACGACCTGCACGCCCATGAGCGCGGAGGTCGTCGGGGCCGACTGTCTGTGCGGCCTCAGTAGCTCTCGCGGCCCCGCAGCCGGTCGAGTTCGCGGCGTTCCCGTTTCGTGGGTCGTCCCGCTCCCCTGTCACGTTGCGGCAGGGAGGCGAGGATCTCCTTCGGCGGGGGCGGCGGCGAGTGGTCGATGTAGCAGGTGCGGGCCACGGGGGCACCGACGCGCTTGCGTGGGGTGTCCACCACCTCGAGGTGGAGTTCGCGGTGGTTGACCCACACGCGCACCCGGTCCCCGGGCACGACCTGCTGGGCCGGTTTCACCGACGCCCCGTTGAGTTTGACGTGACCGGCCCGGACGGCGGTGGCGGCGGCGGACCGCGTCTTGAACACGCGCACCGCCCACACCCACACGTCGATACGGACTGCCTCGGACACGGCTAGTAGTTGTCGCGGTGGTTGACGATCTTCTGCACCTGGTTCCAGTTGTAGAAGCCACCCACGACGGCGACGACGAGTCCCAGGATCACCCAGGTCCAGCTGGTGAAGAGGAGGCCGAGTGCGAGACCTCCGACGACGCCACCGCCGACGGAGACGGCGGCGTTCCGGGTGTGCTTTCGGACGGCCTGCTTACGCTGTTCAATCGGGTTGTTCGGGCGGCGCTGCATTGTCATGCGCACCATCCTAATACTCCACCCAGGACGTGCCCGCCTCCACCGGCACAACGGCACCTGCGGTGAGTGAGGCGAGCGTGGATTCCAGTTCGGCGCGTCCGCCCGGCTCCACCGCGAGGGTGTAGGTGACGGCTGCGCCGTAGTCGGTGTCGGTGACCGCGATGCCGCGGTTGCGCAGGTCGGCCTCGAGGCGGCCGGCGTCGGCGTGCGGCACCTCGATGAGGTAGAGCTCGCGGATCGCCCGGGTGACTCGGTCTATCCTGGGCAGGAGGTCGCCGACGGACTGGGAGTAGGCGTGGACGAGTCCGCCCGCACCGAGTTTGATGCCGCCGAACCAGCGGACGACGACCACGGTGGTGTCGAGAAGCCCCGATCCCCGGAGCATGTCGAGCATGGGTTTGCCGGCGGTGCCGGAGGGTTCGCCGTCATCGGAGGAACGCTCGACGGGGTTCGAGCCCTCGACGTGGAGCATGTAGGCGCTGCAGTGGTGACGCGCGTCGGGGAACTCGGCGCGGATCTCGTGGATGAAGTCGCGGGCGGCGTCCTCGTCGGAGGTGCGGCGGGCCAGTGAGTAGAAGCGTGAGCGTTTGACCTCCCACTCGTGCGTCCACGTCCGGTCGGCGGCGGGCAACTGGTAGGTCGTGAGCATGAGCACTGATAGTAGCTGGCGTTTCCGTTAGCCTGGGTTGCATGACTGCGCATGAACCGTTCTCCGTGTGGGCCCCCTACGCCCGGGATGTCCGTCTCCGACTCGACGACGAGGTGATCGCCATGCGGGCGACCTCCGCCGGATGGTGGGTGGCCGACCGCATCGCGGAGCCGGGCATGCGCTACGGCTACGAGCTTTTCGACGGCGAGAACTGGTCGCAGACCCTCCCCGATCCGCGCACCACCTCCCAGCCCGACGGCGTGCACGGGCTCTCCGAGGTGACGGACCCCGACTTCGCGTGGACCGCCGAGTGGACCGGCCGCCCGCTGGCCGGGCAGGTGCTCTACGAGCTGCACGTCGGCACGTTCACCCCCGAGGGGACGTTCGACGGGGTGATCGGGAAGCTGGGCTACCTGCGGGATCTCGGCGTCACCGCCATCGAGCTCATGCCCGTCCAACCTTTCGGCGGCGAGCGGAACTGGGGTTACGACGGCGTGGAGTGGCTCGCCGTCCACGCCGGCTACGGCGGCCCCGAGGGGCTGAAGAGGCTTGTCGACGCCGCCCACGCCGCCGGCATCGGCGTCATCCTCGACGTGGTGTACAACCACTTCGGCCCGGACGGCAACTACAACGGCATGTTCGGCCCCTACACCGCGGGCGGTTCCACGGGATGGGGTGAGGTGGTGAACATCTCGGGCCACGACTCCGACGAGGTGCGCCGTTTCATCCTCGACTCGGTGCGCCAGTGGCTCGCCGAGTTCCGTGTCGACGGCCTGCGTCTCGACGCCGTGCACTCCCTCGACGACACCGGCGCATACTCCATCATGGAGCAGATCCAGGAGGTCGCCGACGACGTCACCGCCCGCACCGGCGTCCCCCGTCACATCATCGCGGAGTCCGACCTCAACGACCCGCGCCTGATCACCGAGCGTGACGGCGGCGGCTACGGGCTGGCCGGCCAGTGGGTCGACGACATCCACCACGCCCTGCACACGATCGTCTCGGGTGAGCGCCACGCCTACTACGAGGACTTCGGTTCCCTCGACGCCCTGGCGAAGACCCTGCGCGGCGGTTTCTACTTCGACGGCACGTACTCGTCCTACCGCGGGCGGACCCACGGCCGTCCGATCGACGTGCGTTCCATTCCGGCGCACCGCCTGGTCACGTACACCACCACCCACGACCAGACCGGCAACCGTGCGCGGGGTGACCGCCCGTCGATGAACCTCACGCCCACTCAGCAGGTGTTGAAGGCGGCGGTGATCTACTGCTCCCCCTTCACCCCGATGCTGTTCATGGGCGAGGAGTTCGGCGCGCAGACCCCCTTCGCGTTCTTCTGCTCCCACACCGACGAGAACCTCAACCGACTCACCTCCGAGGGCCGCAAGCGGGAGTTCTCCCGTTCCGGGTGGGACCACGCCGAGGTGCCGGACCCCGCTGATCCGGCGACGTTCGAGATGTCGCGGCTGGACTGGGACTTCACGGAGGAGCAGCAGGAGATCCACGCCGCCTACCGGGAGCTGCTGCGTCTGCGCCGCGAGCTCGGCCTGTCCCGTGCCGACCTCTCCCGCCTCATCGTGGAGACCGGGGATGAGGAGCACAAGTGGCTCGCCATGGGCTGGGAGGACGTCCTGCTCGTGGCGAACCTCTCCGACACCGAGGTGACGGCACCCTTCGGCGGGGAACTCATCCACTCCTTCACGAAACCTGCGGTCGGACTCGACGAGACCCGCCTCGGGGCCTGGGAGTTCGCCCTCCTGCGCAGGTAGATGTTCCTCCGCGCCGCGCGTCTGCACACGCCCCGCACGGAGCTGCCCTCCTGGCTCGCCGATCTGCCTGTGGTGCGCAGCCTGGAGCGGCAGCCGCTGGAGTTCGACACGCCGGTGACCATCCTCACCGGCGAGAACGGCACCGGGAAGTCCACCCTCGTCGAGGCGCTGGCCGTGGGGCTGCGCCTCAACCCGGAGGGCGGATCACGGCACGCCACCGTCTCCACCGTCGCGGATTCCGTCTCTCCTCTCCATGAGCATCTGCTGCTCACACGCCCCCGTAACCCGCGTGACGCCTGGTTCCTCCGCGGCGAGTCACACCTCAACGTGGCCGCCTACCACGAGAGCCTCGGCCCTTCCCCCATCGACGACCTGCTCCACATGTCACACGGCGAATCGCTCATGGCCCTGGTGGAGCGACGCTTCCACGACGAGGGGATCTTCCTTCTCGACGAGCCCGAGGCCGGCCTCTCCCACCTGCGCCAGCTCGAACTCCTCGGCCGGCTGTGGCACCTCGCGGACGCCGGGGCGCAGTTCATCATGGCGACCCACTCCCCCATCCTCCTGGCCGTCCCCGGCGCGCGGATCCTCGAGCTGGATGAGTCCGGCCTGCAGAAACGCACCCTCGAGGAGACAGAGTGCCACCGCGCGGCGGTGGAGTTCATGTCTGATCCGCACGGCACCGCGGCCTTCCTCACCGGGGAGGAGCCGTGAGCGGGCTCTTCGTCCACAGCTACCTGCCGGTCCCCCGTGCCCGGGTCCCCTCCTGGGTGGCGCAGGTCCCCGCCTTCCGGGCTCTGCAGCACCGGGGCCGGATCCCCCTGCGCCAGCAGATCACATGCCTGACCGGCGAGAACGGGGTGGGTAAATCGACCCTCCTGGAAGGTATCGCCGTGAGCTGCGGCTTCAACAGCGCCGGCGGCGCCTTCACCTCCCAGGTCCGCGAGCGGGAGAATCCCCTGCGTGGGGTGGCTGCCGTCGCCCGCGGCAACCGCGCCATGGAGGGCTATTTCCTCCGCGCGGAATCCCATTTCTCGGTGGCCGGACGCTACAACCGCGACCACGCCGGGGTGGATCTGCACCGCCTGTCCCACGGCGAGTCGGTGCTGCACATCGTGCAGGAGAGCTTCCACGCCCAGGGCCTCTACCTGCTGGATGAACCCGAGTCGGGGCTCTCCCTCATCCGCCAGATGACGCTGCTGGCGGAGCTCCACCAGGTCGCGGCGGCGGGCGCACAGATCATCCTGGTCACCCATTCCCCGGTGCTCCTCGCCCTGCCCGGCGCACGGATCCTCGAGTTCACCACCGAGGGGGACATGCTGGAACTCGAACTGGAGCAGACCACCTCCCACCGGGCCCTGCGGGACTTCCTGGCCGATACGCGCGGCATCGCCGACTACATGGTGGAGGTGACTAGGGCGTGTCTCCTAAAGCCTTGAGCCAGGTAATCACGGCACACAGCACGACGGCGGACCTGACCCCTGTTTGGTAGACACCCGACAACCCGGCACCCTGCCGAGGAGGAAAGGTAACCTGCCACCATGCCGATCAAGACCTACACCGAGGAGTTCCGCCGCGACGCGGTCGCCCTCT
>LSQX01113091.1_pt1 | contig 10861 bp, 7 predicted proteins | sample 654561 | NCBI WGS metagenome assembly LSQX01 (sample SAMN04489861, study PRJNA283612) | anaerobic digester metagenome | isolation source: 4 biogas reactors fed with cattle manure at either 37C or 55C with and... | place: Denmark: Kongens Lyngby | collected 2014 | reverse complement strand
TAGTAGTGCCCCAGAAAGCGCCCGATGCGCAGGGCATGGTCGACTGTCAGCACCGTGTTGGCCTCGCCGCGGAAGCCGTCTGTTCCAAAGTACTTGCCCATGAAACTCTCCTTTTGCGATCAAATCTCCGCTGGGCGGGCCGGTTTTTTCCTTCGGCTTCGCCCGCGGCGCGGTGCCCGGCATAGAATGGATTTGTGCTGGACAGAGCGCGTGGAAGTGTTGATTTGTGTACATTATACGCCGTTTTGTGCTTTCCTGCAATCGTTTTCGCGGCAGCGGAGGATGAGGGCTTGCCGTGTTTTCCTGGTAAGCGTGCCCAGCGCATACGAGAGGGAGGGACACCATGTTTCCAAGCAAAAAAACCCGCGGCCTTGCGGGCTGCGGGTCATCGGTCCGTATTTAGTTGTTCTGGGTCCTTCGAGTCCTCTTGATGGAGTCCATAGGGGTTCCACAGATGGTCTGTCGCTTCGCCCGGGAACAATTTTATTCCCCCGCTGGGGATGAACTGGGTCTTGGCATTTCTTGTTTCTTGGGTCCTTCGGGATTCCGTTTTGTACCTTGATTGTTTGCCTGTGGATCCATTTCCTTGGGATTCCTGAGTGTAAGGTGCTTTGGATCCTTTTCCTGTTGGTACCTGGGGTTTTTCCCTTGGGGTTTTGCTTGAGTGCCTTGGTTTACCTTGAATGCCATCCCTGGGACCCGTGGTTTACCTTGGATGTACCGTTTGTGGTTCCTTGGATTTACTTACCTTGGGGTTCCTGTTGGTTCGTTGGTCATTCATAAACAAGTTTTGCCGGTCACAGTTGCTTGAACATTAATCGCTGTTATCTGAACGGGCGAAGCGGACAACGAAGGGCAGTGCGTTTTCTACGTTAATCGGTACATCGCCTTCCTTTCGAGCCGAATTTGTTTCCTTGGTTTCCCTGGCTCGGCTTCACAATAGCACAGATGCAAGCGCTTGTCAAATCAGGCCTGAATGCGCCCAGAAACTTGAAAAGGCATGATGAAACTTGCGGTTTTCACGCGTGGCTTGTCTGGTGTACAATGGAAATGCAAAACAAATTTTGTGAACAGGCGGTATTTTGTGAGGCTTCCCTTTGAAAACCGGGTGAATCAGGCAGCGTATCGCGGCAGGTACCGCTTGTTTGCCGTGCTCGCCTGCGTGATGCTGGTCATCATCTTTGCCTTCTCCCTGGTCCCCATGCAGGAATCCGCCGAGCAAAGCGGCTGGCTGCTGGGCTTCATCCAGCAGCTCACCGGCCTTCAAATGGACGAGCTGGTGCTGCGCAAGCTGGCGCATTTCACGGAATATGCCCTGCTGGGCTTCTTCCTGGGCGGGGCTTTGTCACAAATGCCCTTCCGCAAACAGGACGCGGCCCTGGCCTTCCTGTTTTGCTTTGTGGTTGCCTTCCTGGATGAAAGCCTGCAGATGCTGACGGGCCGGGGGCCGGCCATCATCGACGTATGGATTGACTGCTTTGGCGCGCTGTGCGGCTTGCTGCTGGCGCTGCTGCTGTTTCATCTGCTGTACCGGCACAAACAAAAAAACCGGCCAAAGGCCGGCTGATCAGGGACTTTTTCAGGTTCAGGCCGCGTCCTTCCCCTGGTTCTTGCATGTTCCATTCTGGCAGGTGCAGTTGTCACAGCCCTTGATGGGGCTGGTTTTTTGCCCTTTCAGGTTGCCGCGCGTCAGCAGGGCCAGCCCCAGAATCAAGCCGATGCCCAGCAAAATCGCGCCGATGTTCTTCACAATCCAGTCCATGCTCACACTCCTTGCGTACTTGCGCAGTCATTTTACCCCGCAAAGCCGTCCTCAACAAGAACACATTTTTGTTTGTAAGAGAATGCTTACCCTGTGTATCTGAGCGAAAATGCTGTATACTCTAAATGATAGAAAACGAGCGGCTAATGCTGTGAAACAGAAAAGGAGATTGCGATGAACCTGCAGGAAAACCTGATAAAATACGCGCGCTTGCTGCTGAAGGTGGGCCTGGGCATCAAGGAGGGGGACAACCTCATCCTGCGCCTGGACGAAAACGGCCTGCCCCTGGCGCGGGAGCTTTCCCGCCAGGCCTACACGATGGGCGTGCACAATGTCCACCTGGCCTTTGGGGATGACGAAATCACGCTGGCGCGCTTTCAAAACGCGCCGGAGGCGGCCTTTGACAGCTATCCCGCCTTCATGGCGGACTTCAGCGAAGGCGCCTACAACAACAACTACCACCTGCTGGCCCTGAACGCCCCCAACCCGGAACTGCTCAAGGAAGTGGACCCCAAGCGCATCAGCCGCTGGCAGAAGACCTCCGCCAAGGCCACAGAGCACCTGATGAAGTACACCATGGAAAACAGGGTGAAGTGGTGCGTGGCGGCCCTGCCCTCCCCGGCCTGGGCCAGGAGCGTGTTCCCGGACCTGGATGATGACGCGGCCATGGAAAAATTGTGGGGCTATATCTTCCAGGCCACCCGCGTGGACCAGGAGGACCCGGTCGCGGCCTGGGAAGAGCACCAGCAGTCCCTTGTCAAGCGCCAGAACTTTTTAAACGCCCAGCAGTTTGACCGCCTCCTGTACAAGGCCCCGGGCACCGACCTGGTGGTCCACCTGCCAAAAGGCCACCTCTGGATTGGCGGCGCCAGCACCATGCAGGGCAGGGGGGACACCTTCATGCCCAACATCCCCACGGAGGAAATTTTCTCCATGCCCCACGCCTACAAGGTGGACGGCACCCTCGCATCCACCAAGACCTTGAGCACCCGCGGACGGCTGATTGAGGGCATGACCTTTGTGTTCAAGGACGGCAAGGTGGTGGACTTTGACGCCACACAGGGCAAAGACATCCTGCAGGACCTCTTGGACACCGATGAAGGCGCGCGCCGCCTGGGCGAAGTGGCCCTGGTGAGCGATGACTCGCCCATCAGCAAGACCGGCTTGCTGTTTAAGAACACCTTGTATGACGAGAACGCCTCCTGCCATTTCGCCCTGGGCAAGGCCTACGGTGAAAACCATGAGCGCGGCAATGAGATGACCGCCGAGGAAAAAAAGGAAGCCGGCATGAACGAGTCCATGATCCATGTGGATTTCATGGTGGGCGGGCCGGAGCTTTCCGTCATCGGCGTCAAGCAGGACGGCACCAAAGTTGCGATTTTGGAACAAGGCAACTGGGTTATATGATACTGATTCCAATCTTCCATGCATCGTCGCGCTGGATCTTTTGACTTTCTACATCGTCAGAAAACCTCAATGTAGCTAAGGCTACACCCTCGGCTTTCTTCCTTGCAGAAAGCCAAAATCTCTCAGCACTTTGGACGCATGAACGATTTTCATCAGTATTGACCCGGTTCATCAATTTTTGGAAGGATTGCAGGAGGTCGGCCATGAAGAGGAATGAATCACAGGAAAACTATCTGGAGCGCATCTATTTTCTGAAGAAGCGCAAAGGATTTGTCCGCTCGGTTGACATCGCCCGCGCGCTGCAGGTGACCAAGCCCAGCGTCTCCGTCGCCATGAAGCAGCTGCGCGAGGGCGGGCTGATCACCATGGACGAGCACAACCTGATCGACTTGACCGCTGAAGGCCTTGTCATCGCCAAACGCATGGCGGAGCGCCATGTGCACATCGCCCAGCTGCTGATGCGCCTGGGGGTGGAGGAGGAAGTGGCCTATGACGACGCCTGCCGTGTGGAGCACGACATCAGCGAGCAAACCTTTGAGGCGCTGAAAAAGCTTAGCAAAGAAGGGCTGGGGCCGCAGGCTTGATGAACCAATTCAAGCTGGTCGCCCCCTTTACTCCCCAGGGGGATCAGCCCCAGGCCATCGCCGCCCTGGCGGACGGCCTGCAATCGGGGCTGACCGGGCAAACCCTGCTGGGGGTGACCGGCTCGGGCAAGACCTATACCATGGCCTCGGTCATTGAAAAAGTCCAAAAACCTACCCTGATCATCGCCCACAACAAGACGCTGGCGGCGCAGCTGTGCGCGGAGTTCCGCGCCTTCTTCCCCGACAGCGCGGTGGAGTATTTCGTCAGCTATTACGACTACTTCCAGCCGGAGGCCTACATCGCCTCCAGCGACACCTACATCGAAAAAGACTCCTCCATCAATGACGAGATAGACCGCCTGCGCCACTCCGCCACGGCGGCCCTCAAGGAGCGGCGCGATGTCATCATCGTGGCCTCGGTCTCCTGCATCTACTCCATGGGCGACCCCAGCGAATACCTGGAGCAGATGATTTCCCTGCGCCCGGGCATGCGCATGACGCCGGAGCTGCTGGCAAGGCAGCTGGTAGGCATCCAGTATGAGCGCAATGACATCGCCCTCTCCCGCGGCATGTTCCGCGTGCGCGGGGACGTGGTGGACATCATCCCCGTCAGCATGGACGACAACGGGCTTCGGGTGGAGTTCTTTGGCGACAGCATTGAGCGCGTGTCCGAAACCACTGTCACCACCGGCCGCGTGCTGCGCCAGCTGACCCACGCCGCCCTCTACCCGGCCACCCATTACGCTACCAACGCCGATGCCCGGGATAAGGGCATTCGCCAGATTGAACAAGACCTGGTGGAGCGCGTGGCCTACTTTGAGAAGGAAGGCCGCCTGATTGAAGCCCAGCGCATCGCCCAGCGCACCAATTACGACATTGAGATGCTCAAGGAAATCGGCTTTGTGTCCGGCATTGAAAACTACAGCCGTTATTTTGACGGCCGAGCGCCGGGTGAGCCGCCCTTTTCCCTGCTGGACTACTTTCCGGAGGACTTCATCTGCTTCATCGACGAAAGCCATGTGACCGTGCCGCAGATCCGCGGGATGTACAACGGCGACCGGGCGCGCAAAACCCAATTGGTGGACTACGGCTTCCGCCTGCCCTCCGCCTTTGACAACCGCCCGCTGACCTTTGATGAATTTACCGAGCGCATCCACCAGACTGTGTTTGTGTCCGCGACGCCTGGGGATTATGAGGCGGCGCACAGCCAGCGCACGGTGGAGCAAATCATCCGTCCGACGGGCCTCTTGGACCCCAAAATCATCGTGCGCGCTGCCACCGGCCAGGTGGATGACCTGGTGGGTGAACTCAACCAGGTGACCGACCTGGGCTTCCGCTCCCTGGTGACCACCCTGACCAAGGCCATGGCCGAGCGCCTGACCGACTACCTGCGCGAACTGGGTATGCGGGTGCGCTACCTGCACTCGGACATCAAAACGCTGGAGCGCATGGAGCTTCTGCGAGACCTGCGCGTGGGCGCCTATGACATTCTGGTGGGGATTAACTTGTTAAGGGAAGGTCTGGACCTGCCGGAAGTGGCGCTTGTGGCCATTTTAGATGCGGATAAGGAAGGTTTCCTGCGGTCTGAGACCAGCCTGGTGCAGACCATCGGCCGCGCCGCGCGCAACACCGAAGGCCGGGTCATCATGTACGCGGACAGGCCGACCGACTCCATGATGCGCGCCATCGCCGAGACCAACCGCCGCAGGCAGATTCAGGAGGCCTACAACCAGGCCCATGGCATCACGCCGGAGACCATCAATTCCGCCGTGCGCGAGCTGATCGCCATCGCCGAGCAAAACGAGCAGGACGCCCAGCGCCACGGCCTGTCCGATGAAGACCGCGCCGCCCTGGCTTCCTCCCTGGAGGACCAGATGCTCTCCGCCGCCCGCAACCTGGACTTTGAGGCGGCGGCCCGCCTGCGCGACCAGCTCTTCTCCCTGCGCGGTGAAAAACCGCTGGAGAAAAAACAGCCCCAGCCCGCCAGAAGGCGGCGGGCCAGGACACGCAAGTAATCCAAGAAAACATCGATGAGCAGCGAGAAAACCGCTGCTTTTTTACTTCACCCAGGTGCCAAGTTGATCAAAATGTTGTGCCAGCGCCTCGGCCTGCTTGGTGATGCTATCCTCAAAACCCAGCCTTTGCAGGAGGCTGATGGCATTGCGCCCGGTGGCGGGCCCTTCATGGATGGTGTAAGTGAACACCATGCCGCCATCGCGCAGCTCTTCCGTGAAGTGGTAGTTGTGGTATTGCCCGCCCAAGAGTCCGGTCAGCTCCACATCATGGGTGGCGTTGATGCACAGCACGTTCTTGCCCGGGAAATACCGCAGCACGGCGACGGAGGCCGCGATGCGCTCCACCGTGTTGGTGCCGCGCAATATCTCATCCACCAGGCACAGCAGGGGCAGGCCTTGGTCGCTGATGCCGTCCAGGATGCGCTTGAGCGCCTTGATTTCAGCGATGTAGTAGCTGTCCCCTTCCAGGATGCTGTCCTTGACGGCCATGGCGGTCATCACCCGGGACCGGCACAGCATAATGCTGCTTGCTGTGCATGTATGGATGGTCTGCGCCAGGATAGCGTTGATGGCCAGCGCCTTGATGAAGGTGGACTTGCCCGAGGCGTTGGAGCCGGTCAGCAGGCAGTTGTGGTCCCAGGTGAAGTCATTGGGCACGGCGTTCTCCAGCAGCGGGTGCACCAGCCCCTTTGTGCAAAAAGACAAACCCTCGTGAAACACCGGCACGCAGGTATCCTTCCGGTTACGCCAGGCGGCGATGGCGATTTCGGCGTCCATCTGGCCCACCAGGCGGTACAGTTCGCGCATCTGTGCCATGCCCTTTTGCAGTTCGCCGCTGATGCGGCACAGGCTGACCATGTCCACCAGGAAAAAGATGCGGTAGAAATCAATCATGAAGCCCGCCATGGGGTCGATGCCCCGCTCCATGCGGAAGTAGGGCAGCCAGCGCTTCATCTTGGGAAAGGCCTGGCTGAGCGCGCGGATCTGCTCCAGCTGGTCATTGAGCGCGTCCGATTTCACCTTGGACAGCGCCTGCCCCGCGCCCACCACGCTGCCCAGCTGCCGCAGCACCGCGGCCTGGGCCAAAAAGCGCAGGTCGCTTTTGAAGTAGAGGATGGCATTCACCAGCAGCACCGGGATGATCAGCAAAAAGAGAAGGGGCAGGAAAAAGCCTGCCAGGACAAGCGCAAACGGCAGGGCAGCCAGCATGTAGTACATGAAAGGGCAATCCGGCTTTGTGATGCTGGGGGCGAACAGCTGGCGGGCCGCTCCATGGAAGGGCGCCTTCCCGGCCTTGTGCAGGGCCACCTGGCAATCGATGCGGGCTTGCTCATCCATTTGATAGACCTGGATGCGCTCTTCCCGCCTTTGCAGCTCCTCCGCGGGCGCGGCGGTGTCGCGCAGCAAGTCATACAGCACCTCAGAGCCCGCCATGCTCTGGCACAAGTTCATCTGGTGAAACAGGGCCTTGCCGTCCAAATCCTGCCAGGTCAGGTCATCCACCAGCCCGGGGTAGTGCTGGAACTCCCTCCGGTTATGGTGGTAGCTGCCGATGTCCTCCAGCACGTCCTCGTCCAGCTGCCGCGCGGCGGGCTTCTGGCCCCAAGCGTTAAGCAGCTTTTTACGCAGCGCCTGTTTTCTGCTGATGCCGGCAAAAACCAAGGCGGCCAGCGCCAGCAGCACACCGCCAACAACCAGCACAAGGGGTGGAAGATTGAGATAGACCGGCATCACGCCCTCCTTGTTGATGAAATGCTATCAATACTACCCCTAGCCTACCATGTTTTGCCGTCCTTTTGGGCGTTTGCGCGCCCGCTGGAATAAAAACCCCTGGGCATTTTTCACCCTGCAGAGAAATAGTGATTCAAGTCATTTTTCTTGACAAGGAAGGTGGTATCCTGTTGCTGGGCATCATTGTGGTGCCCGACTAGCAAAAACCGCCGCGGCGCAAGCCGCTGAAAGGAAGAACCATGTCAGCAGGAATCAACAACCGGGAACAGGGCCCCATGAACCAAAATCAACTGGATTTTCGCAAGGAAAGGCTCAAGGAAATGATCAAGAGCCTGCACGCGGGCTATACCGTGGAGGAGGTGCAGGCCGAATTCGCCAAGCACTTTGGCAACGTCTCCGCCGAGGAAATCTCCCAGGCGGAGCAAAGCCTGATTGATGAGGGCATGCAGGTGGAGGAAATCCAAAGCCTGTGCGATATCCACGCCAACGTGTTCCGCGGCTCCATCGACCAAATCCACCCCGACCACGCCGCGGGCTTTACCGCGGGCCACCCCATTCACACCCTGCACGCGGAAAACAAGGCCATGCGCGATTTGATTGCCCGCTTGAACAAGGGCCTGGACGCGGGGGAGACCACCTCCCTGTTGAAAGAAGCCAGCAAGCTGCTGGGCATCGACACCCATTACAAGGTCAAGGAAAACCTCTACTTCCCCTACATGGAAAAATACGGCATCTCCGGCCCGCCCAAGGTGATGTGGGGCGTGGATGACGAAATCCGCGCGGAGCTCAAGGCCGCCCTTTTGGACCTGGAGCAGGGCAAAACAGAAGCCCTGCGCGCCGTCTTCGTCCGCCTGGACGACATGGCCTTCAAGGAAGAGCAGATTCTGGTGCCCACCCTGGTGGAACGCCTCACCAAGGACGAGTGGCGGAAGATTGCCGATGAAACGCCGGAGTTTGGCTACTTCATGATCAACCCGCCCGCTGCCTGGACAGGCAACCAGGGCAGCGGTGTCCCCCAGGCTATGGCCGGGGATGGCCGGGTCGTCCTGCCCACCGGCGATTTCAAGGCCCACGAACTGGCGGCGCTGTTTAATACCCTGCCCCTGGACGTCACCTTTGTGGACAAGGATGACAAGGTGCGCTTCTTCTCCCACGGGCCCGACCGCGCCTTCCCGCGCACGGTGAGCGTGCTGGGCCGCAACGTGTCCAACTGCCATCCCCCGGCCAGCGTCCATGTGGTGGAGCAGATTGTGGCCGACCTCAAGTCCGGCAAGAAGGACAGCGAGGACTTCTGGATTCAGATGGGCGGCAAGCTGATCCTGATCCGCTATTTCGCGGTGCGCGACAGTGACGGCAGCTACCTGGGCGTACTGGAGACCACCCAGAACATCGCGCCCTTGAAGGAAATCACCGGTGAAAAGCGCCTGATGTCCTAAACTCAACACGATTATAAAGCTTGCCATACACCGTGCGGCAAGCTTTTTCGCGCTAATAAAAATGGGAGGTATCGGAGGGCGAAGCCCTCTGATGGNNNCAGCGTCTCAATTCGCAATAGTCAGCTGCCTACACGCCGAGGACGGCGTTTGGCACCTTCCTTTGCTCATTGGGCTGCTGCTCACCTTCATCCGCCACAGGCGGCGGTGAGTTCTGCCCTTGTGCGGTGGTTTGGGGGCTGAATACCGCCGCGCCTAGTGTGCGATAAAGGCGGTATGAAATCCAATGAAGCACAGTATTTTCAAACGAAGCTTACGAGTGTAGAAAATATTGATGCTGAATTGAGGAGGTGGGCTTTAGCCCAAACATTCCACGAATTTCTGCCGGCCGTGAGCGTAGGCGAACAGACAGAAATTCTCGTTCTTCCAAAACAAAGAAGTGTCCGCAGACACTTCTTTGAGATAAACCGGGGAGGCCTCATGGCCTCCCCGGTTCATGTAAAAGTCTAGTTGGGCTTATTCTCCCACGGTGATTTCAACGGCAACCTGCTTGTCCATGCTGTCGCGCAGGGCGGCCAGGATGTTGCCATGGCTGTCGTTGAGGGACATGGTGGCGCCGGTGGTGACATCGGCCAAGAGGGCCTTGTCTTCATCGCTCAGCGCGTCATACTTGGCCTTGTCTTCCTCGTTGGTGCTGCCATCCTTGAGGGGGCGGCCATTGCGGGAGGAGAATACGCGGCCAAACAGCTCGTCCAGCTCATCCACGGTCTTGCCGGTAAAGAAGGCCTGGTAGGCGTCCATTTCGGAGGCCCAGGTGCCAATGCCCATCTTGTAGGCGTCGCCGCGTTCGCGCTTGGTCAGCCAGGAGGCCACTTCGCTCTGGAAACCGGCGTCGTTGGGCACGAACTTGCCGTCAACCACGCCGTCGTGGTTAAAGTCATAGTTGTAGCCGCCCTGGCCGGGGAAGCCGGAGAAGTGGGGCATGCCGTCGCCATCGTAGTTGGGGGTGGCGATTTCGATCTGATCCACCACGGACTGGACAATTTTGCCTTCTGCATCAAACAGGTTCAGGGCAACCACTTCGTTGATGGAGTAAACCTGCGTGTCGGTGTTGTCTTTGCCAGGCCCCAGGCGGCCCATGAAGTTGATGCCCAGGCCCACGGAGGCGGCGGAGCCGGCCACAGGCTGCGCGTTTTCGTAGGCGGCCTTGAGGGCTGCCAGAATGTTGCCATGGCTGTCATTCAGGCTCATGGTGGCGGCGGTAGTCACGTCAGCCAGCATCGCTTTGTCTTCATCAGACAGGGCGTCGTACTTGGCCTTGTCCTCTTCGTTGGTGCTGCCGTCCTTCAGCGGGCGGCCATTGCGGGAGGAGAATACGCGTTCAAACAGCACTTCCAGTTCTTCAACGGTCTTGCCCACAAAGAAGGCTTCGTAGGCATCCATCTGGTTTGCCCAGGTGCCAGTGCCCATCTTGTAGCCATCGCCGCGCATGCGCTTGGTCTGCCAGGCAGCGATGTCGGACTGGAACAGCTCGTCGTTGGTTTCCAGCACGCCGTCAATTTTGCCGTCGTGGTCGGAGTCATACAGGTAGGGCAGCTGGCCGGGGAAGCCGGCGAAATGGGGCATGCCGTCGCCGTCATAGTTGGGGGAGGCAACCTCCAGCTGGTCCAGCTTGGCGTAGACAATCCTGCCTTCGGCATCAAACAAGACGCCTGCAAAAACCTGGTTGAAGGAGTAGACCTGCACGTCCTTGTCATCCTTGCCAGGCCCCAGGCGGCCGGTGCTGTCAATGCCCAGGCCCACCTGCAGGCCGCTGGCGTTGATAACGACAGGCTCTTTGGCAGGTTCTTCCGCGGCTTCTTCTGTCACGCCGGCGGATTGAAGGGCAGCTTCAACGGCAGCTATGATGCCCTTTGAGGTCCAGGAAGC
>LSQX01260867.1_pt2 | contig 10862 bp, 7 predicted proteins | sample 654561 | NCBI WGS metagenome assembly LSQX01 (sample SAMN04489861, study PRJNA283612) | anaerobic digester metagenome | isolation source: 4 biogas reactors fed with cattle manure at either 37C or 55C with and... | place: Denmark: Kongens Lyngby | collected 2014 | reverse complement strand
AGTCGATATTGTGGCGCAAAAAAACGGCCAGCATCTCTAAATGGGGGGGGGTGGGAGGGCTTTCCGCGAACGGCAACGCAACCGGAGATTTGTCGGTGGTGAGCAATGCGGTCTGTATAGCTGTGACAGCCTGGTCGATCTGCAGGCTGTAACCGGGTTCACCCAGGGAAAAATTGGTGGTATTGGGGATAGGCAGGGTTTGACTGCCGGGCTGGGCGTAGCGCGGTTCAATTTCGCTTTGAAGGTAGGCACGGATTGAGTTTGCATCCATGCTGGAATTGGGGGACACCGTAACCGGAGGGGCGGTGTGGGAGTGATCCAGCAAGAAGGAGTAAAAACTGCCAGGTTCAACCTGGCTGGTCGCTGCGGTGTCCAGGGCTTCCGGGTCAAAAGAAAAACCCAGGACTTCAGGGTCGACATGGATGGTGCTGCCGTCGATCGTCAGTACCAGCGGGAGTGCAAAAACTTCAGCGAACCTGGCCTGAGCAGAGGGAATATCCAGACCTCCAACCGGAACACCCGCGATCAGACTGCCCGCCGGAAACACAACCGGCTGATTTTTAAACCGTTGATGCTCAACCAGGGTGATGGTCAGGCTGCAGAAGATAAAGAATATCCCCAGTCCGCCCATAACCCACCGAAATGCTTTAGATGTCATCCATAAACCTGCACTATGATCATGGCCTGATTTTACCACCTTGATAGAGGTGGGAATGCCCGGGCAGGCGCAAAAATCAGCGACGCGGCCCAGCGGCAATGTGGATAGGGCTGGAAGTTTTTAGCGAGTACAGCAGAAAGACGATTGCCATTCACAGGAAAATTTCCCTGTAATGCATGCAAATACACGCCTGTTAACTGGTAGGGGATGATTCAGCCCGGCTGCAAGTGGCAACTTTTACCACCGGGTGCTGATGCGTGGGCTATGGTTCAATAACAATTTTATTGCGCCCGCTCTTTTTTTCGCAGGAAGAAAGCATAATACATCCAAATGGCGATGATATAGGTGAAAATTGTGCCTAAAAAAGGTGGCCCAAAACCATAGTTCACCTGTGCCCACCCGCTGATCACCGGGCTGAACGCCCGGCCAAAACTGTTGACCATACTGTTCAGACTGGCTACCATAGCCCGCGCGTCAGCTTCAACCTGTTCCATGACAAAAGTCTGGTATACGGGCGAGCTCATGTTCATCAGGGTTAAGCGCACAAAATAGGCAACGGTGCTCAGCCCAAACGAGGACGAGAACCCCAGCATGATGAGGAAAGGGATTGAGATAGCCTGGCTGTAAACCACCACCCGTATCTTTCCGAAACGGTCTGCAAAAACTGGGGCGAGGATCAGGCCGACCCCCATTGCCAAGGACCCCCAGGCCATCAGGGCGCCGATGACCCGATCGGGTTGTTGGTGTACGTTGCTGAAGAAGATGTTCATAAAGGGCATGATCAGCCCGGCGCCAATGGAGGTGATGAACATGGGCAGAAGCAATTTGGGCAGCGTGCCCGGATTTTGTCGGGCAAAGGCGATGGGGGCAAAAGCGGCGCGATTTTTTGTACCCAGTTGATTGCGCTTGAGCATCAGGCGGGGGATTGCAGTGGCGAGTACCAGCACACCTGCCACGCCCACCGACCAGGCATAGGCTGTTGCGCTGATTGCCGATACCTGAAAAGCTTTGCCGAACCAGGAGGGCAAATACCCACCCAACCAATCACCAACTGAATTCGCCGCCATACGCAGCCCCGAATCCATGCTGAACAGGTAGGTGCGCTCCTCTTCGCCGCTGTTTTCCATCATGAATGGGCCGCTGACCACTGCGCCCAGACTTGAGCCAATGCCCATCAGGATGTTCGTGAAAACCAGGATGATTGGCGTGTGGAAAATCACCATTAAGAAGACGGCCGCACCCGTCACCAGGACAGCGAGGACCATAGAAAACTTGCGACCCAATCGATCTGCCAAATAGCCCATGGGTAATGCGGAAATCAGTACCGTCATACTGCTGATTGTGGAGATCAACCCCATAAAAGTTTCATCATAGCCCAAACTGCGCAGGAAAAAATTGAACAGGAAACGGTGAATTCCTAATCCCGCCCCATAGATCATAATACTGATCAGGTAAATACGTGCATTTGGACTGAAAGCACTGACGCGTTTGATGTAAGTCCTGACCACACCGTCGGGATTGTGCGCTGCTCTTTTTTGAGAACTCAAAGGGTTTAATCTCCTGAAAGGAAAGTGCGCAGGAGGTAAATGGTGGAATCCAAACCATTCATACGCAAAGAGTAGCGACGTTCAGCCTTGGGCGAAACCGTCACACTGACCAACCCGGCCAGGCGCAGGTTTTGTAAGTGGTGAATTACCGTCGGGGGGCGCAGTCGCAAGATCATAGCCAGTTGACTGGGGGTAGAGGGGCCATTTTCACGTAAATAATACAGAATTCGCAGGCGAGTTGGGTCTGCGATGGCTTTTAATGCATTTAATAGTTCATCGGGGACCAGTTCACCGGGAATTAATGCGGTGCCTTCCGGACGAGCGCCGAACAGGATGATGCCAGTTTCTTCATCTAATTTGTCGAAAATGACAAAAGGCGCCCCCCAAAAAGACGGGGCTAAGATCAGGTTGGAAACCTCTTTGACCCAATCCATACGTACGCCGATTGAGAGGGTTTCCAACACGGTCAGCAGGTCATTTTCACGAAAAAGGACCTGCGCATTTTCCAGGGCTTGGCTTAGTGCCGGGGCAATGCGGACCTCCTCTTCCTGGAAGAAACTGGTGATATAGGCTTCCAGGGCAAGTACCAGGTCGACACCAAACTGTTTCCGATTTGCCCAGGCTTCAAAAGTCGATCGGAGAAATTCTTTGGTGATGGTGGTTTGATGAGGGTGAAAGGACTTGATCAGCCGTTCAATCCGAGCCGTCAGGCGTTGCATCCCGTTCAGCGATAGTAAAAATTCCTTATAGTCTTGTGAGCGTTGATCAACCTTGTCCGCAAATACGAGCTTGGTCAAACGATCCTCCGGTGGGATGGCTTTGAGTGCTTCCATAACGGCGGCAGCGTCTTTTGGTTCGGGGAGTGTATACAGCCATGGCAATGGGACAGAGAGCACCCGTTGTGCGCGCTCCAGCGCATCGCGCAAATGAATCGGCAGGCGTGAACGCACGCCGGCCGCCCAGGAAGGCCTTAATCCATATTCATCCGGGCGGTGCAGGATATACAGGCTGGTAAACAGGTCGTAAGCACTGCCGTTATCCCATAAGATCTTTAATTCTTCTTTCATACGCTCACCTCACAGATAAAATTTATGTTTCAACAAATTAACAATCAACAAATTAGATAATAGTCTAATAACATCAAATTGTCAAGGAGCAAGCTGAAGGCGAACAAAAATTCAAGCTAATTCAATGGGCACGCTCACCTTGATCCTGTTGGCTATTCAGCACTAACTGGCTATAATCCCCTTATGAGCAACCCAAAACTGATCAGGGTTCTGATGGGCTTTTTAGCCGTCTTTGCTTTACTGGCGTTGATGCTGGCGATCTATTTTCTGCCACCTGTACACGAACGGCTGGCATGGCGGGTGGCCAGTCTGCGTTCGCAGATGTTTTATTTCTTTAACCCGCCAGGTGAGGTACTCTTCTCGCCGGCCCAGCAGGAAGAGATGGGCGTTATTGCTACCGGGACGATCACCGCCTCGATGCCGCAGGAAACCCTCACCCTCGAAGCCTTACTAACACCGACTGCATCGGTTTCTTCCACCCCCACGGTGACCCTCACGCCCACAATCACGCCAACCGCCATCCCTGATGCATTCAGCCTGTCGGGAGTGCTGCATGAATATCAAAAAATGAACAACTGTGGACCGGTCACCCTATCTATGGCTCTATCGTACTGGGGCTGGGTTGGCGATCAAGATGTGACCCGCCCCTGGTTACGCCCGCATCAGGATGATCGCAACACCATGCCCGAGGAGATGGTCGCGGCTGTGAAAGCCCATACCGATCTGGAGGCCCTGGTACGCTCGGGCGGCGATACGAACCTCATCAAGCAGTTCATCGCTGCCGGCTTTCCTGTTATTGTTGAAAGAGACATGGGTGATGTGCGCCCCGATGAGAATTGGACCGGGCATTTTGGTGTTGTCACGGGCTATGATGATGCCCAGGGGCGGCTCATTTTGCAGGATTCGTATATCATGGCAGATTACCCTCTGAGCTACGCAGAGCACAATCAGTATTGGCGGGCGTTCAATCATGTTTACGTTGTCATCTACCCCCCAGACCGCACGCATGAAGTGCTGTCAATCCTCGGCCCACAGGCGGACGAAAATAACAATTACCAGCACGCGGCTGACCAGGCGCGAGAAGCCATTAACGAACTCCAGGGTCGTGATCTGTTCTTTGCCTGGTTTAATCTGGGTACCAGTCTGGTGAACCTGGGTGATTATATAGGCGCTGCCCAGGCCTATGACCATGCATACGATGTGGTTTACCCCACCATTCCTTCGGCTGCCCGCCCCTGGCGGATGACCTGGTATCAGACCGGCCCTTACGAAGCCTATTACTTCACCGAACGTTACCAGGATGTCATTAACCTCGCCACTTTCACCATCGTCAACACTGGCGTGGAGGAAATTGAAGAAACCTGGCTGTGGCGGGGGCGCGCCCGCCTGGCTTTGGGCGACGAGCCTGGGGCAATTGAAGATTTTCGAACGGCCTTAAAGTTTCACCCGGGTTGGGATGAAGCACTGTCAGAGCTGCAGCACCTGGGGGTTCATCCCTGAAGGGGTTATTTTATCATTTGCGATGAGCCCTGAAGGTAGATGATACCTACGGAGGCGGCTTTTGTTTGTTTTGCACAACACGCCCTAAAGGATATAATCCCATCTATGCAAAAAACCAGAATGATAAAAACCCTGATGGTCTTTTTGGTCATCGTTTCTGTTTCGGCGCTGTTGCTGGCAATCTACTTCCTCCCCCCGGTTCACAGCCGGCTTTCCTGGCGGCTCTCGGTACTGCGGGGGGATATCTATAATTATTTCAACCGGCCTGATGAGCAGGTTTTCATCCCAGGGCAAAAGAAAGACATGAGCGCCATAGAACTGACGCCCACAGCCACGATGGCACCTCCGACGGCCACACTCGTGCCTTCAATAACACCCACAAATTATGTCTCTCCTACCCCAACGGAGACGCAGACCCCCACACCGACGTCTACGCCAATTCCCTCTGCCATTCAATTGGAAGGCGTGCGGTATGAAAAGCAGGATTTTAATAACTGCGGACCCGCGAACCTCTCCATAGCGTTAAACTACTGGGGATGGGAGGGCGATCAAAAGGTGACCGCAGCCAAGTTAAAGCCCTTCTCACGAGACCGCAATGTTATGCCCTACGAGATGGTGGATTTTGTGCGCACCCAAACTCACCTGGGCGCAGTACTGCGTTGGGGCGGCGACCTGGAGACAATTAAGAAATTCATTGCTGAGGGTTTTCCCGTCTTGATTGAACGCGGCTACCTGGAAGAGATTGCAGAATATGGCTGGATGGGACATTACAATGTTGTTACCGGCTATGATGATGCCCGAGAAGTTTTTATCGTACAGGATACCTACCCTGGTATTCCCAATGCGCCCAATTCTTATGAGCGGATCGAACGACACTGGCGTGCCTTTAATTATGTGTATATCATCATCTACCCGCCGGAACGCGAGACGCGGGTCTTTGAGCTTCTTGGACCGCAGGCTGATGAGGCCTACAATTTACAATATGCTGCTGAAAAAGCCCGGGAAGAGGTCAATGTCCTTTCCGGGAAAGAGCTGTTTTTCGGCTGGTACAACGTCGGCACCAGCCTGGTTAACTTGCAAGATTATTATGGCGCTGCCCAGGCTTATGATCAAGCCTTTGCCGTGTATGCCGATATTTACCCGCGCCCATACCGGTTGTTCTGGTACTCCACCGGGGCATACTTTGCCTATTATTACACCGGGCGCTATCAGGATGTGATCGACCTGGCCGATATGGTTCTGGGTCTATCCGCCGAGCCCGCCATTGAAGAGACCTGGGTGTGGCGTGGGCGTGCCCGCAAGGCGCTGGGCAATATTGACGGCGCTGTGGAAGATTTCCGCGGAGCTTTAAAGTGGCATCCGGGCTGGTGGGTCGCTGAAAACGAATTGCATAGTTTGGGGATTTGGGATTAGGAATGGCATTGTTTGAAACCCAGTGAAAAGTGAATGGCGAGTGCTGCGCTTCGATCTCGATTTGGGGTTTTCAAGCGCTCATCATTAACGCTCCTTGTGAGATTTGACAAAGTGACGCCCTTATTTTTATAATCAGTATAAGCCTGATGGATTAGGCCGCCCATTTTAAAATCATTTAGTAGGCCTCATGCACTTTAAACCATTCAAAATTATTGATAGCCATATTCATTTTCCGCATTATGCCTTCGCTGAGCCTTTGGTGAGCATTCTGGCAGAGGCTGGGGTTGAAAAGCTGGCTGTGGTTTGCACTCCCGATGAAAAACGGTTCAGCTTGCTGCCGGATGCCCTGTACCTGAAAGGCTGTTACCCGGGGCGGGTGTACCTTTTCGGCGGTTTGGATATCTCACCCCTGTTGATGACGCTAGATAACGCTGGCGAGACCTTTGCCCGTTATGTGGATGTGCTGGCAGGGCTGGGCGCGGACGGCATCAAGATGCTTGAAGGCAAGGCGGAAATGCGCAAACGTTTGCCTATTCCCGATTTTGATGGCCCGGTTTACGCGCCGTATTGGGAAAAACTGGCTGAACGTCAAATGCCCCTGATCTTCCACGTCAATGACCCGGAGGAATTTTGGGATGAGAAAAAAATCCCCAGCTGGGCACGGGAGATGGGCTGGTATTATGGCGATGGCACCTATATTGATAACGAAGCCCAATACCGCCAGGTGTTGAACGTTCTGGACCGCCATCCCGACCTGAAGGTGATTTTTGCGCACTTTTTCTTCCTTAGTGCGCAGCTGGAACGGCTGGCAGATTACCTTGACCGCTACCCGAATATGCACGTTGACCTGACCCCGGGCATTGAAATGTATTTCAATTTCGCCGTCCATCCGCAAAAAACGCGCGATTTCTTTATTAAATACCAGGACCGAATTGTTTACGGTACCGACATCGGGGCGCAGGCGCTCCTGGCTGACACTGGGGTCGGCATTGAAGCTGAAGAGAGCCTGGCGCGTATTGAAGTTGTACGGGGTTTCCTCGAAAAGGAAGGGCCTTTCCAGTTGACCCATGAAGGCTTCCTATTTGGCGGTCCGCAGGCTCGTTTTTTGGGCATCCATCTGCCCGACCAGGTCCTGGAGAAGATCTACCATCAAAATTTCGAGCGCTTTGCCGGCGCAGTTCCCAAACTGCTGGACAACGCTGCCATCTTAGAGGAATGCCAGCGTTTAGAGGCAGTGATTAACACGATCGGTGCCGTGATGCCCGGCATGACCGGTGACACCAGTTCCATTACCAAAGTTAGAGATTTCTTTAGCCATTCAATTTAATTGCTATGTCTGAAACCAGGCCTGCTTATTTAAACTTAGTTGAAACGGGCCAGCTCTCGCGGCGGGTTGCCGAAGCTTTTGGGCGTTTGGAATCCTGCGATATCTGCCCACTGCGCTGCGGTGTGAACCGACTGTCGGGCGAATTGGGCATTTGCCAGACCGGGGTTTTAGCCCAGGTGAGCAGTTTTGGTCCTCACTTTGGGGAGGAACGTCCGCTCAGTGGCTGGCGCGGTTCGGGGACGATCTTCTTTGCGCGTTGTAACTTGCGCTGTGTCTTCTGCCAGAATGCCGATATCAGCCAGGGCTCCTTTGGGCGAAAAGCCAGCCCGCAAGAATTGGCAAATATCATGCTTGGCCTGCAAAAACAAGGTGTCCACAATATCAACCTGGTTTCGCCCAGCCATGTCGTCCCACAAATTTTAGCGGCGATTGAAATTGCTGCCGGGCAGGGGCTGTGCCTTCCGATTGTGTATAACACGGGCGGATACGATTCCCTCGAGACGCTGGCACTGCTGGAAGGCGTGATTGACATCTACATGCCGGATATGAAATATGCTGACGCACACCTGGCATTTAAGTACTCCCGGATTGAGGACTATCCCCGGAACAACCAGGCTGCGGTTTTGGAGATGCAGCGTCAGGTAAACGATTTACAAATAGACGCGCAGGGTCTGGCCTGGCGGGGTTTGCTGGTGCGGCACCTGGCGCTGCCAAATGGACTGGCTGGCAGCGAGAGGATCTTTAAATTCCTGGCTGAGAAAGTTTCCAAAAATGTGTACCTCAATATCATGGCACAATACCATCCCGCGTTCAAAGTCCGCGGGCTGACAGGGGGCTATCCCGAATTAAACCGGCGTATTTCTGCTGACGAGTATCAATCCGCGCTTAGTATGGCTAAAATGTTCGGCCTGAGACGGTTGGATTAAATAGGGCAGATTTATTCTGCAAATATCTATTCAGTTGATAAGCATTAATTAGGCTGTGTGCCAAAGGCCTAAGTTTCTATGCCAACCCTTAGGGTTTAGCGGGAAACAACCCGGTCTTCACAATTGGTAGGGCTTTTTTGTCCCCTTTGCTCTATTTTCTCGACTTACTTATAGAACTCAAAAAAAATTAATGTTCCCTGCAGGCTATTGTTGAAGCGATCAGAGGAGAACTTTATGGCAGGAAGCAGTATTGAATTGATGTCCAATAAAATTAATTATATGACGGATGAAAAAAGAATCATCAAAGCTGCAAGGCAGGACCCCAAGGCGTTTGGAGAATTGTACAAACTGTATGTTGAACAGGTTTTTCGATATCTCTTCAGCCGGATCGGGGATGTGCAAGAAGCTGAAGATGTTACGGCTCAGACATTTCTTGCGGCTTTCGAATCCTTTGATAAATTCCGACAGGATGGGCACTTTGTTTCCTGGTTGTTTGGAATTGCGCGTCATAAAGCAATGGATTATTTCCGCCGACGAGACGATTTATCGCCTATGGATGAGACCAGCCAGGTCCCTGTTGAAGACAATACTTTAGCCAGGGTGATAAAAGCAGAACAAGAAGAAGCGTTGTCACAGCTTATCCAGACTTTACCTGAAGAAGACCGCGAATTGCTCCGTTTACGTTTCTTGGCCGAAATGAGCTTTCCGGAAATTGCCCGTTTCCTGCATCGTAATGAAGACGCTGTTAAAAAAATGACATACCGGTTACTGGCACGGTTGCACAGCCAGTTGGAGGTTTTAAATGAATGAAAAGTATGCCACCCCTCAGTTTGAAGCGCGTATTCGTAAGTCCTTTGGTGTACCTGAGGTTCGCCCCGAATTTGTTGATGAGGTCTATGATCTTTTGATGCTGCAAGCGGTGGAAAAATCTAAAAAACCTCAATTTTTTTTAGGCCTGCGCCCGGCATGGATTGTTACTTTCGCGATGCTTGTCCTGATGATCCTCGGCACGTTGATGATTGGCCCACAACGCATCTACGCGGCGGTACTGCAGCTTTTTGGATATATCCCCGGCGTGGGGATCGTGGATGTGAACGTGCCGATCCGCGTACTGGCGGAGCCGGTCAGCCTCACCCGCGATGGGGTTAAAGTATCTGTAAACCAGGTCGTTCTGACTGAGACCGAAACGCGCTTAGATTTTGGCGTCTCTGGTGTTCCACTTTCTGCCTACCCACAGGTGGGAGCCACATCAGGGTGTATCGAGCGAGAATATCTGCGTTTGCCGGATGGCACGAGAATTGATGTGAACGCCCCCATACCGGCCAATGTGAATGAAGCCACATTTGTTCTGCCCTGTATATTCAACACTCTTCCAGGCACGGTTCCTGTTGCGTGGGAACTGCCAATACATTTTGTCCCAGCTCCGTCAGACCTCGTAATTCTGCCTGTCTTAGATGTGACTCCTTCATATGTACCAACAGGCCAAAAACCTGGTCTGGATATTGATACAACTTCAACGACAACCTTGAACGAATCAACGCAGGTTAACATTTCAATTGATAAAATCATCGAAACTGAGGAAGGCTATATCCTGCTGGGATATGTACGTCCTGACATTCCAGAAGGAAGCTGGCTGCAAATCACCGGTCCTGCAATAATTAAGGATGCGAACGGTAAAAACGTGAATTACACTTTCCCCAATGATGTTCAGCCACTCGATGACACCAGTCTTGGTCAAGGCGGTTATGCATGGGTAATGCAAATCGATGGCGCTGGTGTTAAGTTTCCCATAACGATCAGCTTTTCCGGGGTAATTATTTCGCAGGTCGACTCTGAAGCATTTGCTAGAACCACAGTTAATGTGGGCTTGAACCCGCAACCTGAACAAATTTGGGAAGTTAATCAGGATGTTCAAATTGCCGGAAATACAATTCAATTGATATCTTTAACAGCCTGGGCAGATGGGTATTCCTTCCGCATTGATCCGGGGAAGAATTTGAGTGGTGTTAGCGTTCAAATCGAAGGGTATCAAGCAATTGGCGGTGGAGGCGGCGAAGGTACAACTAACGGAAAGGTGTTTACTACAAGCCTCAGTTATAGTAATTTACCAAAAGGTGATTTGACGATTCTATTCTCCAATCCGCGTTTAGCCAGCCCTACTGCCATCTGGCAGGCGGTATGGCAGCCGGAGACCGTACAACAATTTTCATCAATCGACGTATCTTCAACAGTCTGCTTGAATGCTGAATCATTCCAAAAACTAAGCCCAATACCAGCGGGGCTGACTGGCAAAGTCGTGTTAACCCAACTGAACCCTCAACTTCAAATCATCTTAGCTGGGATGGGTGGCAGCCCATTAGAAGTGCTTGTTACAGGTAATGGCCAGGCGGCTCTCACGCAAGATGGCAACCGCCTGGCATATAC
>LSQX01227889.1_pt2 | contig 10863 bp, 8 predicted proteins | sample 654561 | NCBI WGS metagenome assembly LSQX01 (sample SAMN04489861, study PRJNA283612) | anaerobic digester metagenome | isolation source: 4 biogas reactors fed with cattle manure at either 37C or 55C with and... | place: Denmark: Kongens Lyngby | collected 2014 | reverse complement strand
AACCGATATGCAGGCACAATTGATGGCGGTGAATGCGATAGGCCGTGGTTTTGCAACAATTTCGGAAACAATTTTCGAAAACCGTTTTATGCATGTCCCAGAGTTGTCACGTATGGGTGCCAATATTCAGGTTGAAGGCAATGATGCTGTCGTGACAGGGGTGGAAAAATTATCTGCTGCACCTGTGATGGCAACGGATTTACGTGCATCGTTCTCTTTGGTATTGGCAGCATTAGCGGCAGAAGGGGAAACATTGATTGACCGTATTTATCACATTGATCGCGGTTATGAAAATGTAGAACAAAAGTTACAAGGTTTAGGCGCCCAAATTAAGCGAGTAAATTGATGAATGACATGAGAAACGATGATCCTAATTTTGACGTAATGGGCAATTTTGATCATGGTTTAACTTTGGCATTAAGTAAGGGGCGAATTCTAAAAGAAACTTTGCCTTTATTGGAAACTGCGGGAATTAATTTACTGGAAGACCCAGACAAGTCACGTAAATTAATTTTTCCGACTACACACAAGCAGGTACGTATTTTGATTTTACGTGCCTCAGATGTGCCAACTTATGTTGAAAATGGTGCGGCGGATATTGGTGTTGCAGGTAAAGATGTCTTGATGGAGCATGGCGCGCAAAATGTATATGAGCCGCTTGATCTAAAAATTGCGAACTGTAAATTAATGACTGCGGGAAAAGTTGGCATGCAGCGCCCGAAAGGTCGTTTAAAAATTGCCACTAAATATGTGAATTTAACCCGTCAATACTATGCGAGCTTAGGTGAGCAGGTTGATGTAATTAAACTTTACGGTTCAATGGAATTAGCGCCATTGGTCGGTTTAGGTGATTACATTGTCGATGTGGTGGATACAGGCAATACTTTGCGTGCCAATGGTTTAGAGCCTTTGGAAGAAATTTGTAAAGTATCTTCGCGTTTGATTGTGAATAAAGCCAGTTTTAAACGTAAGCAGCATTTGTTGAATCCAATTTTGGCACAGCTTGAAAAAGCAGTGGCGGAACGTGAGTTAGTTAAACAACAGTCGGCTTAGTCTCAAACACTAAATCAATCTTAAAAACCGCCATTCAATGGCGGTTTTTTCATGTTGGCCATTATTCTATTCTTGAATGATTTTGAACGTGAATTTCCATAAAACATGCTTGCTTCGCAATGCATAGATTCCCACAAAGCCCTTGAAACAAGGTAAACTAAAGTTTTCTATCTAACCTTGTGGGTAAATTGATGCGACGTTTATCGACTCAAGATCAAAGCTTTAAACAAGCCTTTGCAGACTTGTTGGCTTTTGAAACTGTCAGTGATCCTGAACTTTTAAAAACTGTAGATCAAATCATTGCTGATGTACGTCAGCATGGCGATGCTCAGGTTCTTAAACTCACTCAACAGTTCGATCGACATCTAGCGCATCAGTTTTCAGAACTTGAGTTAAGTCAGGAACAGCTCAAAGCCGCTTTTGATGGTCTGAGTACAGAAGTCCGTGAAGCTTTGGAGTTGGCTGCGACACGTATTCGTGAATTTCACCAAGCGCAAAAACAAGATGGCTGGACTTATGTAGATGCCTTGGGTAATACGCTTGGACAAAAAGTGACTCCGTTGGATCGTGTAGGTATTTATGTACCAGGTGGTTTGGCGTCTTATCCATCTTCGGTGTTGATGAATGCAGTACCTGCACATGTGGCGGGTGTGCCTGAAATTATTATGGTTGTACCAGCACCGAATGGCGAACTGAATCCACTGGTTTTAGCAGCGGCTTATTTGGCAGGAGTCACCCGTGTCTTTACCATTGGTGGAGCGCAAGCCGTTGCAGCTTTGGCTTATGGAACAGAAAGTATTCCATCTGTTGATAAAATTACAGGACCGGGTAACCGTTTTGTGGCAGCTGCGAAACGTGCTGTTTTTGGTCAAGTCGGTATTGATATGATTGCAGGACCATCTGAAATTTTGGTTTATGCAGAAGGGGAAAATAACCCTGAATGGTTGGCGATGGATTTATTATCTCAAGCCGAGCACGATACTGTGGCGCAATCTATTTTTATTACACCAGATGAACAGTTGCTGAATCAGGTCGAGCAAGCGATTGAACAGCACTTGGCAAATTTGCCAAAAGCTGAAATTGCCCGTACTTCTATTGCAAATCGAGGGGCATTGGTTTTAGTCAAAGATCGTCAGGAAGCGATTGAACTGATTAATCAGGTTGCGCCTGAGCACTTGGAATTGTGTATGGATGAGCCACAAGTGATGGCTGAGGAAATCCGTCACGCAGGTGCAATCTTTATGGGGCGTTATACGCCTGAAGCGATTGGTGATTATTGTGCAGGGCCGAATCACGTTTTGCCAACCTCGGGTACAGCACGTTTTTCATCACCACTTGGTGTGTATGATTTCCAAAAACGCTCAAGCCTGATTATGTGTTCGGCAGATGGCGTGAAATCTTTAGCGCGTACTGCAGATATACTGGCGCAACAGGAAAACTTGGATGCGCATGCGAGATCAGCACGTTATCGTTATCAACCATAAATAAAAAGCCAACCTCTCCCTAACCCTCTCTTGCGCTTCATTTTAAAGCAGTACTTTAAAACTTGCTCAGGAGAGGGAACTTACATTGAAAGCATGAGTTGTCCGCTAAAGCAATGTGTAAGTTATAGGAGATTCCTCTCCCTCTGGGAGAGGGGAAATAAGAGAATAAAGATGTCAAATATCACCACAGAACAAATGCGATTTTGGAGCCCTGACGTACGTGAGCTTGAGCCGTATGTACCGGGTGAGCAACCTAAAATCCAAAATTTATTAAAATTGAACACCAATGAAAATCCGTACCCACCCTCACCTAAAGTGGTGGAAGCGGTACAGCAGGTTTTAGAAAACTCTGCAGATGTGCTGCGTTTATATCCTGACCCAGATGCAAGCGAGCTAAAGCAAGCTATTGCCAAACAGCAACATGTGGCTGTTGAAAATGTCTTTGTAGGCAATGGTTCCGATGAAGTTCTTGCGCATATTTTTAAAGCATTTTTTGTTCAAGAGCTACCGCTACTTTATCCTGACATCACCTACAGTTTTTATCCTGTTTACAGCCAGTTCTTTGGTGTAAAAACCAAAGTGCTGCCGCTAAATGATGATTTTGAAATTGTAGTTGCCGATTATAAGCAAGCCAATGGCGGCATTATTATTACCAATCCGAATGCACCGACCAGTATTGCTTTAGGTTTATCTGCCATTGAAGAAGTTTTGCAAGCCAATCCAGATTCTGTGGTGGTTATTGATGAAGCCTATGTTGATTTTGGTGCAGAATCTGCAGTGAAATTAGTGGAAAAGTATGACAATTTAGTCATTTGTCAAACCACTTCTAAATCACGTTCTTTGGCGGGTTTACGTGTTGGATTTGCCATTGCACAGCCGCATTTAATTGCCGCATTGGAAGCCGTAAAAAATAGTTTTAACTCTTATCCAATGGATCGTTTTGCGATAGCCGCTGCCGTAGCATCCTTTGAAGATCAGGCTTATTTTGAGGCGCAATGCCAAAAAGTAATTGCTAGCCGTGAGACATTGGTTGCAGATTTAACAACACTGGGTTTTAAGATATTGCCATCAAGTGCTAACTTTATTTTCGCATCACATCCTGAACATGATGCAGGTGAGTTGGCTACAGCATTGCGTGAACGTGGCATTATTGTGCGTTATTTTAATAAGCCAAGAATCAACCAATATCTACGTATTACCATTGGTACAGACCAACAAAATCAACGCTTGGTCGACACCTTAAAACAAGATATTTTGGCTTAATTGCTTACATTACCAAAAAAGCGAGTGGATCAAATTATCCACTCGCTTTTTTGTTGATTCAGCTTTTTAATTGAATTGTATTATTTGTCAGGTGTGTACCATGTGTTGAGTAAGTCGAGCATTGCCGAAACTTTATCAAAACATTCCTGATATTCTGCATCACAATCTGAAGCGATGGTAATTCCGCCGCCCGCCCATAATGAAACATCCTGCTGATATTTTTGAATAGAACGAATCAGGATATTCCAAGAACCTGTGCCATCGGCATCAAAATAACCCATTGACCCACAATATGCGCCACGAGGTGCACCTTCCAGTTCATCTATAATTTGCATGGCCCGAATTTTAGGGGCGCCTGTAATTGAGCCACCGGGCAAGGCAGACATCAACACATCAAAAGGATTGATCTCAGCTTTTAAGGTTGCAGTAATCTCACTGACCATGTGATGCACTTGATTAAAAGATTCAATATCAAATAATTTAGGTGTTTTTACACTGCCGGTTTCGGCATAAACACTTAAATCATTACGTAATAAATCCACAATCATGACATTTTCAGCCTGATCTTTTTGGGACGTTTGTAATTGAAGTTTAGATTGCTGATCTAAAAGCGGATCTTCATAGCGTGGTGTGGTGCCTTTAATGGGCTTGGTGGTAATTTTCCGATCTGCTTCAAATTCAATAAATAGCTCTGGTGAGCAGCTTAGAATTTCAAAATCATGGATACGTAAATAGCCTGCATAAGGCGCATTGGTCAGTTGCCAGAATTCTGCGGCAGTTGTTAAAAGCGGACCCTCAGCTTGGGCTGTAAACTCTTGTGTCAGATTGATTTGGTAGCAATCACCCGCCACGATATAGTCTTGTACACGCTTAAATGCCTGTTGATAGTCGGTTAAATCCCAGCGTGCCTGACAAGGCGTCATGAGCTGGAAAGGTTTTGATGAGGCTGTTTGATGTACACGTTGCGCGATAAAATCATAAATTTTTGCAGCAGACTCATCTGTGCTGTAAAAATACCAACCAGTCGCTTCTTGTTGTAAATAACTTTTAAATTGACCTAAAAATAATGTGGGTTGCTGACGTGCCTGAAAATTAATATGTTGTTGGGCGGCCGCATCATAACTGACAAAGCCCATCACACTACATAAAGCAGATGTATCTGTTTCTGATGGGGAAAGATGCGCAGTTAAATCTAGTGTATTAGCACTGCGGACATATTGGTCTAATGCTGTTTTTTTATAGAATTCAAGCCGCTGATTTTGTTGAATACAATAAGTTTCTGCCAAAAAAGCAATCCGTGACTGTCCATTATTTTGCAAATAAATACTATGTGAAAGACCTGCAAGTGCTTGCAAAATGCTTTCAGCTAAAAAACTGGCATCACATAATAATTTTTTAAAATGAAGAGGATAGGACATAAAGTAGAATGGTTGAGAGATTAAAACTGCTATTTTACATCATTGTTATGAATTAAAACTGAATAACCGTTTATCGGTAAGCCGAGTATTGCGACAAACAGCAGTTGAACAAAAAATAACTCAGATATACCTTTGTATGTGCAAACCGACTACTCAAGGAATGTGTGTTAGTGTTGTCCTCATCAAATAAAAAAACAATTACTAGCACTGAGTGGTAAAACCAAAAAAATAATACTCTCGGGAGAGTAACAAGATGAAAAAATTTACTAAACTTGCTTTGGTATCATCAATTGCGTTAACTACAAATGCAATGGCAATGCAGGCAATGGACGATACTGCATTAAGCGCAACTACTGGTCAAGATGGTTTAAGCATCGGGATTGGTATTTCTAAAATTGAAATTGAAAAGCTTTTTATTCACGATAACGATGGTTTGGCTGCTAAAGGTGTTGCTGGTGACCTAGGTTTTGGTGGTGATGGAGCTGCTGGTGCGATTGTAATTAAAGCTAATGGAAAAGGAAAAACAGCTACAAATGGTGTAGTCATTGAAGCTAATATGTCTGATTTATCTGATCCGACAAAGTACTTACTAGCCACTCATAACTTAGCAGACTTGGTGATCGATACTGATGCGGGTGTAGGTGGTAGTAATAGCGCATTTATTAACGTAGCAGCTCAAGTATCTGGTCTGGAAATTAATATCGGTGAAATTGGTGTAACTGCTTCGGGCAAGCAAGGTGTTGATAATAATGCTGGTTCAATTCGTCGTGGTGGTGTTGATACTAATTATAACGCAATCCTATCTGGCTTAACTTTAAGAACAGGTAAAATGGATGCTAATATTCAATTGGGTGCAGCGCCACAAGGGGCAATGATTAAACTTGATACCACAATGGTGGGTGGTTTGGAAATTGCAAACTTGGGTATTTTGGATAATTCGACGAAAACAGCTACACGTGCTGCAGGTGAAATCTTTATTGAAAGTATTAAACTTACAGATGCAAAATCTACGGATTTAACTTTACAGCAAGATATTAGTATCATAGGTAAAGACGATGCTAGCAATGGTTATATTCAGATCATCAGCCATGGTGGTGCTAAAGATAACTATGTAAAAGGTATCAAATTGGGTAGCCGTGATGCTGCTTCGATTGGTGATATGGAGATTCAAGGACTTCAAACTTATCACGGTGGTAATACTTTGCAGCCAGCTGGTTATACAACAGGTGCAAAAATCACCATCTCTGGTCACTAATTTAAACACCGAAAAAGCGCGTGAATTCACGCGCTTTTTTTTACAAATAAACTCATGAGTACGCAAAAAAATAAAGAAAGCACTGTTTTTTTTCTATAAAACGAGTATCTTTCTAAATACAAGGAAGTAGAGTGAAAACTCTAAAATAAAAATATCAGGCAGGTATTGCCGAGAACTAAAAAGTAAAAATATATGTTAGAGATCGCTTTGGGCTCGGCATTGATCTATTACGCTGCCACACAAGCCTTTGATTTAAAAGAACAGCATCCAGAAGCTGTGCACTATACAGAAACTTTGGATTCTAGAAATAATTCCTTTACTCGTATGCACAGAGAACCTGTGCAAATTAAACCTGCTTTAGAAGATCAATTCCGTGGCATTGTACGCCAAGCTTATGACTATAGCTGTGGTTCTGCAGCATTAACGACTTTGCTCAATGGATACGTGGGCACCCAGTTGAACGAACAACAGACCATGAGTGGTTTGCTTCGTTATGGAGAGTATGAGCGAATTATCGAGCGTCGTAGTTTTTCATTGTTAGATATGAAGCGCTTTGTTGCCGCTTTAGGGTTAGAGAGTGGTGGGTATCGTGGTGAATTTGAAGATTTAGTTAAGCAAGGGCAGCCTGCAATTGTGCCAATTTCTTATGCAGGTTTTAAACATTTTGTGGTGTATAAAGCCTATAAGAATGGGCGAGTTTATGTGGCTGACCCTGCTTTGGGCAATATTAGTTTTGATGAAGAACGATTTAAGGACGTTTGGGAAAACAACACTCTGTTCTTAATTAATGTAGCACCTCAGCATCAACAAAATATGTTGGCATTACATGAAAAAGATTTGCGTCATGTCGAAGATGCTACCGTGAATCGCTATGCCTTTGTCGATATTCAATATCCACAATCTGCCATGGAAAAAATTGCAGATAAAGCATCGACTATACGTTTAGAGCGTAATTTAAATAAAGATTCTGAAAATTATGGACAGTATGAGCATCGCTATTTAAGACTCTACTACAAAAACAAATAATGCATTGTTCGAAACATACAAAAATAAAAAATGGAAGGGGTAAATCATGGAACGTAAATGGATGAATAAAACCTTATTGGCGCTTAGTATCCAAATGATAATTGGGGTAACGTATGCTGCAGAAGAGCCACAGCTAGGGGAATATGAAACAACAGCTGAACAACAGGCTGAAGTATCTGAAGCAACAACAGAAGTTTCCGCCACAACAGCTGAAACAAACAGTACCGAGGCGGTAGCGACTTCAACAAATGGGCAGCAAGCCGCTTCTACAGCATTGCAGCAACAAGAGGGTGATGCGACTAAAGAGGCAAACTTAGAAGAAGTCTTTACCTCAAATGAACGTCAATATTCATTGATGAAACAAGGTGAAATTTCATCTTACTACGACATTGATTATACCTATTATCGTGATACCCAACTTGATCTTGAAATGGCACAAGGTCAATTACATCAATTACGTGTTCAAGAGAACGCTACTCATGCTTTAACCAATACCTTTACTGCACAGTATGGCTTGCGTGACAACCTAACCTTGTCAGCATCTTTACCTTTAGTGGCAAAAACAGATTTATTAAAAGATACCACCGCAGCGGGTTTAGGGGATATTTCATTAGGCGCACGTTGGGAGCCGTTCCCACTTAAAGCAGGTCGTTTACCTTTAATTTTATTTGCTAACCTTTCGACCAAAACAGGTGATAGTCCGTACGAAATTAACCCTGTCAAAGATTTGGCCACAGGGAAAGGCTATTACTCGGTCGGTTTTGGGGCAAGTACCCGTAAATATATTGATCCTGTGGTCTTGTTTGCCTCAGCTTCTGCCAACTATGGTTTAAAAGAAAGCGGCTTGAATCAAATTCGTGGTAGCCGAATTATTGAAGAATTTGAGCCGGGTATTAGTGGAGGTTTTGCATTTGGTTTTGCCTATTCGTTTAACTACGATGTGTCAATGACCATGTCATATCAGCAAAGCTTTAATACTGGCTCTGAATTTACTTATCATACAGGTGAGAGCTATTCACCAGCTGATCAAACCAGTTCAACTTTAGCTATTTCACTTGGGGTGCGTGTATCGCCAGAGACCATCGTCAATGGTACAGTGGGTATTGGTTTGACTGAAGATGCACCAGACGTATCACTTGGTTTGTCTTTCCCATTAGATATTCTCGGTTTTGGTAAAAAAATTCGCTAAGAGGCTAGTCGCATGAAAATGATACGACTTCGCCCGTTAGTGACTGCTATTTTACTGTCGGGCTGTTCGGGCGCTGCATTTGCGCAGCTTGGGCAAAACTTATCTGTAGATATTCGCTCTTTAACCATGGGGAATGCAGTCACTGCCGATCCACCTGGTATTAGCGCTATTCACTTTAACCCTGCAGCACTGACTAAAATTGAAGGTCTACAAACTGATGTGCAAGGGGTATTAGCACATTTTGATGTGCAGCGTGAGCTTTCTGTACCTGCTGGTTATGATGTTTTTGGATATTCTGATGACCCTGTCGTATGTAATGATGGGCCAGAGATCATGGCAGATTTCTGTACCGACTTTAAGGGGACTGTACAGGCAGATGTGGAGTATCCGACCCTTTATGTGCCAATTCTGAAAAAGTTTGTGGATTTGGGCAAGGGTATGCCGCTGGCAGCACCAACCAATGGGATCGCCTATAATCCACCAGGGTCAAAAGTAACTTTTGCCACGGCACTGTATGCGCCTTTAATTGCAGGCTTTGGCGCAGAAGATGGTAACCCTGGTAATTTTATGGGGCAGCAAGTAGCGCTAGAGCGTATTACTTATTTGTCACCATCCATCGCTTATCAAGTGAATGATGAATTGTCGGTCGGTGCTTCTATTGGCATGTCCTATCAAGCCATTGCCATGAACACCGATTTACGCTTCCCGAATGAGTTGATCGGGATGTTGCGTATGGTGGATGAGGTCGTTTGTACCCCATTTAAAGAAAATTCAGACATTATTACTGATATTTTATTGCTCGGTATTTGTAATGCTGAAGAAGGGATGAACCCTTTTTCTCGCTTTGGACAAATGCAGCTGGCAGTCGAACAGAGTCTGAGTCCAAGTTATAACTTGGGAATTCTATGGGAGCCGACTGAAGATTTTAGCTTTGGTATGGTGTACCAAAGTGCCGCCAAAATGCGTTTAAAAGGCAAATATCATATAGATAACTCTAAAGCACCGCGAGAGTTAATTAATGGTTTGATGTCATCCCCGACAGGGCAAATTCTAGCGGCGATTCTCGGCTTTCCAAGCTATATTCCAGCCAGTGAATCTGGTTTGGTATCTATGGATTTTGAATATCCTGCGCACTTTCAGGCGGGGATTAAATACAAAGTCATGCCTGATTTACAGGTGAATTTTGATGTTGGTTGGACAGATTATAAAGCTTGGGATAAATTTAAATTTGAGTTTGACCGTCAAATTTCTGCCCTTAAAATTGCAAAACTACTTTCAGAGCATGTTTCTGATAGCTCTTTGGCTTTGCCACTTGAGTTTCAGTCGCCATGGAGTTGGGGAATTGGTGTTGAATATTCAGCAACCGATCGCTTAAAACTACGTGCGGGTTATGAACCACGTGGCAGTGCCATTCCTGATAATAAACGTAACACCATGGTACCTATCAACAATGCGCGTTTGTTTGGTTTGGGCGTAGGTTATCGTTTTGATGCAGATACAGATTTAGATTTATCGATTGGCTTTTTACAGAGTAAAGACAAAATACCTGCTAATACCAGTAGCTTAGCCAACAAAGAAGGTGTGAATAACTTGTTATTAAACCCTTATGCGGGGCTAAACGTAAAAACAGATACCAAAATTACAATTCTTGGATTGAGTTATAGAACACGATGGTAAGTTCAGTACAGAAAATAAAACGGACTTTATTTTCAAAGTCGATAGTGTTGCTGCTCGTCAGCACAGGATCGGTGTGTTACGCCAATCAGTTTTACACCATTATTGGGCCAGATGGTCGTCCGATTGTGGTGCAGCGTAATGCCGCAGAAAAAAAGAAAACCATAGCCGCGCTGGAAACAGCACAAAAACAAAAGAAAGAGCAGCAAAAACCAGCTCAAACCGCTGTTCAAGCTGTTCCTGCACAACAAGTGATACCAGCCACCTCACTACAACTTAAAAGTGCATCGGAAAATGCTGCTCAAAAGACTCTCAAAGAGCAAATACAAGAAACTGCACCAAGCTCTAAAGTTGTTGTTCAGCAAGCAAGAACGATGCAACAGCAGCAAAAAGTACTCGTAACTCAAGATGTTGAGCAATCCAAGCCATCTTTAATTGCAGAGAAAACTGACATAGCCTCAAGCACACAGAAGCTTGTAAAAGCATCTAGCGTAGATGTTG